>Ga0214919_10003062_pt1 | contig 25676 bp, 26 predicted proteins | sample LL1503_MetaG_FD_177994 | JGI IMG/M metagenome (GOLD analysis project Ga0214919, IMG submission 177994) | Freshwater microbial communities from Lake Lanier, Atlanta, Georgia, United States - LL-1503 | ecosystem: Environmental > Aquatic > Freshwater > Lake | place: USA: Georgia | collected... | reverse complement strand
ACTTCGCAATAATCCGTGATTGACGAAGACGCATGTTAATTGATTACCTACTGCTTTTTGAATAATTGCCGCAGCTACTGCTGAATCAACTCCACCGGAAAGCCCACAAATCACTCGTTTGCTACCAATTAGCTGACGAGCTTTTTCAATCTCCTTCTGTGCAATATTTGCACTTGTCCAGGTTGTCTTGCACTTTGCAATATTTACCAGCCAATTTTTCAAAATTGCCTGTCCATGTTCTGAGTGCATAACCTCTGGGTGAAATTGGACTCCAGATAATTGTGCGTTAGCGCTTTCAAACGCGGCAATTGTTGTATCACTTGTGCTTGCAGTGACACTGAAACCGCATGGAGCTTCTGTCACAGCGTCTCCGTGTGACATCCAAACTCTTTGTTCTGATGGTAATGAGTTAAATACTTTTGAGCCAGCCTTGATTTTTAATTGCGTGCGACCAAATTCTGATTTACCGGTTTGACTAACAACCCCGCCAAGAGCAGCCGCCATAGCTTGAAATCCGTAACAAATTCCGAAAATTGGGATATTTAAAGCAAAGATTGCAGCATCAATTGATGGAGCATTTTCTGCATAGACACTTGATGGGCCGCCAGAAAGAATTATTGCTTCAGGATTTTTTGCGCTTACTTCTTCTGCCGTAATTGATGACGGGACGATTTCTGAGTAAATGTTTGCTTCACGGACCCGGCGTGCGATGAGTTGCGCGTATTGCGCACCACAATCAACAACCAGAACTCCGTGAGGATTAGGCACGATGTATAAGTACTTCTACTCGCTGGAAAGATTTAACATCTGAATAACCAGTTGTTGCCATTGCTCTACGGAGTGCACCAAAAAGATTCATGGAACCATCGGCTGCGTGTGATGGTCCGAGCAAAATTTCTTGCAACGTGCCAGATGTGCCAACTGCAACTCTTTCACCGCGTGGTAATTCTTGGTGGTGTGCTTCGGAACCCCAGTGCCAACCAAGTCCAGGTGCTTCAGTTGCTTTAGCAAGTGGTGAACCCATCATGACCGCATCCGCGCCGCAGGCAATAGCTTTAGCGATATCACCACTTCGACCAACGGAACCATCTGCAATAACGTGAACATAGCGACCACCTGATTCGTCTAAATATTCACGGCGAGCAGATGCAACTTCTGCAACAGCAGATGCCATTGGAACTTCGATACCCAAAACTTTTCGGGTGGTGTGCGCGGATCCGCCACCAAAACCAACGAGTACTCCTGCAGCACCAGCGCGCATTAAGTGAAGTGCACCCGTTGCAGTTGCTACTCCGCCAACAATTACAGGAACATCTAGTTCGTAAATAAACTTCTTAAGATTGAGTGCTTCGGTTTCTGCTGCAACGTGTTCGGCACTCACAGTTGTTCCACGGATAACAAAGATATCGACACCAGCATCGATAACTGCTTTATGTAATTCAGCTGTACGTGCAGGAGAAAGTGATGCGGCAACCGTTACACCAGCATCTCTAATTGTCTTGATTCGTTCTTTAATTAACTCTGGCTTTATTGGTTCTGAATAGATTTCCTGCATGCGCTTGGTTGCATGCTTATCTGGCATTGATGCGATTTCACCGAGCGGAATACGTGGATCCTCATAACGAGTCCACAATCCTTCAAGGTTTAGAACACCGAGACCACCAAGATTTCCTATTGCTATAGCTGTTTCTGGCGAGACAACGGAATCCATTGGCGCAGCCATCATAGGAAGATCAAATTTGTAAGCATCAATCTGCCACGTTGTTGAGACTTCGAGTGGATCACGTGTGCGACGGCTTGGAACAATCGCAATGTCATCAAATGAATAAGCCTGCCGAGCTCGCTTGCCTGGTGCTAATTCAATCTCGCTCATGATCGCCTCTTTTCAACTTAGTTTTTCTGAGAATAATTTGGAGCATCAGCAACGTGTAAAACATCGTGCGGATGACTTTCCTGTAAACCTGCAGAAGTAATTTGGATCAAACGGCCTTCGCGTCGAAGTGTTTCGATATCTGGTGCTCCGGCATAACCCATTCCTGATCGCAAACCACCAACTAATTGATGCACCACATCTGCAGCCGATCCGCTGTACGCAACTCTTCCTTCGATGCCCTCTGGTACTAATTTATCTTCAGAGAGAACGTCATCCTGCATGTAACGATCTTTGGAATACGACTTCTTATCTCCACGCGATTGCATCGCACCGAGTGAACCCATTCCGCGATAGGCCTTATATTTGCGGCCATCAATTTCAACGAGTTCGCCAGGTGATTCATCGCATCCTGCAAGTAATGATCCAAGCATTACTGAATTAGCACCGGCAACAATTGCTTTGACTATGTCACCAGAATACTGCAACCCACCATCTGCAATAAGTGGAATGCCAGCCTTTGCACACGCCTTGCTTGCTTCCATGATTGCAGTGATTTGTGGAACGCCAACTCCTGCAACAACACGAGTTGTACAAATAGATCCTGGGCCGACACCAACTTTTACTGCGTCTGCACCAGAATTAATGAGTGCTTGTGCACCTGCACGCGTTGCAACATTTCCGCCAATTATTTGCGTAGTTGGTGAGAATTTTTTTATTCGAGCAATTGCATCGAGAACTGCGCGGTGGTGGCCGTGTGCTGTATCAACAACCACAACATCAACGCCAGCTTCGATGAGTGCTTGTGCGCGATTAAATCCATCATCGCCCACACCAACTGCTGCTCCGGCAAGTCCAACATTTTTTACTAATTTAACGTGAGTGACTTGTTCGTCGATTGGTAAATTTCTATGAATTATTCCGATTCCGCCAGCTCTTGCCATAGCAATTGCCATTGCTGATTCTGTGACTGTATCCATTGCAGATGAAACCAATGGAACTGAGAGTGAAATTGTTCGAGTTAGCCATGTGCCTGTATTTACTTCGCTGGGAACAACTTCAGAGGCATCTGGCAGAAGGAGAACATCGTCATAAGTAAGACCGAGCATTGCGATTTTCTCAGTATCGCTACTCATCGCCGCCCTCCTTTTATGTTCTGGTGTTTCAAGGAGGTCGAAGTCTATCGGTGGATTTAGGCGCCGATTGCCCGCGTAATTTCCTCACATGCGAAGTTCAAATCAGGGGTTTTAGTCATATTTGCGCAATCACTTTCGCGCCATCCTGGTCCGCCTAAAAGAATGCGTGGGGCAGGTCGCACTTCAGGCAAATTTCTGAAAAAAGATGGATCTGCATTTTCAACTAATTGTGCCCATAAGAAAATCGCAGGCGGTGCGAACTTTTCAACCATTGCTTCAAGTGCTGCAAATGGCGTTCGTGCCCCGAGAAAATGGCACTCAATGTTTCGTTCAGCAAGGGCTGCGGTGAGTGCATGAATTGCAAGCGAATGCATCTCTTCGCCTACGGATGCAACCAAAACTGGTCGAGGATTTATAGGTTTCTTAATTACAGATGCGCATTCGCGCAAAACTCTCTTGAGGGTTTCAGAGAAGAAGTGTTCTATTTCAATCCCTTCACCTGTTTCTGCCCATGATTTTCCAAGCATCACAAGCACTGGGACGATAACCTCTTGCCACGAACTAATAACGCCGTACTTTTCAATGTCATTACGAAGCGTGCTTTCAATAAAATCCTTATCTAACGCGTTGGCAGCGCTGTGTAGCGCATCAATCACATCACGGCGATCAGAAAATCCACCCACTAGTTTTTCAACTTTGATTGCACTTTTAACTGTAAGCGCTTTTTCTGCAGCTTCCGCAGGAGACATTCCCGCAATAATGAGCCGGCGCATTGTTGTGAGCTTTGCCAAATCTTCTGCGCAATATCGTCGATGAGATCCGCTCTCGTGATCCGAAGGTCCAATCCCATAACGGCGCGCCCATGTGCGAAGGGTTGCTGGGGCTACACCGAGGCGTCTGGCCACTGCTGCAACGGTTAAGAGCTCTTCCACGCCCCTATGGTGGCGTGATGCGACGTAACTCACCACTTGGAATGCCCCTTTTTGAGGCGAAATTAAGGTCAGATACTTGAACAACCTATGAAACGGTTGTATCTTTCATCTATGGCTGAAATTTCACGTTTACCCCAACCGATTGCAGATCACTGGGAGTGGCAATACCAGGGTGCTTGTCGCACTATGCCTAGCGAGATGTTTTTCCATCCAGATGGAGAGCGTGGGCCTCGCAGACGTAATCGCGAGAATGCGGCAAAGGCTGTCTGCGCAAGCTGCCCTGTAATTCAACAGTGCCGCGCGCACGCGTTAGCTGTTCAGGAGCCCTACGGAATTTGGGGCGGTCTATCTGAAGATGATCGCTTGGCGATACTTGGAAATGACAGTACCTCTGAGGTTTATCACGCTTCTTAATCAAAATTAATTACCAAATTAAATTACCTAGGGTAAACAAAAAATCCCTTCGCGTAACGCGAAGGGATTTTTTGTTTTTGATTAATGTGAGTGTCCACCTGGACCGTGTGAGTGTCCATGGCCACCAGCATCTGGTGCCTCATCCGCTGGACGCTCGTACACAACAGCTTCTGTTGTAATGAACATCGCAGCAATCGATGCAGCATTTGCAAGTGCGGAACGAGTTACTTTGACAGGATCGATGACGCCATCTTTTGCAAGATCGCCGTAGATATCTGTCGCAGCGTTAAATCCTTCGTGCGCCTTCATGGCACGCACCTTTGCTACAACTACGTAGCCCTCGAGTCCGGCATTTTCTGCAATCCAGCGAAGTGGTTCATCGCATGCTTTGCGAACAAGGCGAACACCAACAGCTTTATCGCCAGAGAATCCAAGATCGCCATCGAGTGCATCGGCTGCGTGTACTAGTGCAGCACCTCCACCAATAACGATTCCTTCTTCTACTGCTGCGCGAGTTGCTGAAATTGCATCTTCAAGGCGGTGCTTCTTCTCCTTGAGTTCTACTTCTGTATGGGCGCCAACTTTAATTACACAGACTCCACCAGCGAGTTTTGCAACGCGCTCTTGTAGCTTGCCGCGATCCCATTCAGAATCTGTTGTGGCTAATTCATTGCGAATCTCTTGAACGCGCGCTGCAACGAGCTTCTTATCTCCAGCACCATCTACGATTGTGGTTGCATCTTTTGAAATTACTACGCGACGAGCTTTACCAAGTGAATCGATTCCGATTTGGTCTAACTTCATTCCTACTTCGGCTGAAATAACAGTTCCGCCAGTAAGAATTGCGATATCTTCGAGCATCGCTTTGCGGCGATCTCCAAAGCCAGGTGCTTTCACTGCAGCTGATGCGAATACACCACGCATGCGGTTTACAACGAGAGTAGAGAGCGCTTCACCTTCAACATCTTCGGCGATTATCAAAAGTGGCTTTGATGCCTGTGCGATTTTTTCAAGAATTGGTAGCAAGTCTGCGAGCGCAGAAATTTTGTTTCCAACGATTAACACATAAGCATCTTCAAGGACCGCTTCCATGCGATCTTGGTCAGTGACAAAGTATGGAGAGATGTATCCCTTATCGAATTGCATACCTTCTGTGAATTCGAGTTCGAGTGCAGTTGTTGATGCCTCTTCAACTGTGATTACGCCATCTTTGCCGACCTTGTCCATCGCTTCTGCGATGAGATCTCCGATACTGCGATCTTGAGCTGAAATGGTTGCAACGTCTGCAATCTGTGCCTTGTCATTGACAACCGTTGCGTTCGCACGCAGGCGTTCGGATACGGCAGCAACAGCTGCTTCGATTCCGAGTTTTAGATCCATTGGTTGAGCACCGGCTGCGAGGTTACGAAGACCCTCTTTAACCATTGCCTGAGCAAGAACTGTTGCAGTAGTTGTTCCATCACCAGCGACATCGTTGGTCTTTGTAGCAACTTCCTTAACTAACTGAGCGCCCATGTTTTCAGCTGGATCAGAGAGTTCAATTTCCTTTGCAATGGTTACGCCGTCATTTGTAATTGTTGGAGCACCGTACGCCTTAGAGATAACTACGTTGCGACCCTTAGGCCCAAGAGTTACTTTGACGGTGTCAGCAAGAATATTGACGCCACGTTCCATCGCACGACGAGCATGCTCGTCGAAATCTAAAATCTTTCCCATTTACTTCTCGATAACAGCGAGAATGTCACGAGCAGATAGAACTAAGAACTCTTCATTGTTGTACTTGACTTCAGTTCCGCCGTATTTGCTATAGAGAACTACGTCGCCAACTTTGACATCCATTGGAACTCGAACACCATCATCAAAGCGACCTGGGCCTACAGCTACGACAGTGCCTTCTTGTGGCTTCTCTTTTGCTGTATCTGGAATAACAAGACCTGATGCAGTCGTTGTCTCTGCCTCATTGGCTTTAACGACAATGCGATCTTCAAGCGGCTTAATGGCTACAGCCATGGGTATAACTCCTTTTGTTTCTAAACGAATGGGCCCGGAGTCGCACTTAGCAGACTCGACCCTTGAGTGCTAACGCCAAGAGTAGGGTGGCTATTCCCGGGGTGCAAATTAGATTAATTCACGCTCACGGTGGTGACTTCAAGGCTGGATGTGGCACTGAAATCAATAGCCGAAGGCGCACGCCCGGCGCTGCTCAAGAGCGAACCTAGGGCAGCAACCATTGCCCCGTTATCAGTGCACAAAATCGGCGATGGGATTCGTAGGTGAACTCCGGAATCGGCACAACGCTGCTCGGCTAATTGTCGAAGACGTGAATTAGCGGCAACTCCCCCAGCGATCACCAAAGTTTCAATACCAGTTGCTGAGCAAGCAGCTAAAGATTTTTGCAAGAGCACATCAACGATTGCCTCTTGAAAGGAAGCTGCAACATCTGCGCGCTTGTACTTCGGTGTTGATTCTAAATAACGCGCAACAGCAGTTTTCAGCCCGGAGAATGAAAAATCGTATGGTCGCGCGCGCCAATCTTCGGCTTGGGTTAATCCGCGTGGAAAATTAATAGCGTCGAAGTCGCCGTTCTTGGCTTCACGATCTACAGCCGGTCCACCAGGAAAACCTAATCCCATAACTCGTGCAATTTTATCGAACGCTTCTCCAGCTGCATCATCCATTGTTGAACCCAATGAAGTCACCGAGGAAGTGATGTCATTTATTTGCAGAATTGATGAGTGTCCACCACTTACAAGTAACGCAATCGTTGGCTGGATTTCTCTGTCATGAGTTAAGTAATCAACGCTAATGTGAGCCGCAAGGTGGTTCACTCCATAGATTGGTTTATCAAGTGCGAGAGCGAGTGCGGTAGCTGTTGAAGTTCCAACCAAGAGCGCTCCAACTAATCCTGGACCAGCTGTTACAGCAATGGCGTCAATATCTTTTAGTGAAACTTTCGCATTGATGAGAGCACGATCGAGTGCCGGAATCATCGCTTCTAGATGTGCGCGGCTTGCAATTTCTGGAACCACACCGCCAAAACGTGCATGTTCTTGAACACTTGAGGCAATTTCATTTGCCAATAATGTGCGTCCCTTGACGATACCAATTGCGGTTTCATCACACGATGTTTCGATTCCTAAGATTAATGGTTGGCTCATGAGAGTTCTTTTCTCATGACATGGGCATCAAGTCCGGGTCCGTAATAATTTTTTCGAGTATTAATTATCGAATAACCAAGTGATTCGTAAAGTGAGATCGCGGGCGAGTTATCAACTCCTACTTCGAGAATCATCGAAGGGGCAACGCGCATAAGTGACCACTTTTCAAGTGAATCCATGAAATGACGCGCAATGCCACGCCTGCGAGCTTCTGGAAGAACTGCAACGGTTAAAACATCCGCATCCACTCCAGAAGCAACAACCATGACCCCTGCATATCCAACAATTCGTTTCTCAGAATCTAAAGCAACGATGAAGTATCGAGTCTTTGGGATTCCAGAAAACTCTTCCTTGAATTGACCCATTGACCACGGTGAATCTGCAAAGAGCGTGCGCTCCATTGAAACTAATACTGGAAGATCTAATGGCATCGCTTCGCGATATGTAATCTCCATTATCGCTCCACTGTCGGTACGGCATCGGGACGTCGTAAATACATTGGTTGATCAACATGTGAAAGTAAATGAAAAACAGAGACATCTGGATACGAGGAGAGAGTACAAAGTCCGTATTTGTGTGCACCTTCACCAACAAACAAATCACCATGTACTTCGCCAGGAAGATTTACATGCGGTCCATCAACTCTCTTGCCATCTTTGTATTTGGCCCAATAAATTTCTTTGCGCCGCGCATCTGTAGCGGCTATGTATTCAGTTGCTGAACTTGCAATCGAATCGAGAGAGCAAACACCTTTTAGCTCAATCTTTCGCGCCCATGCAAATGCTTGGGCAAAAGAAATACCAGCACGTAATCCCGTGTACGGACCAGGACCCATCCCAACGATTACTTGAGAAATTTCATTATCAATAGCAAGAGCTCTTTGCACTAAACGTGGAACGGCTTCGGCATGAGCAGTTGCTCCATCTTCAAATTCAGACCAGAGCATGGTGTTATCCAAAATCAGTGCAACCGAAGTTCGAGATGTAGATGTATCAATTGCCAATATTGCACTCATACAGAAAAACCTGCCCATCTCTTGCCAACACAATTAAATGAGACCTTTCGAACTTCATCACTTCTATCGATTGTGATTTCTAGTCGTTGATCTGAAAGCCTTGCAGATTCGGCGCCACCCCATTCAATAACTGTGACCGAGTTTTCTCGATCTGTATCTAAGTCCAGATCATCTAAGAAGAGAGCAGCTCGGCCCGAATCTAACAATCGGTAGACATCAACGTGAATGAGTGGGAGTGCAGCTTTGTAACTCTTTGAAATGACAAAAGTTGGTGATGTAACACCATCGATTCCGAGCGCCTGTGCAATTCCTTGAACTAATACTGTTTTACCCGCACCTAAATCACCGTTGAGTAAAACTAAATCTCCAGCTTTGAATTGTGCACCAATTTTTACACCAAGGTTGTGCATCTCTTGCGCGCTCGAGATTTCAATCATAATGAATAAAGATTAGTAGATGAAAAGAAGAACGGGGGCCTGGTTGCCCAGACCCCCGTTTGTTACTTCTTCTACTTCAGAATTTACTTCTGGTAGTACTTAAGAAGTGGCACTGAATACGCGCGATCAAAGAGAAGACCATCCACATTAGCTACTGCCTTTTCGACAGTTGCATCTGATGGAACAGATCCTGATTTCGCCGCACTCGCTGCAAACTTCGCGACAGTGAGTACCTGATCAGATGAGAACTGGCAGTGACCAGTTCCATTTGGCCAAGCAGTGCTGCCTGTATCTGGCGCACCAGTGGCAGTGAAGCGAGTCCACTTATCATCTGTTGCAACCCAGAGTGGCAAGAACTTCTTAGAGTTCTTTGCATTCTTATTTGACAACCACTGTGAATTTCCCGCAGGAGTAATCATGTCTGCAGTTCCTGTCATTGTGATTGTTGGAACAAGAGCCTTACCGTTGTGAGCAACTTGAGCCTTAATTCCATTAAGCCCTTGAGTGTCAGCCGTAATGCGCTTGCCATATGGAGAACTCAAAATTGCGAGCATTCCATCTATCGCTGTATTTCCACTGAGTGCAACGTTAAAGCTTGCGCGCTCATCAGCAATTCGCTTTGCATAATCAGTTGCAGTGTTGTCATAGAAGTTACCGCTTACACGGCGTTCTAAGTCAAGTGTTGCAAAGATTCCAAGCCCTGCTGCATAACCAGCGTTTTCAGCAATTGCAAGTGCTGGTGCAAGTGCAAGAGCGAATGCTGTTTCAACACCTGGGAATGATGAACCATCAATGTGTTGGCTCTGTGTTGGAACTCCAGCCATCAAACCAACAAGTGTCAGCGCGCTTCGGGCAGGAATTGCCTTGATACTTGCTGGCATTACTGATGTTGCTGGCCATGTCTTTGCATTGTCAGTTTCAAGAAGAGTTCCGCTGATGTGACGAAGCACGGCGGCAACCTTTCCTAAGTTCTGCGCAGCTTGTCCAACACCTGCAGCACCATCTGCGTAACCGCTGACTGTGATGCTTGGATCAAAGAATGTCTTAAGCCCCCACAAGAGATCTTGAGCATATGTGAGTTCTGCGTTCACATTTCCTGCTGCCGTACAAATCGGTGCCGCTGATTTGATGAGTTTTGGGTAACGCTCTGCAAGTGCTTGTGTGATAAATCCACCAAGTGATGCACCCCATGCAATAACTCCCTTTGTCTCTGGAAGTTCTGACTTGAGGATTCCGATGAGTTCAACGTTGGTCTTAACCGCTGCACCAGCGTTCCATCCTTGTGAGTTAAATCCAGAACCAGCAACTGCATAACCAGCAGCAAGTAATTGGTTTACAACGTAAGTAGATGGACCAACTTCTGCACTCATATCAACGATGTACGGAGTTGTTCCACCTGGAGGTTGAATTCCAGCTGGCAGATTTGTGTTGTAACGATATCCGTGTGACCAGAGGTACACAGTTCCGTTGAAGTTTTCAGTGTTGGTGCGATATTCAAAATTTGCACCATCTGAAGTTTTTCCCTTACAAACTTCAACATAAAGTCCGTTCGAAGTTTGCTCTGCTTCACAAGATGAAGCATTCGCAGCTGGTGCAATCGCAACCAGTGACATTGTTACGAGGGATGCTGCAACAGCAATTGCTGCGAAGCGTGATTTCTTCATAGTTAAGTTCCTCATGAGTTTGATGGCAATCCGTTAGTAGGAAGTGGTGCACGTGTAATCGTTGCAGAGACAACTGCTCCGGAACCGGAATCAGTTGTGTAAAGAACTCTCTTGCCATCGATTGGTTGTAGTGAACCAGTTGCTGAGTACTTACCAATCCAGTAACCGGAGTATCCGACGTGTGAATTCGCTGAGTACTTAAGCGGTGTAAATCCAGCGCTTGCAAACTGTGAACCCTTAGTTTCGATGGCCTTAATCAGACCTGCGCGTGTTGGGTTCTTGCCTGCTGCACGAAGTGCTTGAACAGTGAGCATCGCTGAGTTCATACCCTGAAGCACTGTGAGATCAAATGTTGATCCTGGTACGTACTTTGCGTAAATATTCTTAAAGAAATTTACGTACTCATCAGTTGTATCTGATGGGTCTGGTGCAAAGCTTGTTCCAATTGCGCCATTAAGAATTGCTAGAGGAACTCCGCCAGCCTTAAGAGTGTTTGAATCTCCACCAACTGAACCGAGCATCCAGCCAACTGTTGGACGGTATTGCAGACCTGCTGCTGCACCGAGAACTGCTGCTGATGTGGTTGTTGTTGCAAAGATAATTGCAATATCAACTGCTGCTGGCTTGAGCTTTCCTGTGATCCAGCCCTGTGCAGCTGCCAATGAGTCAGCACCTGTTGGGAACTTGATCGTTACGTCTGGTTTCAAACCTGCTGTTGCGAAACCTGCGATTGCGTCAAGACCAAAGTCATCATCTTGAACTATAAGTGCAACTTTCTTGCCCTTGTAATTATCATCGATGTACTTCGCCATGATCTTTGCTTCCATGATGTAAGAAGGAAGCACAGCAAAAGTGGTCTTGTACTTAGCTTTATCAGCGAAACCACTGAAGCCTGTGTTTACAAAGAGGTCAGGAACACCGCGACCACTGAGGTTTGCTGAACGAAGTGCAGCAAGGTGTGGTGCTGTTCCGAGTGCGCCAACGATTGCGAAAACTTTGTCTTTCATGACCAGATCGTTTGTCGCCTTTACAGCAAGAGTTGGAACGTATGCATCATCTTTTGAAATTAGATTGATTTTGCGTCCGTAAACTCCACCATTGTCATTGACGTGAGAGAAATACGCTTTCATCGCTCCAGGAATTTTGCCGTAAACAGCTGCAACTTTTCCAGATAGTGGCGATGTGATTCCAAGCTTTATTTCGGTGCTTGAGATACCTGGTTCACTTGCAGCTTGCGCTGGCATTGTTGACAACACCATTGCTCCTGCTGCAATCACCGCAGAAGCGAATAGCGCTCGCTTCTTAGGAGTGTTTCTGATCATGTAAGTCCTTCCATCTAAGGAGTGTGAGGGTTTGGTTAACCAGAGTGTGCTTTGCGCTTGTGACGCAGATGATGCAACTTCTCTCCCGGTCCATTCGGTGTGAATAGAACCGCAAGAATAAGTAGTGCACTCACCAACAAACCTGGCAAGGTCGAAGTGATTTTCAAAGAGTCACCAAAACGGCTCGCAACCGAATCGGCAAACTCAGGGATCACCACCAAGATCACTGCCCCTAGCATCACACCTTTTAGGTCATAAATGCCAGAGACAACGGCGCCTGTCACCAGGGCAAATGAGAGGGAAAGGGGGAAAGCAGAGGGCGAAACGGTACTTATGGTCAGTACAAGCAGGGCTCCGGCCAATCCAGCTAGGCCAGAGCTCAAGGAGAAGGCCAGGACCTTTTGGCGGCCGGTGGGGACTCCGCAGAGCTGAGCTGCAACTTCATTGCTACGAAGTGCGCGCCATGTTCGACCGTATTTGGATTGCAAAATATTTGCCAACCAAAACATTGTTATTAGTGCAGCAAGGCAAGCAATCCAGAAGAACCATTTGTACTGAGAAAAACTTTCACCGAGACGTGCAGGTGGTAAACCGGGATCCAAATAAATTCCTTGTTCTCCGCCTAAAATCGAAAATTGATTTGCAAGTGATGGCAATCCCACAGCGAATGCAAGCGTTGTTCCGGCTAGATATGGACCAGATAAACGTGCAGCAGCAAATCCAAGAACAGCGCCAAAAATTCCTGTAACAAGAGCGGCCATAACAAATGAGAGCCACATAGGCATGGATGCATTGCTTGCGCACAGCGCTGCGACATAACCACCGAATGCCATGAGAGCGCCGTGACCAAGAGATATTTGTCCCGAGTAACCAGTGAGCAAAATAATTGAACCAATTGCAATTACGTAAACGGCAATTGATGCTCCTTGGTACACGCGCAATTCATCTACACGATCTCCGACAATCAGAAGTACCCAACCAATTGCAATAAATAGGAATAAACGTTTACGCACGGCGGCTCCCCTTTCCAGCAATAATTCCTGAAGGGCGTACGAGAAGAATAATGATTAAGAAAACGAATGCTGTTGGGAATATAAGCGATGTACTAACGTAATTTGAAACAAATGTAACACCAAGTCCCAAAACTAGACCACCAACAACGGCGCCCACCATGCTCTCTAAACCACCAATTACTGCTGCAGCAAAACCAAAGACAAGAAGAACGTCTAGCGAGTTTGGCGACAAGTAAGAAGTTGGAGTCGCCAAAATTCCTGCAATCGCACCGGCAGCTCCTGCAATAGCCCAACCAAGAGTTCTGATTTCATTTACCCGAATGCCTGAAAGTCGCGCAATCTCTGGAGAATAGGCTGATGCACGTAACGACAGTCCTAAATTTGTCTTCTGGAACAGAAGTGAAAGAACAACAAGAACGATGGCAACAATGACAATTACAAGTGCGTTATATGGGGCAAAGGGCAAGACTTCAGATCCCAAGCTGAAACCGTCTAGTGAAACTGGTGGTGCAATTGGCTTGAGTTCAACTCCCCAAACAAATCCAACTATTGCTCGCAAAATTCCGAGTAGGCCGAGTGTTGCAACAACTGGTGCAATTGCAACGATTGGACCTGAATTAACTCGCTTAAAGAGCGGGCGCATAAAGTAACGATCAACAATTGCACCCAGTATTGCTCCCACAATTATGGCAGCAAAAAATGCAAGCCAGAACGAACCTGTGCGATTAACAACTTCGTAGGCAATATATGTGGAAACAATTGCCTGACCCGCTTGTGCAAAGTTAACGACACGAGTTGATCTCCACACCAATACAAGTGAAATCGACATCAAACTGTAAATGGCCCCGAGTGAAAGTCCAATTAGAAGTGAGCTGAGTAATTTATACATAATCAATACCCCAAATATGCCGCACGCACGGCTGGATCATTGAGCATTGATTGGGCGCTTCCTTCGACAACAACTTTGCCTAAATTAAGTGCAACTCCTGTGTCAGCAATTTCCAGTGCGCCTAATGCGTTCTGCTCCACCAATACAACAGTTAAAGACATCTGATCACGCAAAGATTTAATTGTTTGGAAAATTTGTTCGACAACCAGTGGTGCTAAACCGAGTGATGGTTCGTCCAATAAAAGCAATTGTGGCTTTGACATAAGTGCTCGACCAATAGCTAACATCTGACGTTCGCCACCTGAAAGTGTGTCTGCACGTTGTTTGAGTCGTTCTCCGAGACGTGGAAAGAGTTCTATGACATCTAACTGTGTCGCTTTCATCTCTTTATTATTCTTACGCCAAATTGCGCCGAGATGAAGATTCTCTTCGACGCTTAACTCTGCGATAACTGATTTACCTTCGCCAACATGAGCTATTCCATGTCGCACGTTAAATTCCGGTTTAACCGAAAATAAATCATGTTGATTCCACAGGGCGCTACCGGCGGACGCACTCTTTAAACCAGAGAGAGTACGCAAAAGAGTTGTTTTACCCGCGCCATTGGCACCAATGATCGCTGCAATTTTTCCACTTTCTACAGTGAATGAAACTCCTGAGATTGCACGAATTGCTCCGTGATCAACGTTGAGATTGCTGACAACAAGGCTCATGAGTTCACCTTCGATGCACCCAAATATGCAGCAATAACAGCTGGATCTCGTCTAACAACTTCGGCTATACCGCTGGAAATTACTTCACCGAAATTAAGTACATAAAGGCGATCACAGACAGACATCACAACATCCATATGGTGTTCAACAATAAGTACCGACATCTGAGCCGTGAGATTTCTAATCAGTGAATTCATCCACTCAATATCTTGTTGACCAAGTCCACCTGCTGGTTCATCGAGCATTAAAATTTTCGGTTCGCTAACAAGTGCACGTGCAATCGCAACACGTTTTGTATCAGGGTACGAAAGAGTGTCAGCTCGGCGATGTGCTATTCCTGTGGCATATACACGTTCGAGCGCAGTTTGTGCTCTTTCACGCAGAATTTTTTCATCTTTACTGGTGCGGCCAAGGGCTGCAGATATCAGACCAGAATGGCTAAATTTCTGTGCACCAATCATTACGTTTTCTAAAACCGTGAGATCTCCAAATAATCCAACACCTTGCAGCGTTCGTGAAATCCCAAGTTTTGTTAATTGATCCGTTTGGGGCCAGGGGTGTTTATGACCATCGAGAAATAATTCACCTGAATCTGGTTTCACAAGTCCGCAGATTGCATTAAATGCCGTGGTCTTTCCTGCGCCATTTGGACCGATGAGGCCAACAACTTCTCTTGGCTTAATTTCTAAATGAACATCACTCAGAGCGCGTAAACCACCAAATGAAACGGTAAGACCGCTAATCGCAAGGAGTGAATTATCAGTAGACATGAGGTTCGTAGATTCTAGGCACACGTGGCCCGATTCGGGTAACAATCTCATAATTTATGCTTGAACTTGCACGTCCCCAATCATCAGCCGTGTATTCACCATGCGAACCATCGCCAAAAACAATTACCCAATCCCCAGATTGTGCTGTGCTCTGTGCACCAAGATCTACAACGAATTGATCCATAGAAACTCGACCAATGATTGGCGCTTTCTTGCCGTTTATGAATACTCCTGCAGCCTGTGCAATGCGTGGGATTCCATCGGCATAACCCATGGCGACTATGCCAAGTTTTGTATCTGACTCTGTTATCGCACTTGCCCCATAACCAACTGGTGAACCCTTTGGAACGCTTTTAACGAGGTGAAGTTTTGCTCGCAATTGGCCAACAGGTCGCAAACCTAACTCTTTACTTGTACCCATGTGTGTAATGTCCGGCGTTAATCCATACATCGCGATTCCGACTCGAACCATTGTGAAATAAGAGTCTTTATCTTTTAATGTAGCGGCGGAATTAGCTAAGTGCTTGAGCGATGGGTTTATCCCAATCTTTTCCAGCTCTTCGACCATCTGCTTAAATTTATGAAGTTGGTCTATGTTTTGCTGCTCACCTGGTTCATCCGCTCGAGCAAAGTGAGAGAAAATTCCGATCACTTCCACGTGGCTAAAATCTTCTGTTAGTAAATCTTTCCATTCATCTAAGAAACCGCCTCGTGTCATTCCGGAATCTATTTCTAAGTGAATACGTGCCTTTGTTCCAACACGCTTTGCTGCATCACTTATTTCACGTAATCCTTTGATACTTGATACGCCTAGGTCAATATTGCGAGAAATTGCTTCTTCAAAATTAGAACCAGGGGAAACAAGCCACGCAAGGATTGGTGCAGCAATACCGTTTTCTCGTAGGGTAATTGCTTCTTCAAGAAGTGCGACACCTAACCATGATGCGCCAGCTTTAATCGCTGCGCTAGCCACGCGAATGAGTCCATGTCCATAGGCATCTGCTTTAACAACTGCAAGTACATCTACAGCGCACTCTTTTTTTATCTTGGAAACATTCGCCGAAAGGGCGCTTAAATCAACAAGAAATTCGGCTCGATCGCTCATGCTTTTTCTTCAATCACAACTATTGCTGAAGCGATACCACCGTCATGAGATAACGAGAGGTGCACGCGCGAACCACTAATTAGTTGCGCAATTTCGCCTCGAAATAAAAACTCTGGCTTTCCATTTTCAAGATTAATTACTTCAGCTTCGTGCCATTGCAATCCATGGCCAACGCTAAGAGCTTTTGCCAAAGCTTCCTTGGCAGCAAATCGAGCTGCAAGTGATTGAGTGTTTTTTGTTCGTTCAGATTCGGTAAATAGTTTTTCGCTTAAACCTGGAGTTCGCTCGAGAGACTCTTTAAATCGATCGATGTTTACAACATCAATGCCTACGCCCTCAATCATTTGGCAATAGTAATAAGAACTATGAGAGTTGGCTATCAGATGGAACAAATCGATCGACTGCGATAACCATAACGAGCAGCGCGGCTCCGATGAATAAACCGCCAACTAAGTCTGAGAGCCAATGGGTATTTCTAAAGAGTGAAACCACACAAACGCTGATTGAAATAAGTGCTACGCCAGTACTCGCCAAACGCCCTCGATAGCGATCAACGTGTGCGTATCGATAAATCAAATATGCCAGCACGCCCCAAGATAAAAGTGCATTTGATGCATGCCCACTTGGATAAGAAAGCCCACCAGCATAAATTAAATCCACATTAAGTTGTGGTTTGGTACGACCAATCAATAATTTCGCTAAACCTACAGTCACATTAAGTGCAATTAATGACAACACTGCCAAATTTAGTGGTCGCCAAGTTTTAAAGCGCCGCGCAATATAAATAGCAGCTAGAAGTAATGCGGGTGCGGTGAGCCCACGCAATCCAAGGTCATCAATTCGCATCAAGATGAAATCAAACCAGGGTGCAAAGTTGATTCGGCTTGCATTAGCAATTCTGGCGTCCATAGCTATGAGGGGACCGTTGGTAATTACTTGTTGAGTAACGACTATGAAGCCAATAAAAAATAGAGCGGACCATTTGATCGCGCGAATCATCTGCTGCCTACGTGTAGAGGGCACTTATTCCACCGTTACAGATTTAGCCAAATTGCGTGGCTGATCAACATCACTTCCACGAGCAACTGCGATTTCGTAAGCAAAGACTTGAAGTGGCACTGTTGCAAGAATTGGTTGGAAAAGTGGATTTGTTGTAGGAATCCGAATGACATATTCGGCGCCCACAACATTTGCGCCTTCTTCTGCAATCACGATAACGCGCGCTCCACGTGCTTTCACTTCTTGAATATTGCTTGCCATTTTTTCATCGAGTGAATGTTCGTGACCTGCAGGCAAAATCGCGATAACGGGAGTTGCAGATTCTGCGTCAATGAGAGCAATCGGTCCATGCTTGAGTTCGCCGCCAGCAAAACCTTCTGCGTGAATGTATGCCAACTCTTTCAATTTCAATGCACCTTCGAGTGCGACTGGATATCCAATATTTCTACCTAAAAATAGAATTGTGTTTGCATCAGCGAATTTACGGGTTAGCGCACGAAGCGGTTCGACTGTTTCAAGAATTTGTTCAATTTTTCCTGGTAATTCGAGCATCTCGTTATATAGATCTGCGACTTGGTTATCCGTGAGTTCTGAACGTACTTGCGCAAGGTGTAAACCAATGAGATACACGGCGACTATTTGAGTAAGGAGAGCTTTTGTTGAAGCAACAGCTATCTCTGGACCAGCGTGAGTATAAATAACAGCATCTGATTCGCGAGGAATTGTCGAACTATTGGTATTGCAAATTGCCAGTACACGCGCGCCAGCAGCCTTTGCATGGCGAAGCGCCATCAACGTATCCATGGTTTCACCGGATTGTGAAATTGCAATCACCAATGTGTTTTTATTAATAATTGGATCGCGATATCGATACTCGCTCGCGATTTCAACTTCAACTGAAATCTTGGCCCACTTTTCGATTGCATACTTTGCAATCATTCCTGCGTGATATGCCGTGCCACACGCAATGACTACAATTTTTTCGAGAGATTTAATCTCGGTAGCACTGAGATGAATTTCATCGAGCAGGATCTGTTTGTTATCGCTCAAACGCGCAATTAGAGTATCTGCAACAGCTTTTGGTTGTTCGAAGATTTCCTTGAGCATAAAGTGTGCAAACCCACCCTTTTGAGCAGCACTCGCATCCCAAGTGATTTCATACTCATTTGGAGTAAGAGCATTTCCAGCTAAATCAGTGATTGATACAGCACTCGGTGTCAACGTAACTACTTGGTCTTGACCTAATTCAATTGCTCGCTTTGTGTAATTAATAAACGCAGCAACATCTGATGCCATGAAGTTTTCATTCTTACCGATACCGACCACTAGTGGCGAATTACGTCTAACACCAACAATTACATCAGGAGTGTCAGCATGAATAGCAACGAGTGTAAATGAGCCACGAAGTGATTTAACTGCTTCGCGCATGGCAGCGGATAAATTTCCAGCATGCTTCTTGCGTAAATCGCTAAGCAAGTGCGCAACAGATTCAGTATCTGTGTCAGATGAAAAAGTGTGACCTTTGCTCTCGAGTTCCGCTTTTAACTCTGCGTAGTTTTCGATAATGCCATTGTGAATGACCGCTAATTTTCCATCGTTATCTACGTGCGGGTGTGCGTTGCGATCTGTCGGTCCACCATGTGTAGCCCATCTGGTGTGGCCGATTCCGGAGTGCGCTGTAGGAATAGTTGAAAGAGTCTGTTCTAAATTTGAAAGTTTGCCTGCTCGTTTTTCGATAAATAATTTATCGGAAGTACCGAGTGCGATACCTGCTGAGTCATAGCCGCGATATTCGAGCCGACGTAATCCTTCGATTAAAGGAGTGATTGCAGATTGTGGCCCTGTGTAACCCACAATTCCGCACACGTGCCTACCTCAATTCTTCTGTAACAACCTTGGCAAGTTTTTCTGCAATGTCTTTGGCGATGCTATCACTCTGGGCTTCCACCATGACTCGAACAAGGGGTTCGGTACCGGATGCACGCAGAAGAATTCTTCCGGCATCGCCGAGTTCGGCTTCGTACTTTGCAACAGCTGAACTTATTACAGATGATGAATCTAGTTTTTCTTTAGCAACACCTGAAACATTTATTAATACTTGCGGAAAGCGCTGCATGATTTTTGCTAGCTCATGAAGTGACTTTTTTGTGCGTGCCATTTCCGAGATGATTTGAAGTGCAGTTAGAAGTCCATCTCCAGTACCGGCAAATTCGCGCATAATGATGTGACCTGATTGTTCGCCGCCAAGAGTGTAATTATTTTCAAGCATGTTCTCTAATACGTAGCGATCTCCAACAGCAGTTTTTGCAACGTTGATTCCCGCTTCTTTCAATGCCACTAAGAATCCAAGATTGCTCATCACGGTTGCAACGACAGTTGACTCTTTTAGTTTGCCTCGAGCTTTAAATCCTTGGGCCAAAATGGCCAATATGAAATCACCATCGATGACACTGCCTTCGGAGTCAATTGCAAGGCAACGATCTGCATCGCCATCATGAGCAATTCCAATATCAGCTTTATTCTTCAAAACTGCTTCCCGAAGAAAATCTAAATGAGTCGAACCCACGCCATCGTTGATGTTAAGACCATTAGGCGTATTGGCAATTGCGATGACTGTTGCACCAGCTTTTTCAAGGGCTAAAGGGGCTACATAAGACGCCGCACCATTGGCACAATCAACAACAACTTTTATTCCCGCTAGTGAAACGTCGACGCTTTTTAACAGATGAGCGATGTATTTATCGCGAGCGCTAATGTCCTCAATTACGCGTCCTACGTGTGCACCTGTTGGCCGTTGCCAAGGTTCACTCATACGCGCTTCAATCGCTACTTCAAGTGAATCTGCAAGTTTTTCTCCGCCACGAGCGAATAACTTAATTCCGTTATCTGGTGCCGGATTGTGTGATGCCGAAATCATCACGCCCAAATCAGCGCCACTTTCGGCAACTAAATAAGCAATGGCTGGAGTTGGTAGAACACCTACACGATAAACATCAACACCGGCACTTGTTAATCCAGCGACAACCGCTGCTTCTAAGAATTCACCGGACGCGCGTGAGTCTTGTCCAACAATTGCATGTGGACGTTTGTTTTTATCTCCAAGTGATTCAACGAGAATATGCGCCGCAGCAACAGCAACATCAAGTGCTAATTCAGCAGTGAGATCAACATTTGCTAAGCCACGAATTCCATCAGTGCCGAAAAGGGCCACGGAGATAGCCTCCAAATACGATAGAAATTAGCGCTTGCTGTATTGAGAACGCTTACGAGCCTTCTTAAGACCGTACTTCTTACGTTCAATCACACGTGCATCGCGTGAAAGGAATCCAGCTTTCTTAAGTGCTGGACGGTGTGCTTCTGCATCAATTTCATTAAGTGATCGTGCAACACCTAAGCGAAGTGCGCCAGCTTGACCTGAAACTCCACCACCATTGATGCGAGCAAAAACATCGTATGCGCCTTCAGCACCTACTGTGCGAAATGGTTCAGATACTGATTGTTGGTGAACTTTATTTGGGAAGTAATTCTCTAGTGTCTTTCCGTTAACAACCCAGCGACCTGTTCCTGGAACTAGGCGAACGCGAGCAACTGCTTCTTTACGACGACCCACTCCGGCGCCTGGTCCCTTAAGTGCTGGACGGTTTGTTGCTGCAGCTGGTGTTGCTGATGTGTACGAAGTTGGAATTTCGTTCTCATCAAGTTCGTCAACGAATGTGTTTTCAGACATGAATTATTTTCCCTTTTTTCTTCCGCGATTACTTGACGATTTGTGAGACTTGGTTAAATACGTATGGTTTTGGAGCTTGCGCTGCATGTGGATGCTCAGCACCTGCATACACTTTGAGCTTTGCTGACATTGCACGACCCAGACGATTCTTTGGCAACATTCCCTTGATTGCCTTTTCAACTGCGCGTGTTGGATGCTTTTCCATCAACTCACCGTAAACAGTTGAAGTTAATCCACCTGGGAAACCAGAGTGCATATGTGAAAACTTTTGCTTTGCTTTTTGACCAGAGAGTGCAACTTTTTCCGCATTGATAACAATTACGAAGTCGCCCATATCCATGTGTGGTGCGAATGTTGCCTTGTGCTTTCCGCGAAGAAGAACTGCAGCATGACTTGCAAGACGTCCTAGAACGACATCTTGTGCGTCGATGATGTGCCAATTACGCACTGCATCGCCAGCCTTTGGACTATATGTACGCATGCTCTTCACTTCTCTCTTTTTAAATTACTGTGAATCTAGTGTGCTGCACCCTTCAAAAGGCGCAAGAGGTAAAGGGTACCTGCGCACTCGCGTAGGGTCAAAATGGCCTTTTGCCCCTTATTTAATGCTCAAAAACCGGCTCTGGGCTCTCATAAACAGCGCCATTGGCTCCAAATACCAGAAAGCGCGAGAAGCCCCGCGTGAACCATCGATCATGCGTTACGGAAATAACTGTGCCTTCATATTCTTCTAGAGCTTTTTCCAAACTCTCTGCACTAGCTAAATCTAAGTTATCTGTTGGTTCATCGAGCAATAAAAGTGTGGAACCAGATAGTTCAAGTAATAAAACTTGAAAACGAGCTTGCTGACCACCAGATAGTGACGAAAACTTTTGCTCTGCTTGATTATGAATTTCATACTTTCTTAAAACACTCTTGGCGGGTCCTAACTGAAGTGAATACATTTCCCACAAAATTTCAAGAAGTGTCTTGCTTTCAAACTCTGGGTGAGCATGTGTTTGTGCGAAATAGCCAATTTCTACACGTGCACCAACTTTAAAATTACCGGTGTACTTCACACTTTGATCCCCCGAAATTAATCGTAAGAAATGTGATTTTCCTGTGCCATTTTTCCCGAGCACTGCAATGCGATCGCCGAAAAAGACTTCAAAATTAAATGCTTCTGTGAGGTTTTCAATTGCAAGATTTTCAAAAGTTAAGGCGCGCAAACCGGTACGGCCGCCGCGCAAACCAACGCGAACATCTTGTTCGATCGGTGGAGCCTCCGGAGGTCCTACCTCTTCAAATTTACGCAAACGAGTCTGCATTGCACGATACTTTGAAGCCATATCAGGACTGCTTGCAGCTTGCACTTGAAGTGTTCGAACTAAATCCTTTAAGCGCTGGTGTTCTTCTTCCCAGCGCAACAAAATCTCAGCGAAGCGTGCATTACGAGCTTTACGTGCTTCATGCCACGTCGAAAATTTCCCACCGTGCACCCACGTTGTATTGCCACTGATTCCTTGCTCGAGAGTCACAATTCGATTGGCTGTGTGTTCGAGTAATTGTCGATCGTGGCTCACAAATAAAACTGTCTTCTTAGTCGAAGTAATCACTTCTTCTAGCCATCGCTTTGATGGAACATCTAGATAGTTATCAGGTTCATCCAGAAGTAAAACTTCTTCTGGGCCTTCAAGTAAGGCACGTAAAACTAATTTCTTCTGCTCGCCACCAGAGAGTGTGTTTACGAGTCGTTCTGCTACAGAGTCAAATGATTTACCAAGTGCTTCAGTGCAACATAAATCCCAAATGACTTCGAAGTCATATCCCCCGACATCGCCCCAATCCACAATAGCTTGGGCGTAATTCATCTGGTCTTTTTCTGTGTTGCGTGAATTCAATAATTCTTCAGTGGATTTAACTAAAGCCGCTGCATCTCTGATGCGCTGTGGAGCAACAGAGATTAATAAATCGCGCACGGTTGATTCATCTCGCACGGATCCAATGAACTGACGCATCACGCCGAGTCCGCCAGTAATCGCGACGCTTCCTTCATCCGGCTGTAAATCGCCAGAAATCATTTTAAGAAGTGTTGTTTTACCGGATCCATTTGCACCGATGAGTGCAACCTTTGCACCATCTCCTACTCGAAAAGAGACGTCATTGAGTAGTACTCGACCATCGGATAAAGAGAATCCAACGCCGCTGATATCAATATGTCCCATTAATTATTCTCTTCGTTGCGACGTGCAATAGATACTTTTGCTCTCTCCAATAACTCAGAATCATTTGGATAATCCACTTGAAAGAGTGTTAAACCACGTGCTGGAAAGACCAATGAGTCCGAAACACGTTCTTTATTATTTAAAACTCCAACAATCCACTCTGGATCAAAACGACCATCTGCCACGCACACAACTGCGCCCACTAGGTTTCGGACCATTGAATAACAGAAAGCGTCTGCAACGATTACAGCCTCTAAATATCCATCTGAGTTTCGTCTCCACTCGTATTTTTCTAAAGTACGAATGGTCGTACCACCCTCGCGATACTTACAAAATGCTGCAAAATCATGTTCGCCTAAAAGCAGCGCACTAGTTCTGTTCATAACCTCCACATCGAGTGGGCGATACCACGTTGCTACATCGAGTCGAGAGAGAGGGTCAAGAACTTTATTCTCATCAAGAATCTTGTATCTATAGTGCCGACGAAGAGCTGAAAAGCGAGCATGAAAGGCTTCTGGGGCAATAGAGATTGATTGAACTCGTACATCTTCATCCAGGATGCGATTGAGTTTGTAAGCTAAATCATCCAGAGAAACACTCTCTGGAATATCTACGTGAATAACTTGCCCTGTTGCGTGCACACCGGCATCAGTGCGGCCGGCAACGATTGTCTCCGGATTGATTCTTGAAACCGTAGCTAGTGCGCTTTCGACGCACTCTTGAACAGTTCTACGATCTGGTTGTTTCGCCCAACCTGCAAAGTTGCTTCCATCGTATGCAAGATCTAACCGTAAACGACGAAACCCACTCTCGGGGTAGAGAGTGGGTTCTGTCATAAGAGTTAAGAAAGCTAGTGCTTAGTTATCTTTCTCAGTTAATACTTCGATAACCGCCATAGGTGCGTTGTCGCCCTTACGTGGTCCGATTTTTGTAATACGTGTGTATCCGCCGTTACGTGCAACGAAACGTGGACCAATCTCTGTAAACAAAGTGTGTACAACACCCTTGTTTGCAATTGTTGCCATTACTTGGCGACGAGCTGCAAGGTCACCCTTTTTTGCAAAGGTAATTAACTTTTCAGCAAGTGGACGAAGACGCTTCGCCTTTGCTTCAGTAGTTGTGATCTTTCCGTGCTCGAACAATTGCTCTGCAAGAGTTCCTAGGATGAGACGCTCGTGTGATGGGCCGCTGCCCAAACGAGGACCTTTGGTTGGTTTTGGCATGAGTTATTTCTCCTAGGCCTGATCTGCATCGACGAAATCATCGTCGACTGATGCGTTGTAGTTTTGGTGCTTCGTTGGATCAAATCCAGCTGGGCTGTCCTTCATTGACATACCCATTGAGACAAGCTTTGCCTTGACCTCATCGATGGACTTTGAACCAAAGTTACGGATATCTAGAAGGTCAGCTTCTGAACGGTTAACGAGTTCACCGACAGTGTGAATGCCTTCACGCTTTAAGCAGTTGTAAGAACGAACTGTGAGATCGAGATCTTCGATTGGAAGAGCAAGATCAGCAGCAAGGGCTGCATCCATAACGGATGGTCCCATTTCAATTCCTTCTGCATCAACGTTTAGTTCGCGAGCAAGACCAAAGAGTTCAACGAGTGTCTTACCAGCTGATGCAACAGCATCGCGTGGTTTCATTGATGGCTTTGTTTCTACATCAACAACAAGACGATCGAAGTCTGTGCGCTGTTCAACGCGAGTTGCTTCTACTTTGTATGTAACTTTTAGAACTGGTGAATAAATTGAGTCAACAGGGATGCGACCGATTTCTGCCCCTGCTTGCTTGTTCTGAACGGCAGTTACGTAACCACGACCTCGCTCAACGGTGAGCTCGATTTCGAGATTAGCTTTTCCATTAAGAGTTGCAAGGTGAAGTTCTGGGTTGTGAACTGCAACGCCAGTTGGCACTGCAATATCGGCTCCAGTAACAGATCCGGCACCTGATTTGCGAATATAAAGAACGCTTGGCTCATCGTTATCTGATGAAAGAACCAAGTTCTTGATATTCAAAACAATATCGGTGAGATCTTCTTTTACACCTTCTAGAGTTGTGAACTCGTGGAGTGCTCCAGCAACACGAATGCTTGTAACTGCTGCACCTGGAATAGATGAAAGCAATGTACGACGCATGCTGTTGCCGAGGGTATAACCGAAGCCTGGTTCTAACGGTTCGATAATGAAACGTGAACGGTTTTCGGAAACTACTTCTTCACTGAGGGTGGGACGTTGTGCAATTAGCACTGTTGCTCCTCTTTCTTCTCTCGGAGAACCTCTATTTGATCTCCTGTTTGGTACTGCGG
>Ga0214919_10003061_pt1 | contig 25678 bp, 31 predicted proteins | sample LL1503_MetaG_FD_177994 | JGI IMG/M metagenome (GOLD analysis project Ga0214919, IMG submission 177994) | Freshwater microbial communities from Lake Lanier, Atlanta, Georgia, United States - LL-1503 | ecosystem: Environmental > Aquatic > Freshwater > Lake | place: USA: Georgia | collected... | reverse complement strand
GAAGTTACCTATCAACAACTTAAACGAATGAAAAATTGGTTTGATGACTTTAATGGACATGAGAATGAACTTCCTCATATATTAAATGGTGGTCATTATGTTAAAGGTTGGGTTAATACAACATTGGATTCTATGAGGGACGGTGTCAATAACTCAAAAAAAAATATATCTGTGGTATTACCTAATCAATTCATCCAACCACACGAAAAGAATGGGATAACGGATATGAATAGACCTACTAAAAGTCATAAAACAAGTCTTGGTGACTACGATTTACAAGTCACAGAAAGCCTAAAAAGAATAAACGACCTAATAAAAAAAATAATATAATATGGCAACAACAGAACCTTTAGATTTTTCTCAACCGAAAAACGACTTAACGTCAATCGCAGAAATGGAAAGAGCAAAACTTATTCCTAAGAATGATTATAAACAAAAGGCTTTTGAATACTCTTCAGTTAACCCTGACGCCATCGCCAATGGTGATGCTCAAGGTAAAGGTACAGGAGGTGATTTGGATGTTTATAATCAAAATGCGGGAGCAATCCAAGATATTCTTGAGAGAAAAGCAGAAACCGTAGTGAATGAATATCAACCTAACAAACCGTACACAACACCAAGCGCATAATGAAACTTTACAACATAACAAAATCCCTTATTTTAGAAGTAGCATCAATTGATTCTATCGTTGACGCTATTAAGAAAAGACACAAAATAGTGATTTATTATGATGGTGATGAGCCAGGAGGTAGAGGTTTAAGAGAAATCGAACCTGTTTGTCTTGGTTACAGTAAATCAGATAATCCTGTTTTACGAGCATGGGATAGTGAAGGGTCTTCCCATACTTCATATAAAGGGGAACAACCTCTTCCTGGGTGGAGATTATTTAGAGTTGATAAAATTCTATCGTTTAAACCTTCAGGAGAACAATTCCACGAACCAAAACCTAACTATAACCCAAATGGGGATAGAAGTATGAATAGGGTAATAATTAATGTTACCTTTGATAATAGACAGGAACAAACCGTTTAAATATGACAACAGAAAACGAATTAATACAAAAACTAATGGTCTCTAAAAAAATAATGGAGAAACATGGTCAAATACCAAGAAATGGTACCCAAGGTAATGTACTTAGCTCACCTATGGTAGAAGATTATTCCGCACCAGCGGCAAAATATAATTTACCTTCAGATGTATTACAGGAAAGTAATATACCAATGAATAACCCAATGCCTCAGATGGCGGCTAAAGATAGAATCATGTCGTCAAAATTACCTGACGAAATTAAAATGTTAATGATTGAACATCCAATACAACAACCTGATTCAATGTCGGGTCCGTCATTATCGAATGAGTTAGTTGAAAAGGCTTCAAGATTAATGAATAAAGGTAATGGTGAACCAACAAGACAACAAACAAGTCAACCTCAACCATCCGTAAATAACGAATCGTTAAAACAAATGATGAGAGAAGTTGTTGAGGAAGTTTTATCTGAAAACGGATTACTAGTTGAGTCGGTAAGTAAATCGAATGACATTTTTTCTTTTAGAGTTGGTAAACATATCTTTGAGGGTAAAGTAACCAAAATTAAAAAGGTTCAATAATATCATCCCTTTGTATTTTATTACATCGGCTAACCTCCACCTAAAGTGGGGGTTTTTTATTTTAGTATAGTTGATAATACCCGTTTTTCATGTTATACTTCCTTATTAAAAGAAAATTATGTCAGAAAAAATTAAAGTATTAGTTCTACCATCAGATAAAACAGGTGTAGGAAAATTTAGGTCTGTTGACCCTCACGTAATGTTACAAAACATGTATAATGATGATTTTCATGTAGATATCGATTACGAACCAAAACTAAATGACCCTAACTATTGGAAAAACTACCAAATAGTTCATGTCCATAGAAATATTGGTCAAATTTATGAACACACCCCACAAATTCTTAAAAATTTAAAAGCCATGGGAATCATCACCATTGTGGATATTGACGATTATTGGTTACCAACTATGGAACACCCAATCCACAGTATTATCGTTCAAGAAAAAATAAACGAAAAGATTGTGGCAAATTTAAGAGAGGCTGATTATGTTACTACCACCACTAACTTATTTGCTAACGAAATTCGTAAGGTAAACAAAAACGTAATTGTTTTACCAAATGCGATTGACCCTAATGAACCACAGTTTAACCAAAAATCAGAAGAGTCTGACAAAATAAGAATTGGGTGGTTAGGAGGGTCCTCTCACTTACATGACTTAAAACTATTAGATGGTTTTGTATCTAAAGTTGGTGGAGACTTAAATGAAAAAATTCAATATGTTTTATGTGGGTTTGATACGAGAGGAAGTGTTACCGAAATCAATCGACAAACAAATGAAAAAACACAAAGACCTATTAAACCCGAAGAAACCACTTGGGCGAGGTACGAAGAAATCTTTACAAATAACTATAAAATTGTTGATGAAAAATACAAAAAATTTCTATTAGAATTTAAAGAGACCCCATACCCTTCTGATATACAATTACCATATCAACGAGTTTGGACAAAACCTGTTACGTCATATGCGATGAACTATTCTAAATTTGATATTTCATTGGCACCAATTAAAAACCATATCTTTAATAGAATGAAATCTCAACTTAAAGTTATTGAGGCGGGGTTCTATAAAAAAGCCCTTATCGCTTCAGAAGTTGGTCCATATACTATTGACCTTAAACATTGTTTAAAAAACGGCGAGTTTGTTGATGGTAACGCGATGTTGGTACAGGAGAACAGAAATCATGGTGATTGGTCTAAATTCATTAAAAAATTAGTCACAAATCCTAATTTGATTACTGACATGGGAGAACGTCTTTATGAAACGGTTAAAGACACTTATGACCTTAGAGTCGTAACTAAAACAAGAGCAGAATTTTACAAATCCTTAATTAAATAATAAAATGATAAAAATACCTATTACAAAAATTTTGTTTCTTGATATAGAAACTGTTGGTGGTTGTAAAGATTATGAAAGTTGTAAGACTAATAATCCTAAGGTTGCCGAACAATTTATTAAATACATTGATTGGTTTCAAAAAAGATTTCCCGAGGATTCTCAATTATCCTTGGACGAGATTTTCGCAAAAAGAACGGCACTTGTTCCTGAATTTGCTAAAATAGTTTGTGTTAGTGTCGCATTTGTTACTGACAATGGTGAGACTAAATCTCAAACGTTTTCTGGTGACGATGAAAAAGAACTTTTAAAAGGAGTTCAGAAACTATTAGATAGATGTGGTAAATTAGATTTCTTTTTATGTGGACATAACTTAAAAAACTTCGACATTCCCATGTTGGCAAAACGTATGATAGTTAATGGTATATTACCACCATCGATACTTCCGTCATATGACACCAAACCATGGGAGATTAAGGCAATCGATACCAAAGAAATTTGGCAATACGGTTCATATACGTCAATTGGGTCATTGGATTTAATGTGTACTTGTATGGATGTCCCATCACCAAAAAATGGTGAAGTGACTGGCGATAAGGTACATGATTCGTATTGGAATAAAAATATGTTAAAAGAAATATCGGAATACTGTGAAAAAGATGTTCAAGTATTAATCGATGTGATAAAAAAATTAAAAGAATTAGAATAATGGATATAGATTCACTAAAAGAGCAAGCGGATAAATTACAAGAGTTTTTAAGTCAACATGATGACAATGAACTAGATTACGATATGATTTTACAGGAGTACGGTCTCGATGTTAAATCGTTAGAAAGGGAAATGGATAATTATGCCCCTAAATTAGACTTGGGGTATGTTAAACTACGTCCTGATGCGGTTGACCCAAAATATAACTATGAAACAGATTCAGGGTTTGATTTACATGCAGTTGAGGAGGTGGAAATACCCGCTTTTGGTAGAGCGTTAGTCCCAACAGGAATCTCGTTTGACATTAAAGATGGGTACGAAATCCAAGTTAGGTCAAAAAGTGGGTTAGCGATTAATCAAGGTTTAATGATTCTTAACTCACCAGGGACCGTGGACAATGGTTATACAGGTGAAGTTAAAGGGATTATTTTTAATACAAACAATCACCCCGTAACGATTACCAAAGGTATGAAAATAGGGCAAGCAGTTCTTTGTCCTGTTGTTAATGGGAAATGGGTTAATTTGGTACAACAAAATAAAATAAACGAAAAAGACAGAGGGAATAATGGATTTGGCTCAACAGGAATTTAATATGAAAAATAATTTAATGGAGGTAATGAGACCTAAGGGGACTCATTTAGACGAAGAACTAAGACGTTTTTGTGACGAACTTAAAAAACATATTGGTGAATCACCAACAATAGTTGAGTTAGGTTCTTACATGGGAGAGAGTAGTTTAATTTTCTCAGAAGAATTCCCTAACGCAAAAATTACGTGTATCGACAGTTGGGAAGGGGGGTTTGATACTATGGACACTTGTAGTTCTGACAATTATAGTTTAGTCGAGGAACAATTTGACCTTAGATTATCGTCTTCTACTAACATCACTAAAATTAAAGGTTTAAGTAATTGTACAAAAATTAAATGTGATATGGTGTATATTGACGCGTGTCATAAATATGAATGTGTTAAGGAAGATATTTTACATTGGTTACCTTTAGTTGGTAAAATAATTTCGGGTCATGATTATTATCTAAACTTGGATTTTATTAATTCTCACCCACATATCAAAGGAGTAAGACAGGCGGTAGACGAATTATTAGGAAGTCCTGATATGGTTTTTGGTGATGGGTCTTGGTTTAAAATTATAGAATAATATGGTAACGGTTCATACAATAACGTATAATGAAGAGTTAATGATTGAATTTTTTATTAGTCATTATAGAAAAATTTTTCCTGATTGTGTCATTAAAATTTACGACAATTATTCGACAGACAATACCGTAGAAATCGCTAAAAGATTTAATTGTGAAATAAATTATTATGATTCAGATAACCAATTGTCCGATTCTAAATTTTTAGAAATTAAAAATAACTGTTGGAAAAACTCAGAAACTGATTGGGTTGTTGTGTGCGATTGTGATGAATTAATTCAAATAACTCAAGATGAATTAATTAATGAAGATAATAATGGAATAACTTTATTCCAATTTGAAGGTTATGATATGGTAAATTATGACGACATTATTGATTTAAAAACCATTTCTTTTGGACATCGTAATTCTATTTACGATAAAACTCTTTTATTTAACAAATCTAAAATTAAAGATATTAATTATTCTCCAGGATGTCATCAATTTAACCCTAACGGAAAAAATGTACTTAGTAAACATCAGTATAAACTATTTCATTATAAATATATTGGGGTTAATTATACGATTGAAAGATATAAATTATTTTCAGATAGATTATGTGAGGAGAACCACAAATATAGGTGGTCGTATCATTATAAACAGAAAACAGAAGAAATTGTAAATTATTATAATTCAATTAAAGACAAACTAATTAAACTCATTTAAATATGATAACAATAATATATTCAACACATAAAGATTCGGAATATAATAACAAATTTAGACAACATTTGTTACAAACCGTTGGACTTAAAGATATACAAATTTTAGAATATGTTAATCATAATCAATTTTCATTATCAGAACTTTATAATAAAGGTATTGATGAGTCGATATATGATATTGTTGTTTGTTGTCATAATGATATTAAACTTGAGAAAAATTGGGGTAAAAGTCTGATTGAGGATTTCTCTAACAACCCCGAATTCGGTGTAATTGGAAAAGCGGGTTCTTGTTATTTCCCTGAATCAGGGATTTATTGGGAAAAAATGAATCAGACTATGGTTGGTCAAGTTTACCATCATCCCGAGGGACGTAAAAAATGGGTGAATAATTATTCAACAAAATTACCTCATCTAGTACCTGTTGTAACAATTGATGGTCTTTTTATCTCATTCGATAAAACTAAGATAAAACATAACTTTGACGAAACTATTGGTAAATTTCATTTCTATGACCATTTATTTTGTTTACCAAATTATTTAGACGGTGTTAAAATTGGGGTTACTTCCTCATTTGAAATAACCCATCAATCTGTTGGTCAACCAAATCAGGAATTTTGGGAAAGTAAGGATAAGTTTTTAGAAAAATGGGGACATGAGTTACCGTTAGACTTAAAACCCACCAAAGTGTACATCCCTGAGATTAAAGAAAAACCGTTAAAAAATATTGGTAAAGTAGCCATAATAATCCCAACAAAAGGGAAAGTTAATCTTTTGTTTGATTGTGTTTCTTCATTCTATGAACATAGTAACAAAGACCTATTTGACATTTTTATTGCTGACACAGGGTCATCAGAATCTGAAAAGGAGTGGATTAAAGATAAAATATTACCGTTTGGTAACATTAAATTATTAGAGTACGATTATTATAATTTTGCTAAGATAAATAATGATGTGGTAAAAAACCATGTCACCAAAGATTACGAATTTATTTTATTCTGTAATAACGATATTAAAATATTAAATAACGTTGTTTATGGGATGTTAAAAACATTTAAAGACAATCCTAGAACAGGTACAGTTGGTTGTAGACTTCACTTTGAAGATAATACGGTACAACATGACGGTATTGTTACGTTTCTCGATAAAAATCACTCTTTCCAAGTCTCCCACTTAAATTTACGAAGTTACTACTCATATACCCTATCAACTAAAAAAATTGTTGGTAGTACGGGGGCATTATTAATGATTCGAAAATCGGTATTTGAGAAGTGTGAGTACTTTAATGAAAATTATGTGAGTTGTTTTGAAGATGTTGAACTAAACTTAAAGTGTCTTTTATTGGGGTATGATAACTATTATGATGGTAGTTTAGTTTCGTATCATTATGAAAGTCAAACAAGGATGGAGGATTCTGAAAATATGAATAAATTAATACAAGATTACCAAAAAAACTTATTACCCTTCGTTGTTAAACATTTTGATAAACTGAAGAGCCACGTTATCGTAACCTAAAAAATCAAATTAGTTTACATTATATTAATTTGGTATAAATTTAAATTAAAAAAGTCTATGACACAAAAAAACAAACCAAATAAAAATCAATCACCTGATGAGTCGAAAAAAAATTTAAATAGTAAGGAGTTGATTTCGGAAATTGTCAAGAAAAAAACTAAAGAAAAATTTTTAACCACCAACCAAAAAAAATATTACGACACACTAATTTCAAGTGAAATAACTGTTTGTTCAGGACCTGCGGGTGTTGGTAAAAGTTACATAACCATGAAAGCAGCAATTGATTTAATTGCCGACCCATTAACCCCTTATGAAAAAATAATCATAGTTAGACCTGCGGTAGAGGCCGAAGAAAAATTAGGTTCATTACCAGGAAATGTTGAGGAGAAATTAGACCCTTATATTTTCCCATCGTACTATTTGTTAAATAAGATTATTGGTAAAGAGGCTCGAGAAAAATTAAAAGAAATTGATGTGATTGAAGTTTTTGCGTTGGCTTACATGAGAGGAATGAATATCGACAACTCAATTCTTATTTTTGAAGAGGGTCAAAACGCGTCACCAAGTCAAATGAAATTATTATTAACTCGAATAGGGTTTAATAGTAAGTTTTTTATTTCAGGTGATGTTGAACAGTCCGATAAGTACAAAAACAAAACTCAAAGTGGTTTATGGGACGCAATCGAAAAATTTAGAGATGGTGGGGACATATCTGTTTTTGAATTTAAGGATAAGAACGATATTGTTAGAAATAAGTTGATAACTAAAATTTTAGAAAAATACGAAGAATAATGAGGATTGGTATCGAAATAAACGGGGTTCTGAGGAACACCATTGGTAAGATTGAACAGACGTATCAAAAATTTTTAATTGATAAAACGGATGGTATTGAAAACGAAGAATCGTTTGAATATAGTATGACCTTACCTGTCGATAGTTTATCACTAAAAGACCATTTTAAATTTCAAAATGATGAAGAATTATTTTCATTTTTATATGAGGAATTCCCTATGGAAATTTTTGGTCATTCCCAATCATCAGAATATTCAACATTTAATGATTTGAATGAGGTGTATCTTAATCTACGGGATAACCATGATTTAGTTATAGTGTCCGATGAGATTGGGAAATCTAAACCCGCATCTTTGTTTTTTATATCTAAGTTTGGGTGTCAGTTAGAAAAAATAAAATTTTATAGTAATTACACAATTAATTCTATGTGGGAGGAAATTGACCTTTTACTTACGGCAAATCCTGCGTTATTATTAGAACATCCGTCAGATAAAATATTAATTAAATACGAAACTGACTATAATAAAAACATAAAAACTTCCCATAGTATTAAATCACTTAAGGAGTTTGAAGACAAATTAAAAGAAATTATATCATGTTAAAAATATTAGGAGAACACTATTACTTAGATTTGGATAAAATTGAGGAGTTCACAAACGCGGCACCATCGGAAAGCTTTACAGGTGTTTCTGAAAACCACATAAGTGTGGTTAAATATGATATGGTTAAATTACTTATTGAAATTTTAATGACCGAAAACGAACAGATTGATGAGACTTTAGGTATGAAAAGTAATGAGGTAACCATACCATTTAAACTGGCGTTTAACAGTTTGATAAATAAAAAATTAATAAACAAATACTAAAAATATGAATCAAGAACAAATTAAAAAAGTCGAAAAATCAATTCAGAACTTAAAAGATAAGAAATCAAAAATCTATCTCTTAGTTCAAGATACTAAAGGGCATGCCAAAGCGTCGATTGCCTATAGTTACCGATTAGGTATGACCCTTTCAAAACAAGGATATAATATGATTATGCTACATGAAAAATCAGATTATACAGGTGTTTCGGAATGGTTAGGTGGTGAATATATGGAATTACCTCACCAAGCTATTGAAGGTCAAAACTTAGAAGTTTCTCCTGAGGATTTTATAATCGTTCCTGAACTTTATGGGTTTGTTATGAGTCAAATTACAAAATTACCTTGCGGTAAAATTGTATTGTGTCAATCATACGACCATATGTTAGAAACATTACAACCAGGTCAAACTTGGTCACAGTTAGGGTTTTATAAATGTATTACAACTTCTGAAACACAAAAAGAATATATTTCAAATGTCATGAGAGGAGTATCTATCGATATTATCCCTCCATATATTTCCGAAGAATTTAAATTACAAACATTACCACCAAAACCAATGATTGCTATTCATTCTAGAGAACAAAGAGATACCGCAAACATCATTAAAAACTTTTATATTAAATTCCCTCAATATAGATGGATTACGTTCAGAGATATGAGAGGATTAACAGAAAAACAATTTGCCGAAGCGTTACAAGACTGTTTCCTATCAGTGTGGGTAGATGAGACAAGTTCTTTTGGGACCTTCCCTCTTGAATCAATGAAATCAAATGTTCCTGTATTAGGATTAGTACCTAATCTTGTACCATCATGGATGAATGAAGACAACGGTCTTTGGATTAATAATAAAAATCAAATGGTGGATTTTGTCGCTGACTTTTTACAAAATTGGTTAGAAGATAACGTTAATGAAAAAATGTATGAATCAATGTCGTTAACTACAAACGAACTAAGTTCAAAAACGGATTTTGAGACGAATGTAGTTTCCCTTTTTGACGGGTTCCTTCAAACAAGACTTAATTCTTTCGAAGAACAATTAAATAAACTAGAACCAACAGAATAAAAAAAATTAAAAATATACACTATGGAAAAATTTGATGTATCGGTAATACTACCAATTAAATCGTCTAAAACAAATGGATTTGCGGAATATTTCGAAAAGGCCATTACTTCTCTTAAAAACCAAACAAAAAAAATTAACGAACTAATAATTGTTCATACCGATGAAACATCTTTAGTTGAGTTTTTAGGTGGTTTTGACTTTGGGGATTTAAAAGTAAATAAAATTGTTTGGACTAAGGACCCTAATTTCTCAGAACAAGTAAATCACGGTGTTAGGTCCTCAGAATCTAAATGGGTTTCGTTACTTGAATTTGATGATGAATACTCAAACATTTGGTTTAAAAATGTCGAGAAATATACTATAGCTCATCCTGAAGTTGATGCTTTCTTACCTATTGTTATTGATACGGATGAAAAAGGTCAATTCGCAGGTTTTACAAATGAGGCAACTTTCGCATTAAATATTGCAGCGGAAATGGGTGTCCTGAGTAATGAAACACTTCAAACATATCAAAACTTCCAAATTTCAGGTATGGTCATTAGAAAATCGTCCTTTATCGATTTTGGATTATTAAAACCGTCTTTTAAATTAACGTTTGGATATGAATTCTTTTTAAGAATGACAAATAATTCTGTAAAAATAATGTCAATACCTAAAATTGGTTATAAACATATTAATTTGCGTGAAGGGTCAATTTTTTGGAACTATAAAAATGGTGATGACAAACTAACTGATGAAGAAGTTAGATTTTGGGTAGAGTCGGCGAAAAAAGAATATTTCTTTATCAATGATAGAGCCATAAAGTATGAACCCCAAACAGTTTAATGAGCGAAATAATAATTTTATCAGGTGCGACAGATACAGACTTAAAAAAGAAAGGAAGAAAACCAAAACAAGCAAATTATTTTGATGTCCGAGAAGAAATGGCCGTGGTAAGATTTTTATCAACCGAATCCTCAGAAGAAAAAAATAAAATCTACAATGAGTTTTTGAGAAAACCTTTGGACAAGATGATTTCCTCGATTATTAGGAGATATAAATTGTATCGTAAAGATATGGACTTCATAGAAATCCATACTGACACACATTCTTTTCTAATGACAAAAATAGATAAGTTTAAACCCGCGAAGGAAAAAAAGGCTTATTCATATTTTGGGACCATTTGTAAGAACTACTTAATGGGTCAAATAATTAAAGACCAAAAAGAGACCAATCGAAAAATTTCATACGAAGATATATCATCAAGTATTGAAAATAGTCCAGAATTTTCGTACTTAATGGACGGTGATTCTGTAGACTCGGAACAAATCATTAAAAATTTCCTGAGAGAATTAGATAAATTTTTAAATGAGGAAACATTAAACGAAAATGAAATTAAGTTAGGTCACGCATTATATGATTTGTTCAACGATTATGAAAATATTTTTGTTGGGGCGTCAAATAATAAATTCAATAAAAACATAATACTCTTATCCTTAAGAGAAATGACTAACCTATCTACAAAGGAGATTCGTAGTTCTATGAAAAAATATAGAATCATATATCTTAACTTGGTTGAAAAGATGTCTCAATAAAAAACAAGGGTTAAATATTTATTGTAATGGGAAGACCACAAAAAAAAGAGATTAATTTAACGAAAGAATCAATTCTTTCTTTATTACAAGAAATTTACAATGAACTTGTAGAACAAAGAAACACTGCAATAAGAATTCAAAACAAAATGTTGTCGATGATGAAAGAACCTGAGGACATGACTCTTATTGGTCCTGTTATCGAAAAACAACAAAAAATAATTAATGACTGCGTTGAGAAAAAACTATCTCTATCTAAATTACAATCGTCAATTTGGGAAAAATCAAATTCAACTGTCGAGTCCTTCTCAATATCTGATTTAAATATGGATGATGATATTATCCAAAATCTAATCGAAAAAGATATTGCTAAAGATGATACATATAAAATGAAAAAATAATTATGAGTTTAGACCTTAATGCCGATTATAAAAAGGTACAAGATAAAGTTTCCGCAACTAAATCGTACACTAATTTAAAGAAACAATATAGTGACGCGAAAAAAAAGTCGGGGGAAAGTTTTGACGATAAAAAATCGGATGTTACTCAAAGTCTTAATAAGGCTAAAGAACAAACAAAGCGGTATGAAAAACAAATTAAGAGTCAATTTGAGCAACTATTAGATATTAATAATATCACTGGTGGTAAGGGTAGTAACTCAATTAAATATGTTAAAAAATTATTACTCCAAACCCTAAAAAATATTGAGCCGAAAATATTAGAACTTGTTAACGAGGAAGCTTTAAATGCGGTTGGTTGTGACCAACAACAAATGTATAACGGACAAACTCTTTATATAAAAGTTTCGTCAATTGACCTTGGTAATCTCCTAAAAAAAGACCCATCAGAACCTATTGGTAAAGTATTATATGAAAAAGACCCAATACAGGTCCAACAGTATCCTTTTTCTTTAAATAAAGAACTTTATAAACGAATTGAGAGCGGTCAACCATACTCAGTTGATAATGGTCAATTATACATTGGGCAATCAGGTCAAGACCTTTTTGATATTCAATATGTGGAAACAGATAATTTAGGTCAAACAGGTCCTTGGTATAAAGTGACTTTAGTTAATCGAGTTAATAATGTAAATAAAGTTGGTGAATTTATGATTGACTACTATAAAACAATTAAAATAGTTGATTATCATAATATATTAGCGTCAATAATGAATTCATTATCAGGGGCAATCTCAATACAAGCAAATATTGGGTTAGTCCAAGCGGAGGACGCAACAAAATTTGAGTTATTATTACAAAGAATATTAGGTCTTTGTTTTGATAGTAAGAAAGAAATCGATGTTAGTGGTGTTGCAAAAGTCGCTGAATTAGATGGTGTTGATGATTCGTTTTTTGAATTTACCGAAATAGATTTAAGGAATATTGATTTAAAAGTAAACAACATTAAAAATGGTGTTGTTGAGTATGAAAATTGTGACAACGTTAAACTACCCGTTGATTCTGGAGCGGTCTTGGATTCGTTAAATAATTTATTATTTGTTCCTGATAGTGATTTAGTAAACGCTGCCGACGCTTTAACACAATCTTTAACAGACAACCCTGATTGGTCGGGATTAGCAATTTCGGGTAACATTAATGCGGCGGTTGATTTAAACTTCGTAAAACTATTGGCTCAAGGATTGGTAACGGCAATACTATCCCCAAAAGTACTTCTACCAATTTTTACTATGTTAAAATCTTTGGGTAATACTGTAACTGACCAAATTAATTCATTTATAGATTTTGCTAAAAAATTTAAAAGTTTTGTCATTAATTTAGTCTCAAAAATAGGGTCATTATTTGTTAAAGAATTGTTTGAATTAATTAAGAAAGATATTAAAAACCTAATCCAACAGGTTATTATGGATGTTGCTAAAGAACAAGGAGATAAAAGAATCATTATGATTTTAAAATTAATCCAACTGTTGTTAGTGATAATACAGTTTATTAATGATTGGAGGAGGTGTAAAAGTGTTGTTGATGAGTTATTGTGGTTATTGAAAATTGCCACCTCAGGATGGGGTGGTCAAGGTATACCTTTACCTTTATTATTTGCATCACAATTAATGAGTGGATATTCAGAATCAAGGGCGTTTCTTGGAGCAATCGAGGAGATGCAAAAATTAGGTATTCCAACAGGACCAATGCCCGATGGTAGTCCTAATTTAGAAGTTTTAAGTAAATTTGCTCAGATGAAGGCCATGGCGAATGAAGAGGCAGAAAATGGTAAAGTACAAATTGCCGTTGGGGCATTAAGTATCACACCTGCAGGTATGACAGTACCCGCAAGTGCTTACGGTAAAAAATCATAATCATGACAAAAAAAGAAACCGCAGAAAAAGCGTTAAACATTATTAAAGACTATAAGTCTCATTCAAACAAAGATTTAATTTTTGCTATGGATATTATTCAAAATGACTTTAATATGACTAAAGAAACATTACTTAAATTAACTCATCATATTGATAAGTTAGAAACAACTTACGACCTAATATTAAAAGAATTCGAAACAAGAACTAAGAATGGACGCAATTAATAGAGACCAAATAATATTTCCTGGTATTGTCTATGACGACCAAGACCCGATGATGTTGGGTAGAATCCGTGTTATACCCGAAACAAAAGATTACGCGTCAATTATTAAGGCAGTACCTAATTGGAATGAGGAGACGGATGTATGGTCATCTAAAGACCCTATTGTTTTTTTACCATTATTACCATTTTATATCAGCCAAACCCCAAGAAAAGACGAGTATGTTCATATAATTTATCAGGACAAAAATTTTGTTTTCCAAAACCAATTTTACATTCAAGGACCATTTTCATCACCAATGATAACTCCTTTTGAAAACTATCAAGGAGCTAAGAAGTTTCTTTCTGCGGGAGATAGAATCAAAGAAGGTAGAAGTATTAAAAATATTGATGGTACTTATCGAGATAAAAATAGTTACGGTGTTTTTCCTGAACCTGGAGATAATTCTCTTTTAGGTAGGGGAAGTGCCGATGTTATTATAAAAGAAAATGAGGTTTTAATAAGGGCGGGAAAAACTAAAACATTATCTAAAGATGAACTCCCTATTGGGAATCAATTTAGGTCATTTTTACAATTATCTAATTTTACCCAAACAAAGGTTTTGGGGGAACCTCAAACGGAAACTAAATTACAAGAAATTGTTAAAGTTGTTAAAAAAATGGTCATATGGAATATCGATAATCTTGAGAACGCTCAAAACGTGTTTAATGGGACTGTTGGGTTATATAACGTATTACCGACATCTGATATAGTGAATACTCAGAACTTTAAGCCTAATACCATAACTAAATTAAGTGTCGGAACTAACTATACAGGACCGTTAGAAGAATTTAAATTCACTAACGTCTCGTTTGATGATGCGGTTTATTTAATTAATAAATTTGTAACTGGGTTGTTCGAAGGTTATTTAGATATTACGGGATACACTATTAATAACCAACAAAACTTTTCTAACGATTCGTTCCCATTCATTGTGACCCCATCAAAATTAACGTATGAGACAGGAATTAAATTCTCAAACTCTACGACAGTTGATGATGTTACGGAATTAGGTAATTATGTTAGATTCTACTCTAAAATAAAATTATCCACAGGTAAAGTGACTAGTGGTTTTTTCTTGGTATCTGAGAATAAAAATGGTAAACCATTAATTGGTCCTCAATCTAAGATTAAAAAAGAAACATTTACACCCGCCGAATTTACACCATCGTCAATTACCTATGGAGTATTAGGCGCTCAACGAGTTTATTTATTATCACAAGACTCAACGGGACCTAAAGGACAGATTAGTTTACAACAAACTTTATACGGTATTCCTCAGGACAAATTTATTGGGGATGAAAAAAGCCTCTCAAACATAACATATCCTTCTGTAAGAGGTGATGAGTTAATGATACTACTTAGAAAAATCTTTTCATTTGTTAAAGGACATGTTCACGCAATTGCGACAGTCCCACCTATTCCTGTAGCTGCGGGTAATGGTCAAACCACAACAGAGATTGACCAAATACTTGCCGATGCCGAAAATAACATCTTAAATCAAAATATCCGAATTAATTGATATTTATTGAATAAAGTATTCAATGTCAATTAACAATTCGTATTTCAGTAAAAATAACACGATAGTGTCTAATAGTTTTACCAACACAGGAAGAAACCCTGTGACGGAACTATTTTACGGCTCTTTGGCGACTTCTCAGTTTCCAAATGGGTATAGTCGTTTTATTTTTGACTTAGACCTTTCATTATTAATGGAAAAGGTTTTTGATGGTACTATCAGTACCACTTGTCCCGACACAACTAAACATACGTTAAGAATGACTAACACGTCATGGTTTAATGTTGACTTGTTGAACACTAAAACGTCTCAGGCAAGAATGAGGGCGACTTCATTTGACTTAATTTTATTTAGGATTCCGTACATTAATGACGACCCATCAACACCACAAGTGTGGGATGAAGGGGTTGGTTATGACTTTGCGGACTTAATCTATGACTATAGTGACTTTGACAAGAACTTCTCTGACAGACCTTCTAATTGGGTTCAAACAACTACTATTGGTGTGTGGACTGAGCCAGGAATATACAACAACATGAATACGGGAACGGTTCCGTATAGTGCGTTAACTATTGTTGACACACAACATTTTGAGTTTGGTAATGAGAACATTAGTTTTAATATGACTAAGGAAATAAATGCAATCTTAGATGGCACATTGACAAATGTGTCAGGATGGGGTATCGCATATAAACCTCAGGTCGAAAACTTAATCGGGTTGACTGACGCATATGAAGTACAATTCTTTACAAGACATACCCAAACATTCTACGAACCATTTTTAGAAACCAACTATAATGACTTAATTGATGACGATAGAAATCTATTCACATTAGGACATGTTAACAGACTTTATCTTTATCTATATGATAATGGTCAACCTGTTAATTTAGATTATTTACCAAGTGTGGATATATTGGACTCATCAGGTAACCAAATACCAGGATTAATCGGGGTACCAACTATTTGTCAAAAAACCAAAGGAGTTTACGAAGTGGAGATACCTCCATTATCAGGTTATAAAACACCTTGTACTTTCTCAGATAAATGGTATAACCTAAGTCTAAACGGATTTCCAATTCCACCAATAACTAACGACTTTACACTATACCCATACAAAAATTCAATCCAAATAGGAACGACCTCGGTTGACCCTAAATTATATGGTTTTGACTTTTACGGTATTAAACAAGATGAGAAAATTTTAAATACTGATATTAGAAAAGTTGGGGTTATAATAAAACAGGCGTACAGTACTCAAAAATTACTACAGAAAGTCGATTCTTATTATCGAATTTATGTTAGAGAAGGTCAAACAGAAGTCCAAGTTCAAGATTGGACAAAGATAAACAGGACACCTAATGAGTACTATTTTATGTTTGACACAAGAGATAAAATACCGAATGAATATTTTATTGATATTAAGGTTGAGAGTTCAGGTGAGGTTAACACTTATAAAAGACAAATAAAGTTTCAGATAGTAAGTACTAAATAAAAAAATAAAACTATTTATATAAAAAAATATTATGGCAAATTACCTTATAAGAAGTTGTGACGAAATTTACGAATACGTAGTTGACGATTCTTTAGAACCAGGATTAACCGCAAATACATACTCCATAGTTTTCACAGGAGCATCACCTCAAAGTTGTTTTACTGTTATATCAGGAACAACAGACCCAGTAACAGAAGGGATAAATTCTCTAACAGGACACTCAAATTGTTTAGATTGTTTACAAAGTATTAATGGGGCTTTTTTAGTGGTATCATGTAACTATCCACTTTTAGGTGGACCTGTCAACGCAACACAATTTACACAATGGCCAATTGGTCAGGTCTACCAAATTTGTACTGATAGAGATGAATTTAACTTGTTTACAAATGAAGATTGTTTATGTTTTGAGGTGACTGAATCAACTCCAATCCCTTACACATACGATTTTGGTATTTCAGGTCCTTACTCCGATTGTTCGGAATGTATCGCCCCATTATCGGCAGGGACTGAATATAACGTATGTGTTATTGATTGTAGTGGTAACACTGTGTCTATAACACCTCCACACCCTACTTGGACCAACGAACAAGGTAAGGCGGTAGTTCTATTAGACGCAATCGTTTTAGGAGGAATGAACGGATTAAACTCGTAAATAATATGAAAAAAATTGTTAAACTAACCGAATCTGATTTAAACAGACTTGTTAAAAGAATCATTAACGAAGAAGAATTCGATGATGAAATAGGTAAACCTCAGTTTACTGTGGAACCACATGTTAGAATGACCCCAAGAGAAAAAGATATCGAAGGGTTATTTGGAAAATATAGCGACCAAATTCCTGCAGACATCTTACGTTATATGAGAAAAAATCCTCAATTGGTTATGGACAGATTGTCCGTTATCTATGGTAAAAAGTTTTTAGATTATGCTGATAAAGCGTATATGAAAAATAATAAGTTCGATTTTTAACGAAATCCTTTCATAATTAATATTTTTTGTATATCTTTGTTAGAAGTAAAAATAAACTATGGAAAAAATGTTTAAACGGTTATATGTTAAGTGGGTATTATGGTCTCGTTATAGAGGTCTCAAACCCATAGATAAATTAACCGATAGCCAACGAATTTGTTTGGGTATTTGTCGGTCATTAATAAATCACCCAAGTTCTAAATTCCTTATTGCCCCATTATCAGGTGAACGTTATATTAAAAATTCTGAATTAGGACTATTCGTTATTCTTGATGATAGACATATTAGTGTTACTAATCATGTGTATCATTATGACGTTACATTATATGAAAGAGAGTGGGATAGATTAACAAAGATGTACGATAATAAGACTGAAGTTATTCGTCAACAATATAAGGAAGAAATCACGTCTCAAATTAAATATTCTTTACGAACAATCTTAACTAAAATAGAAACCTCAGAAGGATTCTCTCAAGACACTCTTGATGAAATTCCTTAATGGGCTCTCCTTAATAGGAACAACCGTTTTCTTATATCCTGGCGTTTGATTAATATTATTACCATCATCATCACTTGAGGTTAGGTTAGGATGTTTCTTCAGATAATCCGAGTCTTTCTTTGCTTTACGTTCAATCTTATTGATTTGTTTTTTAGGTAAACTCATTTTACCATCATAACTATCGTAAGCCAACATTGCGTCATTATACTTCGATACAGGGATATTAAAAGGTTGTAGAGAGGTTTTATCAAACTCCTTTGTCCCAAGTTGCATAGGACCAACATATGACCCTCTACCGCCACCATCACTTGTCGCTTCTTTGATGATTTCCTGTTTTACCTTGTTTACAATATCTCTTAACATTCTGAAAATAATTACTTATACTTATAAATATCTTAAACTATTAAAATGGAAGAACAAAAACTATTTGGAAATTTATTTAACTCAATACCTATTTTAAATGAGGACCATTTGGAGGTGATATTACAAACAATGGATAAGGACACCTCAATATACTTTTTAATTCGGGCGGTTAAGTACGCTCACGAATCGGGTGTATATTCTTTGGGTGAAACAGAAGTAATCTCAAAATGTATTAGAACCTTGTCAAAAATTGAAGAACCTACCCAAGATGAGCAACATTAGAATTGCGTTAATTGCTCATGACGGTAAGAAGGCCGATATGGTATCGTTTGTAATGAAACGAATCCCTTTTTTCACATCAAAAAATGTTGAGGTAATTGCCACGGGAACTACAGGTAAACATTTAATTCATGCGGGTCTACAAAAGGTTAGAACAATGTTTAGTGGACCAATGGGGGGTGATGCTCAGATTGCGTCAATGATTGTAAACAAAGAGGTCGATGTAGTTATATTCTTCATCGACCCCTTGGAAGTTCATCCACATCAAGTGGATGTTAGTATGTTATTAAGGATATGTAATGTTCACGACATTCCTTTAGCAACAAATTACTCTACGGCAAGTAGATTAATTGATTGTATTGTTTTTTAACCTACGTCACTTGGTTCACCCTTGTCTCCGCCAGCAATATCGCCAGCATTTGGTGTTCCTGTTGTAGTTCCCGCAGGTGTTCCTGTTGTAGTTCCCGCAGGTGTTCCTGTCGAAGTTCCCGCAGGTGTTCCACCAATACCTAAAGCTTTTTCAATTGCCGCAGCGGTTTTAGGACCATATTTACCATCAGCGGTTAACCCCGCACTAAATTTACTATTTAGTAAAGTTTGTACATCTTGTATTGTCGATTCAGATAACATTTTTTTAAACCCGTGCATATTAAGAATTTTTGCTCTTTCACTTTCGGTTATAATTAATCTTTTCATATTATATTTTGTTATATTTTTTAATTTTTTTTATTGAACATTACTACCTGAAGTAGATTGTTGAGGGTTTCCTCCACCATTTAGTTTAGTAATTAACGCGTCAATCGTTGCTTGGTCCATCGTACCTGTTTGTGACACACCTAAAGTAGATTGTATTGTTTTGGTTTTAGGTTGTAAGTTAGTCGCCACACCTTTTTTAGCAACACCTGTTGTAACCGTAGTACCTGTTGTACCTGAAGTAGTTCCTGAAGTAGTTCCTGATGTAGTTCCTGAAGTAGTTCCTGATGCCGCTGCCGCCGCTGCTGCCGCTGCCGCTTTCTCACCTATTTCTTTACTATTTTCATATGCGTCTAATAATGGTAAAAACACGTATGTTTTCCATTGTCCTGCAGAATCGATATCACCATCAATAGCGTCAAATAAACTTTCACCGTGTCTTGTTTCATAGGTAGTCGCCATACCACATAAATCAGGAATAGTTTGTATTTTTGATAAATTTGCTTTAATCGCATCTTCATCAGTCCCTATACCATCAATCGCAGTATTAATTCCGTCAGCAATCGCATTTAACTGTTGTCTTGTCATTTGAGCTGGACCAACCGCACCTTTAACGTTACAGGCGTCTAATATTTTCTTAGCACCTGCTAAAGACGCCGCACCACCAAACGCTTGACTTAATATCGATGCACCTGCACCAATAATCGCCCCTGGAATCGCGGTAACACCGAGACCTAAAGAACCTACCGCCGCTCCCGCCGCCGCTGAAGTACCTACTCTACCCCAATCTATTTGTTCCTCCATCTCTTTGTTAGGTAAAGATTGTTCGGATAAATATTGTTTTTTAGTCGCTTGTTTGTGAAGATTTAGAATTCTATTTGATTCTTCTTCATTTAAAAAATATAATTTTTTCATACCTATTTCTGTTTAATATATAAATATCTGTTTTTTTGAAAAAAAAAGTTGTAGGTTCGAATTATTTGCTTATCTTTGTAATGTGATTAAGGGAAACAATTTAGATACAATTAATCACAATAGGTTAGAACGAAACAATCCTAACTTATCGGGTGGAATGGAAGACGATTAAGATACAATGTCCACCCCTTTTTTTACCTCCACAAGACTAATTGATTTTTACCAACTCTAAACGGATTACCCTCAGACTCTCTAAAGGCAGTACTGAATAATAAAGTCCAACTTGAACCCCCATTATGAATCGGTATAATTGGTAAAGCCAATTCCCACTTGTTTGATTTAATTACAAACGCATCACCATCATTAATTTCACGGTAAACAATTCTTTCCGCAATCTCTCTAATGAATAGTGCGACAAATTCTTTTACCTCTAAATTCGTAATTTCTCTTTGATTGTATGAATCCTTTAATTCAGGTCTTGTTGACCTATCAGAAGAATGGGCCGTTCTTGAAACTTCAAAATTGAATTGTGTTTGTATCTCATGTACAATTTGAGCAATTCTTTTTTCTAATAAAAGGTGTTCTTGGATTATTCCCCTTAAAGTATTCATATATATAAATACTCTTATTTTATAATTCTTTGACTTGTTCCGTCACTATAAATAACAATTATTACCCCAAACGCATTCGACTCATTAATTTCTTGACCCAATAAATTAAAATATTTAACAATAGTCTTTGTTTTGATTCTATTATCTAAATCAATAATATCATACGTTTTTGATTTACCATCGTAGTCAAACTGTGTCAATCTGTAGTAATTGATTGTGGGTTCTATGAATAAATCAACGTAACTATAGTTTAGTTTGACCGTTGAATTACCTGAGGCGGTTACCTTACCGACCTGTAACCAATTTATACCATCGACACTTTTACCAAGAATATAATGACTTGCGTTATTTTCTGTTGCGGTTGACCATCTTAATAAATTGTACTTAGGGTACGATACACCATTAAAATATAATAATTCGATTGGTAGTGGATTACTATTAACTATTCCAACTTGTAACCAATTAAAACCAATGATGTTGTCACTAATTAACGTATAATCTAAGTCTGTGGTACCATTTATTGAATTGTGGGTTCCTCCAGCGGACCATATTGTATTTGACGGTCCGACATTCTTAATAATCCTTGTTAAATTTCTATCAACAATATTTGTCAGAGTATTCGCTCTAATTGTTGTTGAATATTTTTTAGTGTTCATTGTACTACTGTAACTATCGGGAGTAATACTCCAATATCCGTCAGGAACATAATCAGTAACTAATTGAGCATCAGATGAGGTTAATGGTAGTCCATTGTATATATTACTCATAGACGGTAATCCTGAGACATATTCACCAACTAAATAACCTCCCGAAGTCGATTCAGTGTAGTTAATTAGAATGTTTCTATTATATGAGGATGTTCCAATTGGGAAAATACCACTTGATTGAGTTGAGTTTGTTGTACCGTCAAACCATCTTTTAAGTTGACCTGTTATCGTTCCGTCAGTCCAATTTAAAACCCCTATATTTGAGGTTCCTGTACCGACTTCAATCATACTTGTATTTGTCACAATCCCTGTAACCATATTTAATTCATCACTAAATGTTACGGGTGTTGATATTATAAATCCATTAGAATTATTTAAAGTTCCTTTATAAAATGATGTTTGAGTCCCACTTATTGTTTGTTGATTAATTCCTACGAAAATCCACTTACCACCGACATTTGTTGATGATACGTTATTGTAGTCAGTATTATTTAAAACCAAATAAGGGTCGTTCGTTGAGACAATGTTAACCCCTCCTGTTGGTTTAAATGTTGCGTTTTGAGAATACCCCAAAAGACCATAAGAAATAAATAAGGTAATTATAAATTTTTTCATCGTACGATTTTTATTTAGAAATAACCATAACCGTTAGTTGTCCTTGACAAACAGATGCTGCCGCCCCACCAACAGTAGGATTATCAATATTAGAGTCGGACCTTCTATTTGCTCTAACATCTATTGTATGTGACCCAGCGGTAAGTGACACGACTTGATTTAATGACCAATTACCGTAGGTCCATAAAGATGTTGTACCTAAATTTTGGGCACAAGCCACTTGAGTTCCTGCGGTTAATACTACCCCGTCAACAAAAATACTAACTTGTGAGTTAACATTTCTATTTGTTGTTGCAGAAGCGTCATAAACACATCCCGTTGTTGATATATAATAAACGTGATTGGCATCAGCAGTAAAAGTTGTGGTTAATCCTGTAACAACTGATGATGTTGTGGTTGTTGGTACAAGAGCCGCGGTTTGATAAGTAGTTGATGAACTTTGACTTAAAGTACTCCATGAAGTCACACCTGTACCATCAGTTTTTAAAAATTGACCTGAGGTACCTGCAGATGTTGGTAAAGTTAAAGTTAAATTAGAACCTGTTAAATCCCCACTTTGTATTGCCGTATATAGTGTTGGTGTTGTTCCTGTTTCTAACATTCTAACATAACCTTTAGTTGTCACATTCCCCGCCTCAGTCACCGAAAACACTGAGGTTGACCCTCCGTCATTGGTTACCTCAAACTGCTGACTTCCATTGGCGTCTTTATCTAACGCAACTCTAACATCTGTATTTGAATTAATTCTTAATATCCCGCTGGTTCCTCCATTAATACCTGAACCATTAATATCTTGACCATTAACATTAATATCTCCCCCTAATGTTCCATTCCCATCTATATTATAATTAGCGGATGTTTGAATTGAGGTTCCGTTTTTAATATTATCACCATCTACAGACATTTTAACCCATATTGTTCCATTATAATAATAAAACCCCGACACAACATCTGTTTGATAAATTATCAACCCTGTTGCTGGTGATGTTATCGCATTTTTATTTGCTTCAGTCATCCTTGAGATAAGGACACCTTGAGATGTTGATTTAACATCCAATATTGCGGATGTATTCGGTGAACTTCCATCGGTGTTAATCCCCACTCCTTGTGAAAATACTGTCGTGGAGATTAAGAAAGTTAAAAATAATAATATTTTTTTCATGATTAATTTTTTATTATAAATATACTCCATTAATATAACATTCACATGTAAAAATGACTTAAATGAATAAATAACACTATTTAATTATCATACACAAAAAAAGGAGACAATTTCTTGTCTCCTTTAGTGTTATTCTTTAAGATTATGATTATCTCAATTCTCTTAAATCGAATGTACGAACACCGTCAACAGTGATACGTCCGTAGAAACGGTTATTAACCATTTTCTTAGCGTAACGTGTCATAATACCTTTAATAGGTGTAAAGTTGAATGGGTTATACATTGTAGGTGTTAATTGTAATGGTACGTATGGTGCGTAGATGTAACCTGTGTCTAACAATGACGTTCCTTTGTGTCCAATCAAAACTGTGTTTGGTGGGAAGTAAGGGTCACGGTAAACTTGGTAACGACCAGCTAATGTACCAACTCTTTCAATACCCATGTTGTATTGGTCTTGCTCAGGAGACGCGTTAGATACGTGGAAGTATTCTAAATCATCAAAAATCGCAGAAACTTCAGAAGAAACAACAATCCAGTTAGCTCCACCTCTTAAAGTAGATTTGTGGATTTGTGCCGACAACTGATTAATCGCAGTGATTAATGTTTGGTTCCAGTCTTTTTGAGTGTAGTTAGTTGTAGCAGAAATTCTTCTCCAACCATTGTAATCCCAACGTAAGTTCCAAGCCGCACCTTTACGTAAATCTCTTAAGATTTCACGGTCGATTTCAGCTGCAACTTGTTCAGATAATAAAGCCGTTAATTCAGCCTCAGCATCAATGTTGTGGAAAGCCGCAACGTCTTGAGCTAACTCAGGAGACCATTGTGCTCTTAATTTTCTTTCAGTAACAGATACTGTAACAGAATCTAATTCGAAAGAAACCTCACCAATTTTGTCTTCAAACTCTAAATCAGCATAACGTCTGAATACAGTTGTGAATTCAGTACCACCTAATGTCTCAATAGTTGTTCCTGTGTAACCATCTAATGAAGTTGAACCACAGTCAGCACATGCTGGACAAGATAAATCCACTTCTAAATAGATACAACCACTTTGGTTACAAACATTATTATATTGACCACCATTACCTGTTGATGCGAATTCTGTTTGTGCCATACTATTTAAACCACTAACGATTCCTTGACCATATTGTTGAGTAACAACTCTGAACAATAATGAGTTAGGTTTGTTGCTAGCATTAAATAATGTGTTACATGTGTTACCTGTTGCGGTAAAATCAGTGTTAGCATAAATTCTTAAGTCAGCCAAGAAAGATTCTGAGTCATACTCATTACCATCAGGTCCGATTAATTTTCCTGAACCTGCGTTAGCAAATCCACACATTTTAACGATTAGTTTTCTTTGGTTTGTACCGTCAAGCATTGTTGGGTCAGTAGCCGCAGATAAGTTCATTAAATTACCGTCTTGCCAAACTTGAACAAGAGTTCCAACAGTAATTGCTGACCATTGTCCTTTAGAATAGTCAAATAAACCTGGAGGGTCTAATTGTCCTTCATTTCCTTCATAGAATAAATCATAAAGATTTTTCTTACCGTAAGTTGATGTTGAACCGTAACCTAAACCTTCTCTTCCGTCAGCCGCAGTTGGACCTCCAGCAGAACCGATTGGTCCGTAATGTTCACCTGATTGACCTGCGTAATTACTATCTGGTGTTTGTGCGGAATATCCATCATACCCTTGAATTTTAGGTACAAAGTAAAATAATTTACCGATTGGTAAGTTCATCGCTTGTACAGAAACGATATCATTCGCTAATAATTTAGAGAATACACGTCTAACGATAGGAAAAACAACAGTTTCAAATGAACCTGAAGAACCTTCTGCAGTAGCTTCGTTTATTAAGTGAGACGCTTGATTCTCATATAACTGAGCTACGTTCTCTTTTAGGTGACCTTTAAGGCCTTCTAGGAATCCTAATTTATCCCATTTGTTAATTGTATCTTCTTTGA
>Ga0214919_10003060_pt1 | contig 25680 bp, 26 predicted proteins | sample LL1503_MetaG_FD_177994 | JGI IMG/M metagenome (GOLD analysis project Ga0214919, IMG submission 177994) | Freshwater microbial communities from Lake Lanier, Atlanta, Georgia, United States - LL-1503 | ecosystem: Environmental > Aquatic > Freshwater > Lake | place: USA: Georgia | collected... | reverse complement strand
GAAATTTTATCTGCCGACAATAAAAAACAAATGTGGATTCCAGAAGGTTTTGCTCACGGATTTGTGACCTTAAGTGACACCGCGGAATTTTTATACAAGACGACAGATTTTTATAGCAAGGAACATGAACAGGCTATTCGTTGGAATGATGAAACGATTGGCATCCAATGGCCTACTAAAGATATATCACTATCCGCTAAAGATGAAAATGCCCAATCTTTCAAAGAGACGAGTTACTTTAATTAAATCACCAGGCTTGATGATCTAAACGAATCACTTGATTTGTGAGTTTAGAGATAAGATCTTCAGAATGAGATGCGATCACTAAAATTGAAGACTTTTGAATATAGTCGTGAAGCCTCTTTTCAGCCTTAACTAAGAAATCGCTATCTCCCACACTCAACCACTCGTCCATTAGAATAATGTCGGCAGGAACCGTGGTCGATACCGCAAAACCTAATCGCATATGCATGCCGGTAGAATAGGTTCGAATAGGCATACCTAAGAATTGCCCCAATTCTGTAAAGTCCGCAATCTCTTCCTCAATGGCTTTAATTTGCTTGAGTTTCATGCCCATCATGATGCCGCGCATACGAATGTTTTCATAGCCGTTGGCTTCCATATCCATACCGAGTGAGATATCGATGAGGGACGCGATGCTGCCACTCACATCGATGCTGCCCGACGTTGGATGATAGACGCCCGCGAGCGTTCGAAGCAGTGTCGACTTACCACTTCCATTAGGACCCATCACACCCAACCTGTCCCCATCCTTTAATTGGAGCGTGATGTTATTAAGCGCCTTAACCGAATAAGTTAATACATTATCTTTCGTCAATTTTTTTAAAAAAGAATTTTTGATCGACCGGTTGTGGTTCGAGTAAATTGGTATCTCGACTGAAGCTTGATCTAGTTTGATGTGGGCCATGATTTATAACCAGTAGGCAACACGTGATCGGTAGCGACCGAGGTAATATGCCGCAAGGATCGATAACGCAACGAGGGATGCGCCCGTCCATAAGTAATCATTGATCGTTGGAAGGTGACCCAAGAGGGGTGCCCTGACCATCTCGATCCAGTGGTAAAGAGGATTCATTTCTGCCAAGTAGGTTCGATTCTTTAGTGTTTCCACCTGCCAAAGTATAGGTGTGAAGAAGAAGACGATCTGTGTGCCCACGTTAACGACCTGCGTCATGTCCTGGTAACGCGTACAAAAAATACTGATGACGACAGATAGCAAGGTTAGGTTGAGCTGGATGAGTATTAAATTCGGGATCGCCACCAGGCTTGTAAGAGTGAACCCATGACCTACCAATAATAAGACGAGTGCGATGATGATACTGTTGTGAAGCAAGACGATGCACTGCCTCACGTTGAGCCTTAGGACGAAGATAGGTAAGGGCAGTTTGACCTGCTTGATCATGCCTTGAAACTGGAAGAGCCCGCCCGCGGCGTCACCGATCTGGCCGCTCATCCAGCCCCACAGCACGAAGCCCACCGCGAAGAAGGGGAGGTAATTTTCGAGGTTGGTGCCGAAGATGTGTGACCACAGGAACCCCAACATCATGACCATGACCCCGGTCGAGATCGTCACCCACCAGGGGCCGATCATGGAACGACGGTACCTTAACTTGATGTCCTGGACGGCCATATAAAGCCACTGCTCGTGGGAGATGAGTCCGGCTTTAAGTTCCTCAAGGCCTGATCTTAATGTGGCATGGAGTGTCATGTGTCTGCAATTATAACCCAGCATAATGCTCCGATAAGATCTAGAGATGATTGTTATAGTTGGCAAAAATGATGATTACCACGTTACAATTAAGGGAATGAGCAACCCACAATTTCACATAAACAAGCGCACGCTAAACAGTATTAGCGGACCTGTTAATTAAAATACAACATGACCTCTAAAGAAGAAAAAACTTATTTTTATGTTGGTGATGGAAAAGCAATAGTTAAGATGAAGAATGGATTTAATTTAATGCTCCCCATGCAAGACCCTTTTATAGGGTGTCAATTGGCTTTAAATCGAGAGATTGATGATGCAATTATAGAGGAAACAATTAAAAAAGAAATTGATAAGGGGGCTTTATGTATTAATGTTGGAGCAAATATTGGGTATTTTTCCTTGGTGTTAGCTAAGATATGCTCTTCTGGGAAAGTTTTTGTTTTCGAACCTAATCCAAAAAATATTGAAATGTTAATTTTTAATTTTAATCTTAATCAACTAAATTCTTTACCGTATATTTACAGAGCTGCGGTCTCGGATCAATCTGGGAAGGTGAAATTTTTGGTTCATGATAAATACTCAGATGGATGGATTGTTAAAGATAGCAATTTAAGTAAAATTTCATTTGATGAGAATGGTCTTTTTCACTGGGATAACGAATCAATTCGGGAGTCTAGTAAACTTTTAGAAGTTCCTGTGATTACATTAGATAGAATTTTGGGTAGCACTGGGAGTTTCGACTTAATTCTATGTGATGCAGAGGGTTTTGATTGCAATGTAATTCTTGGTGCAATCGAATTAATTCATAACTCACCGGATTTGAAAATAATATTTGAATGGAATTCAGATTTTTATTTTGATAATTTTAACGATGAGAATTTAAAAAAAACTTTTTCTTTACTAAAAAAAGAAAAGTACCGGACATATTACAGCCTTAATAATAAATGGATTTTATTTGATTTCGATAATGAAGGAATTCCCGTGCCCTTGACGAATATTTTTGCTAAGCGAAACTAATAGATTCTGGTATTTTTATTTTTTGAACCTGCTGCTAATTTTAATTAAGAATATCCAAAGTTGAAAACCCTTAATTTTTTTTATTTATTCTTACGTAAAAAATTCTTCCTACTTAAAAAATTTAAACTTGTTAAGCAAGAAATAATTACAAATAAAGTTAAAATAAAAAAGCCGTTCGAAATAAAAGAAAGTCGCATTAAAGTTGTAAAAAATAAATTGATTGAAAATTCTGTTGTTGGTAGAAATTACCATTTGCCACAAGGCTATCTATCCAAAATTGAAAATGCCTTTGTGAGCTCTCACTCAAGTTTAGTTTTTTCAAAAAGTTTGGCCATATGTTCTGACTTTTTAAGAGTTGAGTTAGAACAAATGCCTGAGGTAATTTTTAATTCTATTAAATTATGCAGAACAAAAAAAACAGTCAAATGGTTAAAAAAGATAGACTCATTTATTCATATTGAAGAAGCTGCTTTTTTTTCAAAACCTTGTGATACAAACTATGCCCATTTTATTGCAAACACACTCCCCATAATCTTTTTATTCTGCAATCTAGAAAAGTACAAAAAAATTCCTTTGATAATAAACGATAATTTACATCCTAATATGATGACCGCCATCAAACTTATTAGTGGAAATAGAGTTATTTTTAAAATTTCGAATAATAATATGATGTATGTCAAATCTTTGTATATGCTTTCACCATTGTCACATATACCTTTCGAAGCCGAATCTTGTGATATTGATAAATTAACTAAATTTGATCCCCGATCTCTATCAGCTGTTGCTATCTTTTTTCAGTCATTAATTTTACAAGTTAATAAAAATAAATCATTTATTTTTCCCGATAAAATATATGTAAAAAGGAATTCTACTTATAGATTTATAGAAAATGAGGAAGAAATTATAAAAATCGTTAAACGTTCTGGCTATAAAATTATTGAGCCTGAAAAATTGTCGTTTATAGAACAAGCGAGTTTTTTTTATTATGCGAAGCAAATTATTGGTCAGAGTGGCGCAGGGTTAGCTAATTGTATTTTTTCTAGAAAAGGTACAGTTCTTGGAATTTTTATCAATGATCATTTGATTGATAATAGTTTTTGGCCCAAACTCCTTTACTTTAATAAAATGGAAATTTATTATATACAAACGACTCCAGATAGTAGTTCGGCACATGCTAATTTAAATGTTCCTATTTCAGCAATTGAAACCTACTTAAAGCACTTAGGATAATTTATGGTAAAAATACATGGCGTTTCAGAGATTATGACCTTAGAGAATTCAAATGACTCTTTAATTGAGGAAATAAATCGACTTGGCTACACTGTAATTGAGGACTTTTTATGCAGAGAAGATGTAGAGTTAGCTAAAGTTAAATTATCTCATATTTATGATATTCAAGTTAATGAAGCGGGTGGGGCGAAGAAGCTAAAAAAAATTAAAGATGAAGGTATCGTAAGGGCCCCTTTAGCATACGACCAATTCTTTCTCAAAAAACTTTGCATAAATAAAAAAGTAAACTCTATAATTGATGTGTTGCTAGACGGGGCATATCATTTATATTCGCAGGTTGGTGTAATAAATAATCCTAATTCTGAGCTCTACCAAGTAGCTTGGCATCGAGAAATTCAATATCAACACATAACTACTTCCCGGCCACTCGCCATTCAATTAATTTTTTTCTTAGACAATTATGATGAAACGAATGGGGCAATGTCTTTTATTCCCTCTAGCCATTTATTCGAGAAATTTCCGAGCTTTGAGTATGTTAAAAAACATTCAATTCAGCCGCGTATAAAAGCTGGATCTATAGTTCTTATGAATTCGATGCTTTATCATAATGCTGGCATTAATAAAAGCGGGCCCCCAACAATGCTTCTAACAAATACTTTTGTAAGGCCAGTTCTGGCACAGCAATTCAATTACGCAAGAATGTTTAAAGAGCCAGATAAACTTTCTTCGAAGGAAAAGGAGATACTAGGTTTTAGATGGGATTATTCTCTTACGCCCAAGGAATGGAGACTTGCGAGGGTGAAAAAATTATAAAATTAATAAAAAAATTAATAAAAAAAATTTTAAGGCCCAACGGTACCCTCTATAGTTTTGATTTTCCATTAAACAGTTTAAGTTATATAAATTATAAGAAAAATTTTATTTTTAATAATGTGATGCTATTCGGGAATAGCAGATTTGCAGTATTAGACCACCAAGTTTTTTTTATATCAAACAATTTTGATCAACCAAAATTTATTGAGAAATATCTAACAGACGAAGAAATTAATGAGATTATTAAGATTAAAAATAATACTCTCTCTTTGTTCTTTTCCAATCTTCATCCAATAGAATTACAAGGTAATACAATAAGCCTTGTGCATCCGCACTCTAATAATTTCTATCACTTTTTACTTGAAGCTTGCTTCGATCTCTTTGAAGCCCATAGATTAAATATACCATTCGACAATTTGATTGTTGATAGTCAATTGAATTCAAAATATTATTCATTTCTCAAAAAAATCATTCAAGCATTTTATCCAGGAAAAGAAATCAATATTTTTAAAGTATCTAAATATCGATATATTACTATTAGAAATTTTATCTCATTTCCAAACAAAAACTCGCAAGTTCATTGGCTAAAAAATCAAGAAACAGAACCAACGCATTACTGGAATAAAATGTGGCTTATTAACGTCCAAGAGATATTATCTAATTTGTATAAAAAGCCTTCTAAAAGAAATAAAATTTTATTTTTAATCAGAAATTCTACTTTTAGAAATACAATGAATGAACGATCAGTTATTGATTTCTTAAAGAGAAGCTACATTATTAAAACTTTTGATCCTGCTAAAGAATCTTTCAAGAGTGCTTCTCATTCCTTCAATAGCTCTAGCATGATAGTTGGTCAGAGCTCTGCTAGCCTTGCAAATATTCTATTTGCAAGTCAAAAAATAACATTTATAACTTGGAAATATAATGGCCCGGAGCAAAATAAATCCCTTATGAAAGAGCTGTTTTCAATTTTAGGACATAATCTTATTGAACTAGATGCAACTCCTCTTATGCTCCAAGGAGCAGGTTTTGATTGGCAAATGTACCATATTACGCAAGCAAATTTATATATCTCTCCTTTTAAAGTTCTTTCCGCGATAAATGAAAAAAAATGATCCCTATTGTGACTATTTGAGCGCTTCTAGTTTTGAAGATTTTCAATTCTTAGCAAAAAATAATTCTTTGAGCAAGTATAATAAAATTGGGTTTCCTGACGAGCTAAGAAAAGGTTACGAAAAGTTCATTTTTAAGGACATCTTGAGTAAAGTTGGTAATTTATCTCAAAAAAATAAAACCATCCTAGATATTGGACCTGGATGCAGCGATCTTCCAAAAATATTAATTAAGCATTCTAAAAACCTACAACAAAAACTTTACTTCATTGATAGCGAGGAAATGTTATCGCAACTTCCAGAAACAATTCACTTAAAAAAGATTTTTGGGAGGTTCCCAGATATTTTTAAAGAAAAAAATAAATTTAAATATTGTTTTGACGTCATTATTCTTTATAGCGTAGTTCAATATATTTTTAATGAAAATGGATTTTATAAAAATTTAAATTTGCTATTTTCTAAACTGAATCCTGGCGGACAAATCATAATTGGAGATATACCAAATAGCTCAATGAGAAAAAGATTTTTTCTTTCTAATAATGGATTACGTTTTCATAACGCTAATTACCCTCAAGAAAAGATACCTATATTCTTATTTGCTGACAACGATAAATCCTTAATGAATGATACTCATGTGTTTAAAATTCTTAAGACAGCTAGGTCATTTGGTTATCATGCTTGGGTTGTCTCGCAAGACTCAAGGCTGCCTTTTTACAATCGGCGTGAAGATATTATTATAGAGCGACCTTAACATATGGAAAATAAACTTATTATTGTAGGTGATTCCGCCTTTGCAGAAATTGCATATGAATATTTTACGCACGATTCTAATTATGAAGTTGTAGCATTTTCTGTTGAGAATAAATTTTTAAGTAAAAAATTTTTATTTGGACTGCCTGTTTTCCCTTTTGAAAATCTTGAGCAAAAGTATTCACCCAAAGAACATCAAATTTTTGTAGCAATAACTTACACGCAACTCAATAGACTTAGAACCAGGCTTTGTATTGAGTCTTCAAAAAAAGGATATAAACTTGCAACTTATGTAAGCAGCAGGGCTTTTATTTGGAATAATGTAACTATTGGCGAGAATTGCTTTATTTTTGAAGATAATACAATCCAACCTTTTGTTCAAATAAAAAATAATGTCATACTTTGGAGCGGTAATCATGTTGGACATCACTCAACTATAAATAGTAATTGCTTTATTTCTTCACATGTTGTGGTTTCAGGATTTTGTGAAATTGGTGAAAATTCATTCATTGGTGTGAATTCAACTTTGGCGAATAATGTAACTATTGCGGAGGATAATTGGATTGGCCCAGGAGTTTGTATTAGTCATTCAACAAAAAAAGGTCAGTTGTTTAGTCCTATTGAAAATCCCCCCTCAAAAGTTAATACCTATAGATTTTTCAAAATATCAGAGAATGAAGTATGAATTGGAAAAAATTAGGCATTATTTTTAATGCTGCCGAGCATTTTAATGGCCAGCTCACCCATGCAATAGCCCCTACACCCATCCTAATTAATAAAGATAATTTACGAATTTATTTAAACTGTATAGATAAAAGTGGAATTTCTAGACCTTATTTTGTAGAAGTCAATCCCAATGATTCATTTAAGATTTTAAATATGTCGTCAAGCCCTTTATTAGACATAGGCTTGCCAGGTACTTTTGATGATAATGGAATTATTGCGACTTCTATAGTAAAAGTGAGCAAATCAAAATGGCATCTCTACTATGTAGGTTTTGAGTTGAGTCTAAAAATTCGCTATAGATTGCTGACAGGACTGGCGATTAGTAATGATGCAGGAATTACTTTTTCAAAAATATCTATGATGCCGATTTTAGAAAGAAGCCCTAATGAAATGTATTTTAGAGGCGGTCCGTTTTGTATTTTGTCAAATGATACATTTAGATTATGGTATGTAGCTGGAAGCTCGTGGATTAATTTAAATGAAAAATCTAATCCCATATATGATATTAGATACTTAGAGTCTTCAGATGGGATTAAATGGGCTAATGAAGGTAAGGTTATCATTCCAATCAGTCAGGCGGATGAGTATGGTTTTGGACGCCCTTATTTCATTCAAAGGGAAAGTGGTAAATTTTCCTTGTTTTATAGTATTAGGAAGAAATCTTTAAATTCTTATAGACTGGGATACGCTGAATCAGATGATGGCTTCAGTTGGATAAGAAAAGATAATGAAATAAATTTAGATGTAACAAAGAATTCTTTTGATTCAGACGGAATAATGTATGCGGCACCAATTTATATTAACAATAAGCTACACCTTTTTTACAATGGCAATAATTTCGGGACTGATGGAATTGCATTAGCAATTTTAGAGGACAGTTAATTGAGAATCTTAAAATTTAATCCTAGTGATGAATTAAATTGGGATAATTTTTGTAACGCTTCTTATCATTCCACTTTTTTACATAGTCAAAAATTTATTTCCTACCATAAAAATAAGTTCAAAGATCATTCTGTAATTATAGAGTCAAATGGAAAATGGCTTGGATTATTTCCTGCGGCGGAAGACCTGACGGATGCTGCTTCTATTATTAGTCATCCTGGCCTTACCTATGGCGGGATAATACACCAAGGAGATCTTAGAGGGCAGGCTATGATTGATGCCTTAAGTATGCTTAAAGACTATTACATTAACAATAATTACAATAAATTGATATATAAAAAAATTCCATATATTTATCATCAATCTCCTTCATGTGACGATACTTACGCGCTATTCATATTAAAAGCAAAATTAATAAGATGTGATCTTTCATCAACTATTGATAATAATTATCGCTTAAAGATTAGTGATCGTCGAAAAAGGTCTTTTAAGAAAGCTGCCAGTAATAAAATTACTATTAAAGACTCCTTGGAATTATTGTCAGAATTCTGGGGCGTCTTAGAAGAAAATCTAAAAAATAAATACGACAAATCTCCGGTACATACAATTGATGAAATTTTTCTTATAGCATCATTATTTCCAGAAAACATTAAATGTATTTGCGCAATTTATGAAGATAAAGTAATTGCAGGTGTCTTATTATTCATCTCCACCTCAGTCTTTCATAGTCAATACATTGCTTCTAATAATATTGGTCATGATTTGTCAGCATTAGATGCAGTCTTTGAATATAGTATAGAAGCTTCTAAAAATGATAATAAACGTTGGTTTGACTTTGGTATTAGCAATGAAAATAATGGCTTGTTCCTTAATTCGGGGCTATTTACATACAAATCAGAGTATGGTGCTGGGAGTGTACCTCACGAGTTTTATCAAATAGATTTAAAATAGGGGTTATAGAATGAGTATCGATACATGCAAGATAATTCAAATTCCTAAGATCTCTGATAGAAGAGGAAATTTATCTTTTATTGAAGAAAATAAGCATATACCATTCGAAATTAAACGTATTTACTATCTTTATGATGTGCCTGGAGATTCTGTTCGCGCAGGACATGCTCATAAAAATCTTCATCAGCTTATGATAGCAATTTCAGGTAGTTTTGATATTACTTTGGATGATGGAGTTAACAAGAAGACTATAAATTTAAGAAGGCCTCATGAGGGTGTATATATCCCGCCTATGATGTGGCGAGATTTAGATAATTTTTCCTCAGGCTCTGTTTGCTTAGTTTTGGCTTCAGATTATTTTGATGAATCTGACTATTACAGAAATTATAATGAATTTATTGCGAATATTTGATAATGAAAAATATTTCTTTTTTAGATGTTGGAGCGTTAAACAAAACGCTTGAAAAACAAATGGAGGAGGCTTTTAAGAGGGTCTTAGACAATGGAAATTATATTCTTGGCTTGGAATTAGAGAGTTTTGAAAAAGATTTTGCAGGCTACAACCATGTTAATTATTGTATTGGTGTTGCAAGTGGCCTAGATGCGTTGTCCATTCTTTTAAAATGTTACGGTATTGGAGAAGGGGATGAAGTTATTGTTCCGTCACATACCTTTATAGCTACCTGGCTCGCAGTTACGAAAATTGGCGCTATGCCAGTCCCGGTTGAGCCCGATATTGAGACTTTTAATATCAATCCAAATTTAATTGCATCTGCAATTACAACTAAAACCAAAGCTATTATTCCAGTTCACCTCTATGGCAGACCTGCTGATTTAGATTTGATAAATAAAACTGCTAAAGAAAAAAATTTATTAGTGATTGCTGATGCAGCACAATCCCATGGTTCAAAATATAAAAATAATTCTCCTGAGATACTTGTTCATGGATCAGCTACAAGTTTTTATCCTGGAAAAAATTTAGGTGCACTAGGCGATGGCGGAGCAATTTTAACTAATAATGAAAATATAGCTATAAAAGCAAAAGAACTAAGAAATTATGGATCAGCAATTAAATACTCACATAATATTATTGGTGAAAATAGTAGGCTTGATGAAATTCAAGCCGCATTTTTGACTGTTAAACTAAAATTATTAGATCATTGGAATGAAGAAAGAAATAGAGTTGCAAAAAGATATTTAAAAAATATAAATAATAAAAATATTAAAACTCCATCATTTCCAGAGGACTCTTACTCGGCTTGGCACCTTTTTGTTATTATGACGGCGAATAGGGATGGATTAAGGAATTACTTGCATGAAAATGGAATTGTAACTGGAATTCATTATCCAATTCCCCCTCATAAGCAAAAATGCTACTCAGAATTTAATAAAATGAGTTTTCCAATAGCAGAGAAAATTTCAAATCAAGCTTTAAGCCTCCCCATGTCCCCACTATTGTCGGATCAAGAAGTCGATTATATCTCTGAGAAAATCAATAGTTTTATTTCTTAATTTATTTTGAATAATTTAAATACTCAAAGTTTTATAAGATCTATAGACGTCTCTATAAAAAAAAATGATTTAAGAAAAGCGTTAAATGATATTCATGATGTAGTTTTTATAAATAACATAAACAAGTCAATTAAGATGAATTTGTTAGGTTCAATTACACTGGATAATCTGTGTTCTAAGATTGGTCAAATATCATATACAAAAATAATTAAAGAAAAAAGTAAGTTACTAAAGCATAAAAATGTAAACCTGTACATTGCTACTCGATTAGAAAAATTTGGTGGCCATAGTAGATTGCTCAAAGATTTTATAGATGTTTTCCCTGAAAAAAATCATGTCATTCTTATTACAGATAAAATCCCTAAAAAAGATTATGAATTCTTCAATAAATTTTTATTACATAAAAAGAACGTTTCTGTTCAACTGTCTTTAGATGCGAGTCGAGAAAATAAACTTATTTGGCTACAAAAGAAAATTATTCAAGTATCACCGGAAAATATTTTTTTATTTAATCACAATCAAGATAGCGCAGCTGTCGCCGCAATTCAGCCCGAAATGAATATACCTACATATTTTTTTCATCACGCAGATCATTCCTTGTCGTTAGGCTTATTCTTAAAAAATGTAACTCACATTGACCTCCATAAGCGTATTTACGAAAATTGTAAGAATCTTTTAGGTATTCATAGCACTTACCTTCATTTGTATTCCAATGATAAAGGCGTAAAGAAATCTCAATTTATGAAAGATGGCTACCTAATCACAGCTACTGCTGGGGGCCGTAATAAGATAGAAAAACCTTACTTTATTGACTACACAAATGCCATTCCTATGCTCCTCAAATCTACCAAGGGCAAGCATATTCACATAGGAGCATTAAGTGTGTGGGCTTTATTAAAAATAAGATTTAATTTATTAAGATCTAATTTAAGGCAAGACCAACTTATTTATCTCCCCTGGGTGCCATCGGTTTGGGATGAGCTTAAATCTAGGAATGTTGATTTATATCTTAACTCTTTTCCATTTGGAGGAGGCCTCTCCATTGTAGAGGCTATGGGTGCTGGAATACCTCTAGCAATTCATTCGCATAATAATATTAAATTCTATACAGAAGGGTCGCTTGGTATAGCCTATCCTGATGTTTTTGCATGGAAAAGACTTGAGGATTTAATTAATTTTTGTGCCCAACTAACGCCTGCTAAACTTATGAAGCTTAGTAATGTTGCACGATCCTATTATTTAAAGAATTACAACTCTGAGAGTCTTAGGGGTAAAGTAATCCAAGAGTGCCATTCACTAAAGAAAATTAAAATTAATGAAAGTCTTAAAAAAGAAGAATTACTTTTTACGCGTTATTTGCAAAGAGGTATTTTTGAAAAGATTTTATTTTCTTTAAGAAAAAGACTTTCAGGCGCAAAACATTTTTTTCTCTAATTACTTTGATATTATTGAAGCTTCAACATATCTCATTACTGTATCTATTTTTGACCAGCGTCCTCTGTTCATGATAATTGGCAATGAAGTTCCCGAGGCCATAAGATCCTGAGCAGCTCCAACCCGAGTAGAATGGCCACTAATTCTTTTAATTATGTCCTGATCGACTTTTAAATTAATCGCCAGTTTTTTATAGATACGTGCAATTTGTGCTGAATTTAATGATTCTTTTATTTTTCCAGAGGCTGTAATGCTTCGAAATAATTTACCAGACTCAATACGTGACTTTTTAACCCAATTTTTAAGTGCTATTTGTGTATCATTGCTCAAATAAAGTGATTTTCCTATCCCATCAGGATCTGTTTTACTTTTCCTCAGTTTTAATTTAATACTTTTATCTTCAATTAAGACATCTTCAAGCTCTAAGGATACTAATTCACCCCTCCTGCATAAGCTATCGTAAGCTACAAGAAGAATCGCCTTATCTCGAATGCCTCTTAATGAATTATCTGTAGCCCTTACCATTTTTTTAAGGAAATCTTTATTGATTCCATAGGCTTGTTTTGCGTATCGACCCAATGTTCGATACATACGTCGCATCTCGATTTTCACATCAGGATGGTGGGTTGGGTCGTTTAAAGAGTTAAGGTTATGAATAGCAGCAATTGATGCCACAGCTATCTTGATGGAGGATGACTTAAGGTGTCCATCCGATAATCTTCTAATGTATAGGGCGACATTTTCAGGTAGGGCGGGTAGGGCGTGTACATTATTTTCATGGCAGTACTTGATGAAGACCTCAAAGTTAGACCTATATGCCCTGATCGTGGAAGGCGCGTAAGCGCCCTCAATCTTCTCGACGGTCTTTATTAAGATTTCTTTTGCTGTATCATTGTTTATCATAAATAATCTTTTAGTGATACTAAAAAGATCATTATATAGGCTAATTAGATTGATTACAAGCGAACAAATAAGAGCAGCTAGAGCTTTGTTAAGAATTTCAGTTATTCAGTTAGCCAAATTATCTGAAGTAGGTGAGGCGACTATTAAACGCATTGAAGCCGGGAATGGGTTGCCATCAGCCAATATAAAAACTCTAAATTTAATAACTAAAGCTTTTGAGAAGGCCGGTATCGAGTTCATCGGAACACCAGACGACAGGCCTGGGGTGCGATTAAAATGAATACCCATACTATAATTATGGGTATAAAAAACCTCAGAGTATTTCGCTGTAACTCATTGAATTTATTAGGAGTAGGGGAGCTGACTCCCTTTAAGATAAGTATGCTAATGCCCGTTAGCGAGTGTTAGCTTGTCACCTGGGTAAGAAGATAGTCTTCATAGTTGCCTGTGAAGTCAATGATGTGATCTTCTTTGATCTCTAAGATTCGGGTTGCAATCGAACTGACGAACTCTCTATCATGACTCACAAAGAAGAGGGTGCCCTTAAATTTATCGAGTGCCGTATTAAGAGATTCAATCGACTCCATGTCCATGTGATTAGTGGGTTCATCCATGAGAAGTACATTCGATTTTGCAAGCATAAGTTTGCCGAAGAGCATACGACCTTGTTCTCCACCCGATAGAACTTTCACTGATTTTTTGGTATCTTCCCCTGAAAATAGAAGCCTTCCTAAAATACTGCGAATGGCTTGATCGTCTTCACCTGATTGCGCGCAGTCTTTCATCCAGTCGAAAAGGGTTACGTCTTTTTCAAAATCAGTAGCATGATCTTGTGCAAAATAACCAATTTTTGCTTTTTCAGCCCATTTAATTTGACCGTGATTGGGTGTAATATCGCCAGCCAAACATTTTAAGAATGTTGTTTTGCCAATACCATTTTCACCAATAACAGCAATACGTTCTCCTGCTTCTACAAGTAAATTAAAATTCTTGAATAATTCTTTATCAAAACCGTGACTTAAATTTTTAATTTCTACCGCTTGGCGATGAAGCTTATCTTTGTCATCATAATCAAAACGGATGTAAGGATATTGGCGGCTGGAAGGGACAAACTCTTCAACTTTAATCTTGTCAATTTGTTTAGCGCGACTTGTGGCTTGACGAGCCTTCGAAGCGTTTGCTGAAAAGCGTCGCACAAATTCTTGAAGTTCGGCGATTTGTTCTTTTGCTTTTTCGTTATCTTTGAGTTTTTGCGCGCGGGACATGGTCGATGCTTCCATATAATTGTCATAATTACCTGGATAGACTGAGAGTTTTCCGTAGTCCATGTCAGCCATATGTGTACATACTTGATTTAAGAAATGTCTGTCATGGGAAATAATAATCATAGTGGAATTACGATTATTTAAAGTATCTTCTAGCCATTGGATCGTATGAATATCGAGGTTATTGGTAGGCTCGTCGAGCAATAAAATATCTGGATTTGAAAAAATAGCTTGCGCTAAAAGTATTCGTAATTTAAAGCCAGGAGCGATTGCGCTCATAAGACCTTGATGTTGTTGAATAGGTATACCAACACCAATAAGCAATTCTCCGGCACGCGCTTCAGCTGTATAACCATCAAATTCAGCATATACCCCTTCGAGTTCAGCAGCTTTCATATAATCTTCTTCAGTGGCGTCTGGATTCATATAGATAGCATTTTTTTTCTCATTCGCTTCCCACATTTCTTCATGGCCCATCATCACAACATCGAGAACTCGCTGATCTTCGTAAGCAAACTGATCTTGCTCAAGCCATGACATGCGTTCATTTTTGTCTAATGAGACGTTACCCGAGGTAGGCTCTAAAACACCTGCTAGAATTTTCATAAAGGTCGATTTGCCACAACCATTCGCACCAATGAGTCCATAACGATTGCCGTCACCAAATTTAACGGAGACATTTTCGAATAGTGGTTTTGCACCAAACTGTATGGTGATGTTGTTACTAATAAGCACGCTTATATTTCCTTAAAATTTATTATTTAAATTGATTTTCAATCACAACTTCATTGAGGCGGAGTTGGCCGCCACGTGGCATAGCATCTTTAATGCCTTTACCTACACATACAAACATTGCTGGCGTATGATCTTTTGGAAGATTTAAAAGATCAGCAACTTTTTCAAAATCAAAACCATCCATAGGGCAGGTATCATAACCCATCGATTTGGCTGTGAGCATGATATTCATTGCAGCCATACCACACGATCGCATTGCTTCATCACGTTGTACTTGAGGGTTACCATCGTAGTATTCATGAATAGCTGGCACTAAATAATCCTGAACAGGTTTTGGTGCGTCTTTCCAATAGCGACTAGGTTCTTTATTCCAAGCCATAAGATCTGCAATTAATACCAGAAGTATAGAAGCTTCTTCAACTTGCGCTTGGCCCCAGCTTACCGCACGAATTTTTTGGCGTAAGGCTTTATCAGTCACCACTATAAATCGCCAGTTTTGAATATTAAAGGCTGTGGGAGACAAAATTGCTTGAGAAAGAAGCGTGTCAATTTCTTGTTGGGTCATGACGTGATTTGGGTCGTAATGTTTTACCGATCTTCTTTGTTGAATTGCTTCTTTAACCTGCATCTTTATCCCTTTAAATTTTAGTAAGTTATTTTTTGAATGGTGAGATAGGCGTCTTCCATTGGTTTTTTCCAAGTCACTTCATCACTTATTTTAGATCCTATTAAAGCCTCAGCAAGAGGAGAAAGGTAACTTACCTTTCCCTGATGTATATCAGCTTCATCTTCACCCACAATTTCAAATGTGGAAATTTTTCCATTCCCATCTTCAACGGTCACTTTGGCACCAAATAAGATGATGGAGTGATCTTGTCCTTTGGTTATTGTGAGAATCGCTGATTCAATCCGCGCTAAATAATAGCGAATATCACGCTCTAAAGCCGCTATTTTTTGTTTAATGATGGGGTCATCTTTTTCTTCTTGCTTTAAATTTTCACGCTCTATCTCAAGCGATTCGATTTTTTCATTGAGTAACCTTAATCCGTTAGGCGTGACGTAATTAAGGGCATCACTCAAAGGCCTCTCAGGAATATCAATCCCTGCGTGCTCTAAATCATTCTCTTTTACAAAAGCGCGACTCAAATGCTTTCCTTAATTTTAAAGTTATATATTTTAATGGATGTGGTTTGAAAATAGGTTTATATTTTCTCAATAATTACATATACTTATCATAAGTTATTCATATAAATTATATTTTATGCCCAGACAAATAAAAAGCCATGCTTCGAAAGTTGCCGTAATCATACCTTGTTTTAATGAGGCTTTATCGATTGCAGCAGTCATTAAAAAATTTAAAAAATCACTACCTTCAGCTCATATTTTTATTTTTGATAATAACTCGACTGATGGAACTGGTAAGGTTGCTGAAAAAGCCGGAGCGTATGTTAAGTATATTAAATTAAAAGGTAAAGGACATGTCGTTCGGAGAATGTTTGCAGATATAGATGCAGATATTTATGTTATGGTCGATGGAGACGATACCTACGAGGTTGAAAAATCCAATCACCTTGTGAAATATTTTATGCAAAACAATTTAGATATGCTTGTTGGTGTCAGAAATACTAATGAGAAAAAGGCTTATAGATTAGGCCATCGCTTTGGAAATTGGTTGATTACTTCCTGTATTAATTATCTATTTGGCCATTCATTTAAAGATATTCTCTCTGGATTTAGAGTTTTTTCAAAAAGATTTGTAAAAACCTTTCCAGCTAATTCTGATGGATTTGAGATAGAGACTGAACTTACAATTCATTCACTTGAAATGAAGATGCCTATAGATGAAGTAGACATTAAATATTTTTCTAGAATGCCCGGTTCCCAGAGCAAATTGAATAGCTATTTAGACGGCCTTAAAATCATTTTCATGATTACAAGATTGTTTAAAGAAAAAAAACCATTATCATTTTTTACGTTTGGATCTTTTATTTCAATTCTTATCTCTATAGTACTTGCCATTCCCATAGTAAAAGAATTTTTAATTACTGGATTAGTGCCTAGGTTTCCGACAGCTATATTGTGTGTAGGCTTATGTATCATCGGGGCGATACTTCTCGTATGTGGAATCATATTAGATGAAGTTTCAAAAAATAGACGCACATCAAACTATCTTCATTATTTAAGCTTTAAATAATTTTGAATAATTGCTCCAGTATTCAGCTTAATAAAGAAAGCTTTATAAGATATTCAGTTTTATTCATCCCATTATTCTTTGGTTTTTGGTCTTTGTTATTAGGGCAAGATAGAAATTGGGATCTTGCAGCTTATCATTTTTATAATGGGTTCTCTTTTATTCACAATAAATTTGATATTGATCTAGCGGCAGCTGGTAGCCATTCATTCTTTAATCCATTATTAGATGCTTTTTATTATTATTTTAATACGCATTTACCCCCAAAATTATTTGGTTTTTTATTAGGCTTTATTCACGGATTAATTTTTGTTTTTATTGTCAACATTACAAAAATACTCATTCCAAAATCAGGCAGACGACCTAATTTAGATCTTATTTTCTTTATTTCTTTTATATGTTGTCTAACACCTAATTTTTTAGCTGGTTTAGGTAACTCAATGGGGGATAATTCAACAGCTCTTTTTGGCATTTGTAGTATTTGGTTAACAATTTCATATTGGAATACGCTTGGAAAAGAATCTCTTTTATCTAATTTATTAATACTTAGTATTGGTTTGATTATGGGTGTTGGCGTTGGTTTAAAATTAACTAATGCTCCGTATGCTCTTGCTTTGGCATTAAGTCTATTTTTTTATTCGTCAAAAATTTTAAAAAATTTAAAAATAGTAATTGTATTAGGTTTAGGCGTTTTATTTGGCATTGCATTTTCGGCAGGTTTTTGGTTCTTAAATTTGTGGGAACATTTTCATAATCCTTTTTTTCCTCAATTTAGCAATTTTTTCCCTAATGAATTTTCTAATATAGATGTAATTGATAGAAGGTGGCCACCAAAAGATTTATTTGAAGCTATTGGATGGCCTTTTATAACAGCACTTAACTATAAAAGAGTAGGTGAGGGCCTTGTTCACCAAATACTATGGCCGACTTTTTTTCTTCTCTTGTATATCAAAATACTATTTGGGATCTTTAAAACAAAAGTTCCATGCTTCAAAACATTGCCTGATAAGCAATTTTTCTTAATTCTATTCATTGCTATTTCTTATGTTGCTTGGATGTTTGTTTTTAGTATTCAGCGATATATTGTAACTATTGAGGTTCTATTGCCTTTAGCAATATATTTTCTTTTGGCCAATATTTTTGAAAAATACCCAATCAAAAAGATTTCAATTTATTTTCTATGTATTTCGGCTTCTATTATCCTATTTGGTGGTTTTGGTACATGGGGTCATGCTCGCTGGACATATCCAGCACTAAAAGTAGAAACCCCTAAAGTCTTGAATCCAGAAACATCTACAGTTTTGTTAACCAACTTTGGTATGCCAATTACATGGATGATTACACAATTTGACTCTCATTTATCATTTGTAAGATTGGGAATCTTACCAACCGAGAAACAGAACAACTTTCTTAAAAAAAGAAGTGGCAATCTTTTTGTTATGTTTCCAGGCACTTATAACTGGAGAATTGATAATGTTCACACATGGACTAAAATCGTTTCTGAATTAGGCTTATTATCAAATAAAGAGAAATGTGAAAAACTTCAAACTTTCATAGAAAAAATAAAATTTCGTGGTCAAATAAAGTTTTATGAGTCACGAGCGATTATAAAAGATCAGTGCTTTATTGACATTAAGGATCAAGATTTCATTGATATAAGCGCAGCAAATAAACAGATAATCGATTTTAGTAATACCGAGCTTAATTCACATGGCTTTGAACTAATTAAATCATCATGCCGTGATTATCATGCTTCAATAGGTGGGCAGGGCTGGTCTTATATATTTTGTTCTGCTGCTCGAAATTAATTGAATTTTATTCCCACTCAATTGTTGCAGGAGGCTTACCGGAGATATCGTAGACCACGCGATTAATACCGCGTACTTCATTAATAATTCGATTAGATACTTTTCCTAAAAGCTCATAAGGAAGCTCAGCCCAGTGTGCTGTCATAAAGTCAGAAGTGACTACCGCCCTTAATGCCACAGCGTATTCATAAGTTCTTCCATCACCCATGACGCCCACTGATTTAACAGGCAAAAATACTGCGAAGGCTTGCGATGTTTTGTCATACCAGCCAGAATTTATCAGCTCTTCAATGAAAATAGCATCCGCCTGACGAAGGAGATCTGCATATTCGGATTTAACTTCGCCTAGAATACGAACACCTAAACCAGGTCCTGGAAATGGATGGCGGTAAACCATAGCTTTAGGAAGTCCTAAAGCGACACCTAACTCACGCACCTCATCTTTAAAGAGTTCCCGTAAAGGCTCTAATAGTTTTAAATTTAAGGTTTCCGGCAATCCACCCACATTGTGATGACTTTTAATGGTGTGTGCTTTTTTTGTTTTAGCTGAAGCTGATTCGATGACATCAGGATAGATTGTACCTTGCGCTAGCCATTTCGCTTGCGGTAATTTTTTAGCTTCATCTTGAAATACCTCAACAAATTCACGACCGATAATTTTTCTTTTTTGTTCAGGATCGGTGACACCTCTAAGATCACCTAAGAATTTTTTTGAGGCATCAACATGAATCACTTTTACACCTAGATTCTCATGAAATGTTTTCATGACTTGCGTGGCTTCGTTTAAACGGAGAAGGCCGTTATCGACAAAGACACACGTTAGTTTAGAGCCAATGGCTTTGTGAATAAGTGCTGCTGCGACAGACGAATCAACACCACCTGATAAACCCAATATGACTTCATCATCTTTCACAGTTTCTTGAATATGTTTGACAGCCGCTTCAATATAATTGGGCATGGTCCAACTTGGTTTGCATTCACAAATGTGATTTACAAATTGTTTGAGAATCGTGAAGCCTTGTTTGGTGTGTGTAACTTCAGGATGAAATTGCACGCCATAGAAATTTTTTGTTTCATGCATCATGCCAGCGATAGGTGTCGATGCATTACTTGCGATCACTTTAAATTCCGGTGGAAGAGCTGTCACTTTATCTCCATGACTCATCCATACATCAAGAAGCCCGTGACCTTCTGAGTTAGTTTTATCTTGAATATTTTCTAAGAGAGGAGAGTGGTTATGAGCTCTTATTTCGGCATAACCAAATTCACGTATATTTGCATGCTCAACTTTGCCACCGAGTTGCGCTGCCATTGTTTGCATACCGTAACAAATACCTAAAACAGGTATACCTAATTCAAAAATAATCGGTGGTGCAATCGGGGTATCAGATTCGTAAACAGAATTAGGCCCCCCTGATAAAATAATACCCTGGGGATTAAAAGATTTTATTTCCGCTTCGCTCATGTCTTGCGAATGAAGTTCAGAATAGACATGCATTTCTCGTACACGACGCGCGATGAGTTGTGTGAACTGGGAGCCAAAATCAAGTATTAAGATTTTGTCCATAGAATTTAAAAAGCCCCCTTGGTCGGAGGCTTTTTTGAAATAATATTAAATTTAATCGACACGGTAGTTAGGTGCTTCTTTTGTAATTTGAACATCATGCACATGCGATTCACGCATGCCTGCACTGGTAATTTGCACAAAGTTAGCTTTATTTCGCATTTCATCAATGGTACGCGCTCCGACATAACCCATAGAGGCCCGAAGACCACCCATCAACTGATGAATGACATTAATGACGCTACCTTTATAAGGTACACGACCTTCAATGCCTTCAGGCACTAATTTATCTGCATTGTTTTCAGAGTCCTGGAAATAGCGGTCAGATGAACCTTTTTGCATTGCCCCAATAGAGCCCATGCCGCGATAAGATTTGTAGGACCTACCTTGGAATAGCTCTACTTCACCAGGAGCCTCTTCAGTACCTGCAAACATAGAACCTAACATGACAGAATTGGCACCAGCAGCGATGGCTTTTGCGACATCCCCTGAGAAGCGAATGCCACCATCACCAATGAACGGGATATTAAGTTTGTTTAGCGCTTCTGCGACATTACTGATTGCTGTAATTTGTGGGATACCAACACCAGCTACAATGCGTGTCGTACAAATAGAACCCGGTCCGATACCAACCTTAACACCATCAGCACCTGCATCAACAAGGGCTTTGGCTGCATCTGCAGTTGCAATATTGCCACCAATCACTTCAATATATGGAAAATGTTTTTTAACCCAAGTCACTCGATCTAACACACCTTGTGCATGACCATGCGCGGTATCAACAACAATGACATCGACATGAGCTTCAGCTAGTAATTCAACACGCTCTTCAGTGCCATCACCTACACCGACAGCGGCTCCTGTGCAGAGCCTACCTTTATCATCCTTGCATGCGTAAGGATGGTCGGATGATTTTTGAATATCTTTAACCGTAATTAAACCTTTTAATACATCATTTTTGTCAATGACAAGCACACGCTCCAAACGATGATGGTGAAGTAAGCGAATCACTTCTTCTTTAGATTCACCTTCTTTGACAGTCACCAAACGATCGCGCGGTGTCATGATATTTTTAATAGGTTGATCGAGATTAGTTTCAAAACGTAAATCTCGGTTTGTGACGATACCTACAATCTTGCCACCATCAATCACAGGTAAGCCTGAAATTTTATGATGAGCCGTGAGGTTCATAACATCACGCACTGACATATTAGGATTGATCGTAATAGGGTCGTTGACTACACCAGATTCAAAACGTTTGACGCGGGACACTTGATAAGCTTGTTCTTGCGGTGCCATATTTTTATGAATGATGCCGAGCCCGCCTTCTTGAGCTAGGGCAATTGCTAAGCTTGATTCAGTTACTGTGTCCATGGCTGCTGAAACAATAGGAATGTGAAGCTTAATTTTTTTAGTCAATTGCGTGGTTAAATTAACCTCGCGAGGAAGTACCGTGGAATGAGCTGGGACTAGGAGCACGTCATCGAAAGTGAGTGCTTGTTGTATTAAACGCATCTTTTGATCCTTTGCGCAAAACGAAATTATACAGAAAAAGTCTCGTTTCGGTTGAGAAATGCTCGCTTTTATGCGCTTATGCGCTATCCCCACCTTTTTTCATAACTTTACCTTCAGCCGCACGTTGGCGGCGGATTTCTTTAGGATCTGCGATCAATGGACGATAAATTTCGATGCGATCGCGCTCCCGCATCACGTGATCAAGCTGTGTGAGCTTTCCGAAGATACCGATTTGATTGATATTTAAATCAATTTCAGGAAATTTCTTAATAATACCCGAAGCTTTAATAGCTTCTTGTGCAGTTACCCCGGCCTTAACCTTTATAGGAATAATTATTTGCTTTTGCGGGAGCGCAAAGGCAACTTCAATCAAAATTTCATTCGGCATAAGTTATTAATCTTTCTAATCGTGTTTATATATTTTATCAGCTTGTGTCACGAAACCATCGACAAACGTGTTAGCAATTTTGCTAAATATTGGAGAAATGAGTTTGTCTAAAATAAAATTTGAAAATTCATAGTGAAGATGAAATTCAATGCTGCAGCCTTCTTTATTGATGGGGGTAAATACCCAAAAACCTTCAAGTACCTTAAAGGGGCCATCGATGAGCTTGAGATCAATGCGATGAGGGTAATCTTTGGTGTTTTGTGTTGTAAAGCTTTGGTTTACGCCGCTATATTTAATATGGATAGAGGCTTTCGTTATTTGATTATTTCGTTCAATAACCTTAGAGCCTCCGCACCAAGGAAGAAATAAAGGATAGTCTTCAATGCGATCGACAAGATTAAACATCTTCTCTGCTGAATGATTCACAATCACATTTTTTTTAACATCTGCCATGGGGTATAAATTGAATTAGCGTAAAATACGCATTTTAAAGGATAGATGGTCTTTCATGAGCATTGTACAAAACAAAAAAGCGTTTCATGACTACTTCATTGAAGAGAAGTATGAAGCGGGTATTGTTTTGGAGGGTTGGGAAGTAAAAGCTATTCGAGATAATCGCACCAACTTAAAAGAGGCTTATGTCATTATTCAGCGTGGCGAGATCTATTTGATTGGCTGCCATATCACACCACTTGGTGCAGCATCTACGCACATTCGTCCCGATGCTATTCGTACCCGAAAACTACTCCTTCATAATGAAGAAATTGCAAAGCTTATTGGCAAGGTCGAGCGTTCTGGCTATACCCTGGTTCCTATTGATATGCATTATAAAAATGGACGCATCAAGATACAAATTGGTTTAGCGAAAGGTAAAAAACAGTATGACAAACGTCAAACTGAGAAAGAGAAAGATTGGGAGCGTGATAAGGCAAGAATTATGCGTTCTGCGAATAAAAAATAAATTTAGAATAATTTATTTTTTTTCATCTCATCAGCAATAAATTTTCCGATATAACGTGATCCTTCAATATTAAGATGTTGATCGTCTCGATAGAGAATTTTCCCATTTTTTTCCATTGTACAATTCTTCCCATCACATAATAAAGGTACCGTTCTTATAACGGTTACTTCTTTATTTTTTTTAAGTGATTCAAATACAGACGCGTAAGTTTGATATTTTTTATCAAAATAATTTTTATCTTCCTCGCAATTATTCTTAAAAGAAAGTGGCCTTATAAATTTACATTGTTTGGGGTTAAATGAAAAGACTGGTACATCATCAATAATGATTACTTCTTTATGATGTTCATGCAAACTTTGAATGGTATTTGTAAGGCCATTAAATAACGAAGTATGTTTTGGCAATTCATTTTTTCGATTACTCCAATAAGCATCGAGAATAATTATTTTGATGCTTTGATTTGATAAAACGTAATCAAAGACATGATTAAATTCTGAGTTACCTATAATTGGAAGCGTAGGTTTTGTATAGTACACAATATTTTTTGAAGGTATTGCCTCAGCTAGCCCTATAAATAAATGTTCAGCATGGCTGTCACCAATTATAGCGATGTCAATTGGCTGACCTTTTTTAGATTGAAAACATCGTATTGCACCACCCCATCTTAGCGCCTCATCCTGTATATCTTGTGGCGTGCATACATAAAAATGCTCGTAAGGGTATTGATGAAATATGAGATGACCCGTATCACCATCATGCTTAATAACAGGCATTGCGGCACTTCTTTTTGTAAATCCACTTTTTTCATAAATTACTCCGCCTGAAATTCCTATTGTCACCATAAATAAAATAAGTAAAAAAGCTTTTTGTTTGGATGTTTTGGTATTTCCAAATCGAATGGGCTTTTCAATAAAGTAATAGGTAAGTGAGGCCAATAAAAACGCTAAGAAGACTAAGGCAATCCTGACACTCAAAAGAGGTGTTTGACTTGTTACAATAGAACCAAAGGATAGAAGGGGCCAATGCCACAAATAGAGGGGGTAGCTAATCAGACCTATCCAAATTATGGCTTTATTAGAGAATAGATACTTATTTATCAAAGAATCTTGAGGACTATCAATAATGAGAGCTGCCCCTAAGACTGGAGACAAAAGGGCATACCACCCCGGAAAGTGACTTTCTTTATTGATAATTTGAATGCCAATAAGAATTAAGCCTAACCCTATAAAAGATTGAATTGATTTAAATTTCTTTAGCAAAGGATGAATGGACTTATGATGAGGTTTTAAGTGCTGGTAGGCAATCAAGGCACCAATTAGAAGCTCGAAGAATCTTGCATAAGGGGCATAGAAGGCAGCGATCCTGTCCGGATGAAAGATATAGAAATGAAGGAGGGTAAAGCCGATCGTTAAACCTAATAAAATTTTACCCAAATGAACTTTCCACTTATAAATCCAAAATAATAGAAGTGGCCATAGAAGATAGAATTGCTCTTCAATACTCAAAGACCAAAGATGGAGAAAGGGCTTTGTACTTGCATCATTATCAAAATACCCACTCTCAGACCAAAACATAAAGTTATTGGTAAAAGTTGAAGCGCCAAAGGCATGTTTACCTAATTGCTGATACTCATCAGATAACAAACCAAACCATCCAAAGATTAAAGAGCTGATAAGTACCACAATCAGAGCCGGGAATATCCTCTTTAACCGTCTTACATAAAAACCAGTAAAGCTAAAAGATCCATTATCCAAACCTTTATAGATAATAGATGAGATTAAATAGCCTGAAATCACGAAGAAGATATCTACCCCGATAAATCCACCATGAACCCACTCAGGAAAGGCATGGAATAAAACAACAGAAAGCACAGCTAGAGCGCGAAGGCCGTCTACGTCAGGGCGATAGGAAATATGAGGTGAATTTATTTGGGACATAATTTTGAACTAAAGGTATTTAGCCATATTCTATAAAATTAAGTTTTTATTAAAAGAGTATAATAGCAAACGCTTTGGGGCTGACCCGGTTTCGACGTGGGTTACAAAGCAGATGAGGGCATGTCGAGGCCTAGTTACCTCGTAAATCCACTAGAACAAGTATAGTCGCAAACGACGAAACTTACGCTCTAGCTGCTTAATCCAGCTGGACGCTGCACCGAAGGGTCTCTCGGTCGGGTGGGTAACCACAGCAGCGT
>Ga0214919_10003059_pt1 | contig 25692 bp, 20 predicted proteins | sample LL1503_MetaG_FD_177994 | JGI IMG/M metagenome (GOLD analysis project Ga0214919, IMG submission 177994) | Freshwater microbial communities from Lake Lanier, Atlanta, Georgia, United States - LL-1503 | ecosystem: Environmental > Aquatic > Freshwater > Lake | place: USA: Georgia | collected... | reverse complement strand
TATTAGTAGTTCTTATCAACACGGCCTAAACATTAATCCAACCACCAATGTGTTTGATAATGTAGATGTTACAGGAGGAAATATTGGATTTCAAACTTCTTACACCATCTTTAATTGGTTTACTAGGAAAAATAATATTGAAGCAAATGCCTTAACAGCAAAAGCCGATGTACTCAATGTAGAAAAAGTAAAAAATGATTTAGCCTTATCTGTGGCCAATGCTTTTTTACAAGTCATGTTGCGCAGAGAACAAGCCAAATTAAGTGAAGTTCAACTAGCACAGTCTCAAGAGCAATTGCGCAATACCAGAAAATTTGTAGAAGCAGGTAGTCAACCAGAACTAAATGCTATTCAAATTGAAGCACAAGTTGAAAGAGATAGTTCAAATTATATACAAGCACTTGCAGGAGTAGCACAAGGGGTGATTAATTTAAAAGCATTCATGAATTTTGATTTTGCTTCAAATTTTGCTATTGATTATCCTGATGTTGAAAAAATTCCGGTTGAAAGTATTCTTGATTTACAACCACAGAATGTATATAGTTTGGCATTAGACAATCAACCCCAACAAAAAGTAACAGCACTAAAAATTGCTGCTTCACAAAGATTTGTAAATTCTGCTAGAGGCGCTATGTATCCTACACTTTCTGCAACAGGATCTTTAAGCAGCCGTTTTTCAAACAATGTTTACGATTATCGCACTCAATCAATGGTGGGACCAACTAGCGCATACGCAGTTGACAATTTAAATAAATATCCTATTTATGCAAATCAAACAAGCGTAATTGGGGTAGATAAAGTATCCTTAACATCTCAATTAAATAGATACTTTGGTCAAGCATTAGGATTGAATTTAAGTATGCCAATTTTTAATGCGCATAGTGCTAGAACACAATGGGAACGTTCTAAAATTAATGTTCGCCAAAATCAATTACTAGACGATCAAGAGAAGCAATCGCTTCGTGCAAATATTTATAATGCATACCAAGATGCTTTTGCTTCATTGCAAAAATTAAACGCTTCTAAAAAATCAGTTCAAGTATCAGAAAAAGCATTAGAATATGCACAAAAAAGATACGATGTAGGACTATTAGGAACACTTGATTTAATTACAACACGTAATAATGTATTTACTGCAAAAATTCAAGCAGTGAGTAACCAATATGATTATGTATTTAAATTAAAAGTGCTAGAATTTTACAAAGGACAGGGGATTAAGTTGTAAGCTTAAACAAATTTAAAAACACAGAAACACGGTATATATGAGCAAGAAATTGATTTGGATTATTGTAGGATTGGTGGTTGTAATTGGCGTACTAATCGGGCTAAAAAAAGCGGGTTATTTAGGGAAAGAAGAAGCAACAAAAGTTTCTTCTGAAAAAGCCGTTAAGCGCAATATTATAGAAACGGTAAATGCAAGTGGTAAAGTATATCCCGAAGTGGAAGTGAAAGTAAGTCCGGATATTAGTGGAGAAATAACCGAGCTATTTGTTAGTGAAGGAGATACCATTAAAAAAGGTCAAATTCTTGCAAGAATTTATGCCGATATTTATTCTACTCAGCGCGATCAAGTTGCAGCAGGGGTAAATCAAGCAAAAGCGCAATTGTCTAATTCTAGCGCTAATTTAGTAGGATTGAAAGCGGTGTTAGACAACGCAAAATCAGTGTACGATCGCCAAAAGAAATTAGTGGATGATAAAGTTATTTCTCGTTCAGAATTTGAACAAGCGCAACAGTCTTATCGTACCGCAGAAGCACAATACAATGCTGCTAAAGAAGGTTTAAAAAGTGGTGAAGCAAACATTCAAGGTGCACAAGCGCAATTGAACAAAGCCAATAAAGATTTATCGCGTACAGTCATTACTGCGCCAATGGATGGATTGGTTAGTTTAATGAGTGTAAAAAGAGGCGAACGTGTTTCTGGTAATAGCTTTAGCATAGGTACCGAAATGATGCGTATTTCTGATATGCGTAGTATAGAAGTAAGAGTTGATGTAGGTGAAAATGATATTCCAAAAGTAAAAATTGGAGATACTGCAATTGTTGAAGTAGATGCTTATAATAATAGAAAGTTTAAAGGTGTGGTATATAAAATTGCCAATCCTGCAACTTCATTATCGGCTTCGTCTTCTAATGATGTTACTAATTATAAAGTGCATATTAGATTATTGCCAGAATCTTATCAAGACTTAATTACACCAAGAAAGAGTTTCCCTTTCCGTCCGGGTATGAGTGCTAGTGCCGATATTCAAACTAAAACAAAATACAATGTTTTATCTATCGCATTAAATGCCGTGACTACTAGGGATAAAAATAACGACAAAGCAACTACTGATAAAAAAGACGATAAAAAAACAGATGCGCCAGCAGTTAAATCAACCTCAACTGATGATGGAATTGAAGAAGTCGTGTTTGTTTTACAGAAAGACAAAACTGTAAAAAAAGTAAATGTAAAAACATCTGTCCAAGATTTAAATAATATTGAAATTATATTTGGTTTAAAAGAAGGCGACGAAGTAATTACAGGACCATATACTATAGTTAGTAAAATTTTGAAAGAGGGAACCAAAGTTGAAGTGGTTGCCAAAGAAAAATTATACGACGATAAGAAAAAAGACTAGTCTTACATAAATCATTTGTATGCAGTTTGGAATTATTGGTAGTGGAAGTTGGGCTACAGCTATTGCAAAAATCCTTACCGATAATGGCAACTCCATTCATTGGTGGCTACGCAATGAAGAAATGATTGGGTTGATGCAAAAGCGTAAACACAATCCGCAATACCTTAGTTCGGTTTATTTTAATCAGCAACAACTATTTTTAAGCAATGATCTTGCCGAAGTGGTTGCCAAGTCAGATATACTAGTCATTGCAGTCCCTTCTGCCTATGCAGAATCGGTATTCGAACGTTTGTCATCAGATGCGTTTAAAGGTAAAAAAATTATTTCTGCTATTAAAGGCATCTTGCCAAATATTAATGTGTTATTGAATGATTATTTAAGCAATAAATTTCAATTTCCTATTTCAGATTATTTTACAGTTTTAGGACCATGTCATGCCGAAGAAGTAGCTAGCGAAAAATTATCTTATTTAACATTTTCTGGTATTGAAGCAGCAATGGTCTTTGATATTGCACGCTATTTTGAAACTGAATATATTAATACAGTTGTTAATCAAGATGTAGTAGGGGTGCAGTATGCAGCAGTATTAAAAAATATTTATGCATTAGGCGCTGGCATTGCACACGGGCTAGATTATGGCGATAATTTTTTGAGTGTATATATTGCCAATAGTGCCAATGAAATGAGTCAGTTTTTTAAAGCTTTACCGGTCAATTCAAATCCTTCCAATAAAGAAATTAATTATACTGCTTCTGTTTATTTGGGCGATTTATTAGTTACCTGTTATTCTTTGTATAGCAGAAACAGAACCTTTGGAAACATGATTGGAAAGGGTTATTCTGTAAAAGCGGCACACCTAGAATTGAGTATGGTGGCAGAAGGATACAATGCTAGTAAATGTATTGTTGAAGCTAATAAAACACTCCAAGCCGACATTCCAATTGCCGAAACGATCTACCAAATTTTATGGAAACAATTACCAGCGGCAGAAGGCTTTAAAAAAATTGAAGGCTATTTGTTTTAGTATTAGCCCAATAATTTATCCTACAAAAAATAAATCAGACGCAATTCCATCGGCCATTAACTTTCCACTGTTGGTGAGCACTAAATTTTCGTCAACTAAATTTGCGTATCCTTTAATAAGTAAATTAGAAGATGCTTGTTCAATGATAATAGCAAATGATTCTCCCCAATGATTTCTAATATGTGTAAATGAAAGCCCTTCAAGGGTTCTAAGGCTTGTCATGATATATTCGTTCAGTTGTTGTTCAATACTTAAAACTTCTATTTCGAACGGAACAGTATTTTGCGCCAAACTTTGCAAGTACAAACTATTATTGGCAATATTCCATTGCCTTGTTTTTCCATTAAAGGAATGTGCCGATGGCCCTATGCCTAAATAATCTTTACCCTGCCAATAATTACTATTGTGTTTACTTCTATGTCCGGGCAATGCAAAATTAGAAATCTCATAATGTTCAAATCCTGCAGTTGCTAACCATTTCAATAATAAAGTAAAATGGTGCGCTTGTTTGTCTGGGTCTACTGCTGCAACTTCTTTTTTTTGAATAAGTTTATCTAGTGCCGTTTTGGGTTCTACTGTTAAAGCATAGCACGATAAATGTGGTATGCCAAAAGCAAGGGCGGTGTCTACATTTTTTTTCCAAGCGGAATCGGTTAATACAGGGCTTCCATAAATTAAATCAATGGTTATATTATCAAACCCCACTTCTTTTGCTAGTTGAATACAATCGCTTGCTTGTGCGGCTGTGTGTGCACGATTCATCCAAATAAGGTCAGTTTCATCAAACGACTGTACGCCAATACTCAATCGATTAATTCCCATCAATTTCCATGCAAGTAATTTGTTGGTATTGATATCGTCGGGATTTGCTTCTAGTGTGATTTCTGCTGTTGGGCTGATATTAAATTGTGTTCTTAAAGTGTTTAACAGCTTAGCTAATTGTGCAATGGTTAAAATTGATGGAGTGCCTCCTCCAAAATAAACGGTATCAATTGTTTCGGACAAGTAGGTTTTTTGTAATAAAATTTCTTTTTCAATGGCCTCCATCATCGGTTCAATCTGATGGTTCGTGGTTGAAAAATGAAAATTACAATAGTTACAAGCTTTTCTGCAAAATGGAATATGTACATAAATACCCGCCATAGTTTACAAAAGTAATTGGTTCAAGCAGCAATAAATCGAAGCTTACAGATATTATTGTGCAACAGACGTGTTTAATGGTGCCAGTTTAATATTTTTGCGTAAATAGTTTGATTGAAGCCGCTACAAATTGTTATCTGTTTATTATTCATCACTGGATTTTGCAATGCCCAAGTTGACTCCAATGTCAATGCGCGTCAATTGCAATCCATACCTACAGACTCATTGAGTTTGGTGCCTATAGACAGTATTCGTCAGGCTTTTATTTCCGACAGCCTAAGGTTGGATTCTACCAAAAAAGCACAAATCCTTTATATAAAACTGCATTTACCCGACACTACCACCTATCAAAAGTATTTTAGTCATCCATATTTGCCATTTTCAAAATCCGAATTTTTTCAATTTTCTCTAGAGCGAACGCCAATTAATAAAGATGCTATTTTTTATATTTTAGTGGTATTAGTATCTTTATTAGCTGTTATTAGGCTGGCCTTCACAAAGTATTTTAAAAATTTGTTTTTACTTATTTTACAAACATCTGTTAGACAAAAGCAAACAAGAGAGCAATTATTGCAAAACTCCCTTGCCTCAATTTTACTAAATATTTTGTTTTTTATAAGTGGCGGAATTTACATTGCGCTATTCATACAGCATAAAGCATGGGTAGCTTTACCCTTTTACCAATTAATACTCTATTCAAGTTTTTTACTATTCATTATCTACACAGGCAAATACCTATTTCTTTTGTTTTCTGGTTGGGTTTTTCATGTTTCAGAAGCCACTAGCTCTTATGCTTTTATTATTTTTTTAGTAAATAAAGTATTAGGAATCATTTTAATACCATTTATTTTGGTGTTAACTTATTCGCCTGCTCCCCTTGTGCAAGTGGCATTTACTATTTCAGCTGGTGCTACACTTTTATTATTCTTGTATCGGTACTTAATTTCTTTTGGAATTATTAGGCTTAATCTGAAAGTTAGTGCCTTACATTTTTTCTTGTACCTTTGTGCTGTTGAAATACTTCCTTTGCTTTTGATTTATAAACTGCTTCTGAAGTATATTGCGGTAAGTTTTTAATATTATTTTTATTTTAGATTTGAAGCATGGCAAAAAGCGGGTTAAAAAATGCAGTGGCAACTAAAAAGCCTAAAAGAATTTTAATTTCTCAACCACGGCCCGAAAGTGATAAATCTCCCTATTTTGATTTAGAGCGCAAACACCAAGTTGAGTTGGTATTTCATCCTTTTATTAAGTTAGAAGGGATACCAGCACGCGATTTTCGCAAACAAAAAATAGATATTTTATATTTTACTGCCATTATTTTTACTAGTAGAAATGCCATTGATCATTTTTTCAGAACCTGCGAGGAAATGAAAATTTCTATTGGTCAAGACACTAAATATTTTTGTATTACCGAGGCGGTTGCTTTATATCTTCAAAAATTTATTTTATATCGCAAACGAAAAGTTTTTTATGGTGCTGATGGTAGCAATAAAAGCATGTTCGATGTAATCAATAAGCACAAGGAGAACGAAAAATTCTTGTATGTCTGCAGCGAAAACCAACAAGATAATGAGATAGTTACTTGGATGAAAAATAATAAATGCGAATTCCAATTAGGCTTTATGTATCGTTCTATTAGCAATGATATAACGCCTGTTATGGATCAAAAAAATTATGATATTATTTGCTTTTTTACCCCAAGTGGTGTAAGAAGTTTATTTGATAATGTACCTAATTTTCAACAAAACACAACTATTATAGGCGCTTTTGGTAGCAACACTTTAAAAGCAGTAGAAGAAGCAGGATTGCAACTTGAAATTATTGTACCATCCCCACAAAAACCTAGTATGTGTGCAGCGCTTGACCATTTTTTAAGTCAGGCAATTAGTGTTAAAAAATAATTTTTCTTTTATGCTGTATTTAATGGATGTTACAGCATCTTATTATTAAATCATTTGAAATATATTTCAAGTGATAAATAAATTCAGCCTACATTTTATCTATTGCGTATTCCTTCTAGCTATCTTGCTTTAATAACCAAGTGTTGATCATGAATTTTGCACATACCAATCAATTAATACACGAAACAAGTCCGTATTTATTGCAACATGCACATAATCCAGTAAACTGGTATCCCTGGGGCGATGAAGCATTGGATCGTGCAAAAAAAGAAGACAAACCTATTTTGGTAAGTATTGGTTACTCTGCTTGTCATTGGTGTCATGTAATGGAAAAAGAAAGTTTTGAAAACGAAGCCACGGCCAAGTTCATGAACGATTATTTTATTAATATTAAAATTGATAGAGAAGAACGGCCCGATTTAGACCATATTTACATGGATGCAGTACAAGCCATGACCGGATCTGGCGGATGGCCGCTAAATGTATTTTTAACGCCAACAGCTAAGCCTTTTTATGGTGGCACGTATTTTCCACCAGTTAAAGCCCATAACCGTGCAAGTTGGATAGACGTTTTAGAAGGGGTTCGTTTAGGCTACCAAGACCGTAAGCACGAAATTTTTTCACAAGCAGAAAACCTCACGGAACACCTTTTATCAGCCAATAAGTTTGGGATACAGGTTATTGGAAATAGTCAAGCAAATATTGATTTTGAGGCGGAGCAATTAAATACCATCTCTCAAAATTTGCTAGAAAATGCAGATACAACCTGGGGTGGATTTGGACGCGCGCCAAAATTCCCCCAAACTTTTTCTATTCAGTTTTTATTGAGGCATTATCATTTTACAAAAGATGCTTCGGCTTTAAAACAGGCATTATTAAGCCTTAATAAAATGATTGATGGGGGAATTTACGACCAACTCGCTGGGGGCTTTGCTAGATATAGTACTGATAATGAGTGGATTGCGCCGCATTTTGAAAAAATGTTGTACGACAATGCATTGCTAGTTAGTGTGTTGGCAGAGGCTTATCAACTTACCCGAAATGAAAAGTATGCGCAAACGATTGAACAAACAATTGCATTTATTGAACGCGAATTATTAAGCGATGAAGGTGGGTTTTATAGTGCTTTAGATGCAGACAGCGAAGGAGTTGAAGGTAAATTCTATACTTGGTCTAAATTTGAAATTGATGAAATTTTAGGTTCAGAATCGGCCTGGTTTTGCGCCTATTACCAAGTGGAAGACCAAGGAAACTGGGAGCACACCAATATTCTTTGGGTTAATAATTCCATAGAGGAAACGGCCGAACTTTTAGGAATAAGTTCAGAATCATTGTCTGTTTCCCTTGAAAAATCTAAAAAAATAGTACTTGCAGAACGCGCAAAACGTATTCGACCAGCCACAGATGATAAAATTTTATTAGGATGGAACGCCCTTATGAATACCGCCTACTCAAAAGCCTATGCAGCCCTTGGATTGACAGCATATAAACAACGTGCCATTGATAATATGGCTTTTTTATCGTTAAAAATGGCCAAATCAGATGGTTCTTGGAACCATACTTATAAAAACAACCAAGCTAAATTGCCTGCATTTTTAGACGATTATGCCTATTTAATTCAAGCGTATATCCATTTACAAGAAATCACGGGTAATGGCGACTATCTTTTACAAGCAAAGGCGCTTACAGAAATGGTGATTACGCATTTTACCGAATCTGAAACTGGCTTTTTCTATTACACCCATGCACAACAAACCGATGTAATCCTTCGAAAAAAAGAAGTGTATGATGGGGCAACTCCTAGTGGAAATGCCATAATGGCCTTGAATTTACACTATCTATCAATGATTTTTGATTTGAAAGAATGGGATTTGCAAGCTAGCAGAATGATTAATTCATTACAAAACGCAATTCTCAAGCATCCTGGTTCTTTTGGTGTTTGGGCCTCGCTTGTTCAAATTATACAGGCAGGCACAATTGAAATTGCTATTGTAGGTCTAGAAAGTAAAAACAACCTACTCCCTGTGTTAAATAAATATATTCCCAATAAAATAATTCAATCTGCAAAAACTAATTCCAGCATTTTCCCGTTACTGAGCAAGAAAGAGTCCAAGGCAGAATTGGTGTTTTACAGCTGTAAAAACTATGCTTGTAAAACACCTTATTTTGATATTAAAGATTTTTTAGCAAATATGTAACAAACTATCCTTTAATTTGCTTCTCAATGACAGCGGTATAACACCGAAAAATCTTTAATTGACTAAATTTAAGCGTTATAAGTCTATTTCTACTCGAAAAAATTATTGGCAACAAATTCTATAATTAGGTTTTTTAGTCAATGAAACTCATATATTTGTTACTGTCATAAAAAATCATTCTAATCTGATGAAAGGTTATTTAATAATAATATTGGCGTTACTATCGCTTAGTTTGAATTCCTGCCTATTTTCAAAAGGGGGAAAAAAATCTGCATTGCCAGATGATGGACAATTGCATGGGGTTGCTCCTGTTGCAAAACAAAGCATGAACAGACCAGTAAATATGGTATATGTTCAGCCAGGAACTTTCCATTTGGGTCCTAGTGATGAAGATATCAGCTATAATTTTACTACTAAAAATCGCCAAGTATCAATACCAGGTTTTTGGATGGATGCAACTGAAATTACCAATAACCAATACCGTCAGTTTGTAAAATGGACTAGGGATTCATTGGCATTTAAAATATTATTTGGCCAAGGCATTAATAAAGATGACGACACAACAGCCGTTGATTGGAAAAAAGTAGCCACTATTAAATACGATAAAAACACTGTTGAAAAATTAAACGAACTAAATTTAGCGCCAGATAATCGTTTATTTGGAAGGGCTGATATCGACCCAAATAAATTAGTTTACAAAGTAATTTATCTTGATTTGCCATCAGCTGCAAAAAGAGAAAATGCTGGACATCCAATAAAAGAATTTATTGTAAAGAGAGACCAAAAAGTATATCCTGATACATTGGTTTGGATGAGAGATTTCTCCTATTCTTACAACGAACCAATGACTAAGGCTTATTACTCGCATCCTGCTTTTGGAAACTACCCTGTTGTGGGTGTTACTTGGAAACAAGCCACTGCATTTTGTAACTGGCGCAGCCATATTCAAACAAGTTATTTAGAAAGGAAAAAAATGGCTGTTGAAGGGGATTATCGTTTACCAAATGAAGCGGAGTGGGAATATGCTGCAAGAGGTGGTCGAACCAATTCAATGTATCCTTGGGGTAATCCATATATAAGAAATAAAAAAGGTTGTTTACTTGCCAACTTTAAACCAGGGCGTGGTAATTATGCAGAAGATGGTGGCTTTTACACTGTTCGTGCCGATGCATATTGGGCTAATGATTATGGTTTATACAATATGGCAGGAAATGTTGCAGAGTGGACCAACTCTTATTTCTACGAAGGTGCGTATAACTTTATTAGTGATATGAGTCCGGATATTCGTTTAGATGCAAAGGATTCAGATCCTCCTCGCATGAAACGAAAAGTAGTTCGTGGTGGAAGTTGGAAAGATGTAGGATTTTTCTTACAAGTTAGTACACGCAATTACGAATACCAAGACACGGCAAAATCTTATATCGGGTTTCGTTGTGTAATCGATTTGGCTCCTAAAATGAGAAAATAATTAATCAATACAAATAATAATCAATTTTAAAATCAAACTCAACCCATCATGGCAAAAGGTGTATCTCCAACAGTAATGCGCGCAGTAAATGTTTTTGTGTGCACAGGTGCTTCAGTAGTAATTTTTGGTGCTATGGCAAAAATATTGCACTTGTCTTGGGCTGATTGGGCGCTAAAAATTGGTCTAACTACAGAAGCGTTTATCTTTTTGGTGTATGCTATTTTGCCTCCAGAAGGCCATGATTCCGCTGCTACTGCTACAGCACAAGCAGGTAATCCAGCTTTAATGACCTTAGACAAAATGTTGCAGGATGCTGATATTACGCCAGTGACTTTATCAAAATTAAGCACTGGTTTTCAAAAACTTGGTACTACAGTTGATAATATGGGAGAAATTGGCGAAGTAGTAAAATCAACTGCTGATTTTTCTACAAAAGCTAAAGAAGCTGGTGTTGCATTAGATTCTATTAAAGATGCTTCAAACAATGTATCACAAGCATTGGTAGGGTTTCAAGGCAGTTCAGAAAATACCAAACAATTCCATGAGCAAGTACAAGGGCTAACTAAAAATCTAACTTCTTTAAATACAATTTACGAATTAGAATTACAAGAAAGCAATAACCATTTAAAAGCCCTAAATCAATTTTATGGTAAACTTTCTGAAGCATCTGATGCAATTACCGGAACTGCAGAAGATACATTAAAAGCCAAAGAGCAAATTGCAGCATTGGCAACTAACCTGACAAAATTAAACCAGGTTTATGGTAGTATGTTATCTGCAATGCAGGTAAAATAATTATCGAAAAAGTTGTTGAATTAATTGTAAAATCTATTATTAAATTTAAGATAGCATGTCATTACCTAAGGAGCCCCGGCAGAAGATGATTAACATGATGTACTTGGTGCTTACGGCACTATTGGCTCTGAATGTTTCAAACGAAATCTTACATGCATTTCATACTGTGAATAACAGTTTGAATAATGCAACTGCAATGGTTGAAAAAAAGAATGTAGACGTATTTAATTCTTTTAAGAAAAAATTAGAAGATCCAAAAACCAAAGATAAAGCAGCTATATGGGAGCCCAAAGCCCAAAAGGCCAAAGCAATTGCAGACGCTTTGTACATTTATATTGAGGATTTAAAATTAGAATTAAAAAAAGAGTCTGGATTAAAAAAAGGCGAAAACGGTGAAGAGGATTATAAAGAAGATAATTTAGATGCTGCAACCCGTTTATTTGTTGAACCTCCGCCAAGTGGTAAAGGAAAAGGCAAGGAATTGTTTGAAAAATTAAAAAAATTCAAAAAAGAAATATTAGCAATTGATCCAAGCATTTTAGCTGAATTAGGCCCATTGCCTCTAGATTTATCAGCGCCTAAAACAAATAATGTTAATGTTAAAGATGATTTGCCATACCTCTATTTTCATATGACACCTACTATTGCTGCTATTACAATTTTAAGTAAGTTTCAAAATGATGTAAAAAATAGCGAAGCGCAATTGGTTGATTTATGCCATAAAAAAATTGGAGAAGTAGAATTAATTTATGATGAATTCGCTGCATTTGCAGGAACTAATTCACAATATTTAATGCCTGGTGAAGAACTGGTAATTACTGCAGGTATTGGTGCTTTTAGTAAAGCGGCAAAACCGAATATTTCTATTGATGGGGCAAATGTGAATATAAAAGAAGATGGTTCGGCAGAATATAAAACAACCGTAAATAATGTTGGTGCTAACACTAAAAAAGTTCGTATTTCTTACACCAAGCCCGATGGTACAACTGCTACTGTTGAAAAAGAAGTGAAATACACTGTGGGTGTGCCTTCTGGCTTAGTAGTATCTACCGATAAAACAAGGGTATTTTACCAAGGCTTAGAAAATCCATTGAGTGTAACTGGTGGAGGTGGTGATGAAAAAGTTTCTGTTTCTGTAGAAGGAAATGGCGTAACTAGTAAAAAAGCTGGTCCTGGACAATACATTGTAAGTTGTCTTAATCTAGGATCTGCAATAGTGGTTGCTTCTGATGGCAAAAGCAGCCAAAAAATTACCATTCCAATTAAAAGGGTTCCAGATCCCTTCGCTACCGTTGGTGGTAAAGCTAGTGGACCAATTGCAGCAAATGTATTGCGTGTACAAAAAGGAGTAGCTGCTGAATTACGTGATTTTATATTTGAAGGGGTTAGTTATAAAGTGATTTCTTTTACATTGATTTGTACAGGAAAAGGATTTGAAGAAGGACTAGGCGTTGCAGAAGTTATCGGTCCTTATTTTAATCCAGAAGCACTTGCTTTATTAAAAAGATGTCAAGCTGGTTCAACTGTTGTAATTGATGAAATTAAGGCAATCGGTCCTGGTGGAACAAGACAATTAGATCAAAATATTTCGTTTACACTTCAATAAATGTGGGTATGAAAAAAATAGTATTAACGGGTGTTGTTTTAGGTATTGCATTATTTGGCATGGGCGTAAATGCGCAGTCGAAGTATAAGAAAACAACCACAACTGCAAAGCCTGCAGCAAATGCGCCAGCACCAGCAAATGCGCCAGCACCAGCTGCTGCGCCTGCTACAACGCCTGCTATACCCGCTACAGGCACTTCAAAATATTTGAATAACAATGCTGCTGCACCTGCAGGTACAGGAGGAGCTACAGCTACGCCAAGTGTAAGTACACCTGTGCCTGCCGCTGCTACTTTATCAGTGCGTTACGACACTACTATTCCTGGTGGATTTGATACCAAGCAAGAAGTTTCATTAAGACCCAACTACGCTGTTGAAAGGGGTTTAATTAAAGACCGCAAACCTTTAGCTTACGACCATCTTCGCGAAGACGATCAAGTTTGGAGTCAGTTTGTTTGGGAAGAAATTGACGGTCGCGAAAAAATCAACCAGTCTTTTGTCTACCCGGGCAAAGACGATAATGGTGACCAACGCTTTTTTGCTATTTTATTAAGTGCCATTAAAAATGATAGTGTTGTTGCTTTTTCTACTGATAACGACCAATTTAAAGTGCCATTAACTGCAGATCAAATTAATAATTTAACTATTGGCGCAAACGACACTGTAGATGTATCTGATCCAATATCTGGGGTAGTAGAAAGAGTGATTACCAAGAAGCCTAAATTCCCAATGGATTCGGTGTATACTTTTAGAATTAAAGAGCAGTTTATTTTCGATAAAGAAGCGAGCAGGGTTTTTTGTAGAATTATAGGTGTTTGTCCAATTGCAAAACGTGTAGTTAATGGGAAATCACAACCGTATCCACTTTTTTGGGTATACTATCCCGATCTTAGGCCAACCCTGGTTAAATGGGAAGTATATAATCCTAAGAATTTTGCTCAAAGAATGAGTTGGGAAGAATTGTTTGAAAACCGCTTTTTCTCTTCTTATGTAATTAAATCAACAATCAACAATCCAGGCGACAAATACTTGAATGCCCTAATAAGGGATCCTTTATTTAGATTGTTAGAAGGACAAAATATCAAAGAAAAAATCTTTAATTACGAGCAAGACCTTTGGCAATATTAAACCGACTTGAAAATTTTTATATTAAAAGGGCCATTTGGCCCTTTTTTTGCTTTTTTGTTTAATATTTATGTTTTCTTTCACAATCAGACTTTGGCAAACACATTCTATTGCGTAACTTGTACATGGTTTTTCATAGGATATTGGATTTTAAAACGGGGCTGGATTTTCATCCTGGCCCCTTTTTTATGCTTCTTCTACAGTATCGCCTGACTGGTGAAAATATCCGTATACAATTCCTGCCTTTTTTTGACCAATTAGTTCCGCTAAATTTACTTCTGTTTGCGTACTTACTTTTTTTACAGAACGATAGTTTTTTAATAATATAGTAGCTGTGTTTGGGCCAATGCCCGAAATGGATTCTAATTCGTTTTTAATACTTCCTTTTGAGCGTTGGTCTCTGTGAAATCTAATGCCAAAACGATGTACCTCATCTCTAATGCGCCTAACGAGTTTTAAGCTGTCTGAATCCCATGGCATTTTAATGGATTGCTGATCTTCTGGAAAAAATATTTCTTCTTCGTTTTTTGCCAAACCAACAACAGTTGTTTTGCCGTGTAATCCTAATAACTTAATACTCTCCATTGCGGCACTTAATTGGCCTTTTCCGCCATCAATAATAATTAGTTGCGGAATTGGTAGCGATTCATCTAATACACGCTTATATCGCCTGTAAACTACCTCAGTCATTGTGGCAAAATCATTAATACCTTGAACTGTTTTTACATTATAATGCCGGTAGTCTTTTTTACTAGGTACACCTTCTTTAAAACAGACCATTGCCGATACTGGATAGGATCCTTGAAAATTTGAATTATCAAAACATTCAATATGGGTGGGTACTTCTGATAATTGTAAAAATTCTTGAAGTTGATAAAGCACCTGCTTTTTTTCCATATCGGATTTTCCTTCTAAATGCAGTATTTGTTTGCGATGAATGGCTTCTTTAAAATACAATACATTCTTTTCAGATAATTCTAGCAGCTTTTTTTTATCGCCCAATTTAGGAATGGTAACAATCACTGTATGGTCTGGGTATTCAATAGCAAAAGGAACGATAATTTCGTTAGATAAACTATTGAATTGTGCTCTTAAATTCATTATTGCAAATGCCAAAACTTCTTCGTCTGATTCCTCTAATTTAGTTTCTAGTGGAACAGTATGCGTTTGAACGATAGTGCCATTTTGAACCATTAAATAATTCACATAACCCCATTGGGCTTCTCTGCAAATAGAAAAAACATCCAAGTTGGTTAGGTGTTTGCTTACAATCACCGATTTTTCTTGGTAAGTATCTAGGTGCTCTATTTTTTTCTTTAAAACCTCGGCTTCTTCAAAAGCCATATTGGCGGCGGCTTGCTGCATTTCTTTGTTGAAATGTGAAATAACAGGCGCTAAATTTCCTTTCAATAAATTGCGTACTTGTTTAAGGCCTAAATCGTAATCTTTTTCGTCTTGAAATCCTTCACAAGGTCCCTTGCAATTACCTAAATGGTATTCTAAACAAACTTTAAATTTTCCTTTTTGAATATTTTTTTCTGTAAGCGGCAGTGTGCAATTTCTGAGTGGAATATATTGTTTTATAAAAGTTAGTAACTCTCGAACTTTACTTGCCGAAGTAAATGGACCAAGGTATTCAGAGCCGTCATTGATTTTCACATGTGTAAAATAGACTCTTGGGAAAGCCTCTTTTTTTACAACAATATATGGGTAAGATTTATCGTCTTTTAAATTAATATTATACCGAGGCTGGTATTCTTTTATTAGCGAATTTTCTAATAAAAACGCATCATTTTCTGAATCTACAATTGTAAACTCAATTTTAGTAATTCGCTGAACTAATTCATGTGTTTTATATGTTGTAAAAGTTTTTGAAAAATAAGATCCAACTCTTTTACGCAAATCTTTAGCCTTGCCCACATATATCAACACACTGTTTGCATCATAATATTTATAGATGCCTGGTTGATGCGGAATGGTATGTGCTAATTGTTGAAAATCTGCTGCTGTCATCCTATCTTATCATTTATTCAGGTCATTCCAGTTCACATAGGTCAATTCATTCAACTTAAATCCTGCTGGTGTTTTTGAAAATCGGTTTATTTGAAAACTCTTATCGGCCTTCCAATTACACTGTTCAACAATACTTGTGTCATTATGTTGAAATTCTGATCGAATAAAAATACGTTTTACCTGATTGGTATTTTCATCTAATAGAATATCAATATTTTGAACGCCCTCTGCTATGTCTTTTGCGCGATAGTTTAAAGTATAGCTTTTAGTACTTAGGTCGTGAAAAACTGTTTCGGAATAATGCTGTTTTATTGCTGCAGAACTAATGTCTTTTTCTAAAAAAATAGCTGCAATTTTTTTAAAGCTTTCCTTGGTTAATGCAATAGAATCTTTTACGCCATTCAAGTCATTCTTCTGATAAATATAAAAAGATCGAAGGTCTACAAATTCTATTTGCGACTTAATAAAATCATTAATTGGGTAGAACTTAGTGGTATCAACTCCTGAGTTGTCTTGTGCCTTTTGTTGGCCATTTTTACAAGATATAAAAAGAAAACCTGCACTAAAACAAAACAATATAAATAGCTTCATCATTAAAATTATTCATTACTAGGCACAAAACTACAACCCTGCCAATAGAATTGTTTGATTTAACAGACTGCTATCAATTATTTTATTTGTTTGATAAATCCTAAGCGAATACCATAATCCATTAGGTACTCTGTAATGGGATATTTATTTGAATAAGTAGGTAAGAATTGGTAACGAGCCTGAGGGCCTAAGAACCATTGGTATTCTCCTGTTTTGTAGGTAATATTCAATCCAAATGAGCTGTTAACATTCCACTTGCGCATTAAATTATTGCCATCTGCATAATGTTTGTAATCGGTTGAAAGTAAGTATAAGCTTTTATTAAGGGTAATTGTTGGTTGAATAGATGCTTCAGCAGTAATGCCTAAGCGGGTTCCTTTAATTAGGTCGTATTGCAAGCCAATTGGTACAGAAACTTGGTACATTTTATTATCTAGTTCTGTACTATTATAGCCTGTGTTATTATTATATGGAGAAAAGACGCTAATATTTTCAACACCCCTAGTATTAATTAGAGAGATAGTAGTTATATCAGTTGTTGATTGAAATGTTTCGATATAATATTGTCTGATATTAAATTGCAGGCCAGTTTTAAATTTAAAGCGGTTGGTCATATTATACAATACAGCAAACCCTAGTTCTAATCCTACAGCAGGTTTGTGGCGTACAATATTATTAATACCAGCAGTATAGTTTAATCCAACAGGTGCAGTAGCTGGGGCCGCACCTAGAATCTCTTTAGCTTTTGTGTCGGATAGTTTTCGATAACTAGTAGACGGGGTAATAAAAAATCCAAATCCAACCTTAGAATTCTTTGCCTTAAAACTTGCAGAGGGTGTATATGCAAACTGTTTTAAATATTCATCTGTGCTGTTGCCAATAGATTCTGTTGGTTTAATGGTATTTGAAATTGGTACCACAATAGCTTGAGTTGCTACTGCATTAGCATTTTCATTTGGGGCAGCTGTTTCGATACCATCAATTAATAGGCTGTTTTTTTCTATTGAATTATTGTTGGCTACCCAGTTTAACGAAACAGTACGAAGACTATTTTCATTAATAAAGGAAGGTTTAGTTGGATAGCTGTTAACTAAATGAGCATTGGTAATTTTAATTGGGTCTGCTTTTACGAAAGGCATTGCAACTATTGGTTCTTCTGCAAATTCAGCAGTATTCTCATGCTTTAAATTAGCAAATGTTTTAGCAGTTAATTGTTCTGCTGCAATTGAATTAAAATCAGGATTGCTTTTTGTTTGATTAATAGTATTGCCTGAAACTGCAGCATTTTTTAAAGAAATACGTATTGATTTTTCTGCAGGGTGGTTATTTAATAAAGTAGAAACAGTAAGTGCAGAAATAATAAAGATCGAAATAAAAGTAAGCGCTGGCCAGGTTTGATGACCGTTAACTTCGGTTTGTATGTTCCGCCAAATTTGGTCAGAAGGATACATCCGATGGTCTTTAACCTCGTCTATTAAAAATTGTTCCAGTTCGTCTTGGTTCATCTCGGTTCCCATAGGTATTCAACAACTACTATTTTTTCAAAGCGGCCAAAAAACTGAATGCTTCTTTTGGCTTTTCAATGATATGTTTTCTTATAAGGATATTTTCTAACATTGATTTTGCGCGTGTGTATTGGCTTCTACTAGTACTCTCTTCTATATCAAGCATCACACCAATCTCTTTGTGGCTATAGCCTTCTAACGCGTATAAATTCAACACAGTTCTATATCCTAATGGCAATAATCTAATACACTCAACAATTTGTCGTGCCTGCATGATAGAAGGAACAGTTTCTTCTTTTACTTGTACATAATTCGCGTAAGCCAAATCGATACTCTCATTAAATTTCTTGTGCTTTTTTAAGAAATTAATACAAGTATGTACAATGATTCTTCTGATCCATCCTTCGAATGCGCCTTTATTTTGAAAAGTATGTATCTGGGTGAATACCTTGATAAATCCTTCTTGCAACATGTCTTCACCGTCTTCGCGATTTTGCGCAAAACGGTAACAAACGCTGAGCATTTTAGGACTATACCTGTTATACAATTCTCGTTGTGCTGCAACGTCGTTGTGTAAACATCCCGCGATAATTGCGTGTTCGGTCATGAGTGCTTTTTAAAGTACACCCTAAATATAGACAAAAAACAGGCTTAATCGCTGCATACATAAGAGATTTAAATGTTTTTTTAGCACTTTATTTGCCCCATTTTGGGTGGTTTTTACTAAGTCAGGTTAAGATAAATTTTCAATTTTAACCCCAAATGAAAGATGTTAAATTCAGTTGACCGAGTTTAACATAACCTACCATGGCTTATATTTGTATTCATATAATTATTTTTCTTGATTCAAGCTACTGTTTTTAGACGCATTATTTCAGGTGTTTTACTGGTGTTATTCGCCTTTAGTATTACACCCAAGAAATTATTACACGATTTAGTAGCCACACATACAGACACTAAGCCTGGAACTTTTTTATCCAACACACATACTGCACAAATTCACAAATCGGGTATTAATTGCCAAGTAGATCAATTAATAGTGGAATCTCCTTTTTTGGAGATGGGTATTCAAAAAGTTGTAACCTTACCTGCTCCTGAAAATGATTTTTATCCAACACGATGTTATTTTTCATTTTTTCTCCCACTAATAAACAATAGTTTAAGAGGTCCTCCTAACGCTTAAAATATCTTAATATCCAAACATTTGATGATGCTAATGAATTTTAAATTCATCAGTTGTTGTATGAGGCTATTGAATTTTAATTGTTTTTTGATCTTTTAATTGAAAAAAATGCGTAAAAATATACTATTGTTAATCTTATTGTTTTCATTAAAACTAAGCACTGGCTACACGCAAAATGGTTTGCAGCATTCGTTTGGTTTACACATAAATGAAGCTATTAAATCAACCCTTTCTGGAAAAATTACTGATCAACAAACAGGAAAGTCTTTAGCAGGTGCCGCTATTTTTATCCATGAATTAAAAACTGGATCCATTACAAATGCAGATGGTTTTTTTACAACACCTGAAATTCCTTCTGGTAAATATTTAGTGGAAATTTCATTTCAGGGATATAAAACCATTATTGAAACCATTGCTATTTCAGGAAAAACAGAAAAGAATTTCAGTTTATCAGAAACAGTGGTTGAGCACGAAGAAGTAACGGTAACAGGGGTTGCATCAGCTACGCGCACCAAATTATCTGCCCAGCCTATTTCAATTGTAAAAAAATCAGATTTAATGCAATCTGCGTCTACCAATATTATTGATGCTTTGAGCAAATTGATTCCTGGTCTTGCTAACCTAGGAACAGGTCCTGCTATTTCTAAACCCATTATTCGTGGACTTGGTTACAATAGGGTGGTAACCGTACATGATGGTGTGCGACAAGAAGGGCAACAATGGGGCGACGAACACGGTATTGAAGTAGATGAATATAGTATTCAAAAAGTAGAAGTATTAAAAGGACCTGCTTCATTGTTTTATGGTAGTGATGCCATGGCAGGGGTGGTGCATTTAATTACCAATGTACCAGTAGAAAGAGGCACTATTACTGGAAATATATTGGGCACCACAAATTCGAATAATGGGCTCTATGGAATAAATGCAAATATTACAGGCCACTTAAACAATGGATTTAATTTTAATGCTTACGGTACATATAAGTCAGCGGCAGATTATCAAAATGCGGCAGACGGGAAAGTATTTAATAGCAGATTTAATGAAAAAAATTTTGGTGGATATATTGGAATTAATAAATCATGGGGATATAGCCATTTGCTAATTAGCAATTTCAATCAAAAAATTGGTGTTGTTGAAGGCGCCAGAGATATTGTAACTGGCCGCTTTTTAGTGAACTCCGAAACAGCTTTTTCTCGTATTGCTTCTATTGCTGAATTGGATAGTAGAGATATGGCTACACCCTATCAACACGTAACACATTTTAAAATTGCTTCCGATAATAATTTTGAATTAGGTACGGGTAGGATGTCGGTGAATATTGGCTATCAAAAAAACCAACGTCGTGAGTTAGGCGATTTATTGCATCCAAATACACCAAGTTTGCACTTTGATTTACAAACAATTAATTACAGCCTACAATATCATGTATCAGAAAAAAATGGTTGGTTAACTTCTATAGGTTTAACCGGTATGTACCAACAAAACAAAAACCTAGCTGCCGAAACACTAATACCTCAATACAATCAATTTGATATTGGCGGATTCTATTACACAAAAAAATCATTTAGTCACCAACTAACCTTAAGTGGCGGTATTAGGGCAGACTATAGAAATACAACAGGTGAAAAATTACTTGAAGCAGCAGTTATTCGTTTCAATAATTTTTCTAGAAATTTTGGAAATGTAAGTGGAAGCATAGGTATTAGTTATAGCCCCACAGAGGAGGTTACCTGGAAATTTAATGTGGCACGTGGATTCCGCGCACCAAGTGTTTCGGAGCTGGCTAGCAATGGGGCACACTCAGGAACAAATCGTTTTGAATACGGGGATAAAAATTTAAAAACAGAAATTTCATTTCAAGCAGATGCCGGTGTAGAAATTAATCAAGACCATATTAGCTTTGCTATTAGTGCTTTTGTAAATCAATTGCAGCACTATATATTTTATAGCAAACTTTCTGCCTTACGCGGAGGAGATTCAATTATTCATATTGGTTTAGAGGAATTGACTGCCTTTAAATACAGACAAGCCGAGGCCTTGCTAGTAGGATTCGAAGCTAAACTAGATATACATCCACATCCTTTTGATTGGTTACATTTTGAAAATAATTTTTCATTAGTTGCTGGGCATTTTAATGAAAGTTTTGAGGGGACTAACAAACTTCCTTTTATTCCCTCTCCTCGTTTGGTGAGTGTATTAAGAGGAAATTTTAATAAAAAAGGGCATTTTTTAAAGACTAGTTATTTTAAAATTGAATTAGACAATACTGCCGCTCAAAACAGGGTGTTTACTGCTTATAATACCGAAACAAGCACACCAGGTTATAGCTTATTAAATATTGGAACGGGAACTGATGTAGTTAGTAAGGGTAGGGTTTTATTTAGTTTAAACTTAAGCTTGAATAATGTTACGGATATTATTTACCAAAGTAATATGAGTAGGCTAAAATATACCGATACCAATACTGTTACAGGTAGGATGGGTGTATTTAATATGGGTCGGAATTTGAGTGTTAAAATAAATATGCCATTGAATTTTAAATCAAGGGCTTAATTTTTTGTAAATTGCTTTATGGATATTTCAATAAATACACCAGCATTATTGTTTCCGGCAGTGAGTTTAGTATTACTAGCTTATACCAATCGTTTTTTAGCTTTGTCTAATAGAGTAAGGTCTTTGCATGACAAGTACTTAATTAATCCTACGCCAAACAAAAGCATACATCAACAGATTAAAAACTTACGTTACCGACTTAAGTTAATTAAGAATATGCAAACTTTTGGCGTGCTAACTTTTATCACTAGTATCTTTTGTATTTTCTTTATCTATGTAGATCAGATGGTGGTTGCTAATGTATTTTTTGCTTTAGCGTTATTATCATTTACCATATCCTTGTTTCTGTCTCTGTTAGAAATTAGTCTTAGTAATAAGGCAATAGAAATTGAGTTAAGTGATATGGAAGGCCTAGAAGATCCTTCTGTGATAGATTATTTAAAAAGTAAGTTCGAGTAATTTTATTTCGAGTTATTTATTAGTAAATTGTAAAGAGTACAAATAAAAATCAGGATGTATCAAAACTAAAAAGGTAAGCTGAGAATTGAGTAAAAGAATGTTTTATCCATCAGGTGTCTGAATAAAAAGAGGCTGACTCATACTATTGAGACAGCCTCTTTTTTATTTGTTGGTCGAACTATTTTCTTTCTCCAATTTGTTGACGCCACATAGCGTAGTATAAACCTTTTTCTGCTAGTAATGCTTGGTGGTTGCCTGTTTCAACAACCTGCCCTTTTTCTAGAACATAAATATTATCTGCATGCATAATAGTACTTAGCCTATGTGCAATCATTACAGTAATCTGTTCTTTTTCGGCAGATAGTTGGCGAATAGTACTGGTAATTTCTTCTTCGGTAATACTATCTAGTGAAGAAGTTGCTTCGTCGAATATTAATAAATGAGGGTGTCTTAATAGTGCACGCGCAATAGATAATCTTTGCTTTTCGCCACCACTTAATTTTAGTCCGCCTTCACCAATCATGGTATCTAAACCTTTGTCTCCTTTAGATAAAATATTATTGCAACTCGCTTTTTGTAAAGCTTCGCGCATAGCATCATCGCTAGCGTCTGGCGCAACGAATGATAAATTTTCTCTAATAGATCCAGCAAACAATTGGGTGTCTTGTGTAACAAATCCTATTTGATTTCTTAGCTCATCAAAATTCAATTCGTTGCCATCTATTTGGTTGTACAAGATAGTGCCTTGTTGTGGACGATATAATCCAACTAATAATTTTACAAGTGTGCTTTTTCCTGCGCCTGATGGGCCAACAAAAGCAATGGTTTGGCCTTGTTTAACGCTAAAGCTAATGCCGTCTAAGGCTTTGTATTGGGCAGTTTGGTGCTGAAAAACAACCTGATTAAATGATAAGGTTTCTACCATTCCAATATGCTTAGGCATTATTGGAGAGGGCTCGATTTTCTTAAGCATTAAGTTGTGAAAATTAGCCATTGACGCTTCGGCCTCGCGATAACTGATAATGATATTACCAATTTCTTGTAGTGGTCCAAAAATATAGAAGCTATAAAATTGCAAGGAAATTAATTCGCCAGAAGTAAGTACTTTTCTAAAAATCAGCCACATTAAAGTGAACGTAATTATTTGTCGTAAAAAATTAACCATTGTTCCTTGAATAAAACTCAAAGACCGAATATTTTTTACTTTTCTTAATTCAAGACCTAAAATTTTATAGGTATTTAAATTCAATCTTTTTACCTCCTGGTCTGTTAGTCCAAGACTTTTTACTAATTCAATATTGCGCAAACTTTCGGTGGTAGAACCTGCTAATGAAGTGGTTTCGCGGATAATATTTTTTTGGATTGATTTTATTTTCTTACTCAATAAATTGGTTACTACACCAATCAGTAAAGCACCGCCCATATAGATCGGTACAATTGACCAATGAAGTCTAGTTGCATAAATAGATACAAATACAATGCTCACAATAATCATGAACAATACATTTATCACATAACTAATAAACTTCTCTGTATCGCTTCTTACCTTGGTTAATATAGACAAGGTTTCGCCGCTGCGTTGGTCTTCAAATTCTTGATAAGGCAAGCGCATAGAATGCTTTAAGCCATCCGTAAAAATTTTTGCACCAAATTTTTGAATGACTACGTTTACGGTATAGTCTTGAAATGCTTTTGCAATTCGGCTAACCATTGCAGTACCTACCAATAAAAAAAGCATGGTTGAAAGGCCTCTAATATATTGGTTTTCTGTTCTAGGACTACCATCGGCAAACGTGCCAGGATGATTGGCAAACTGATCAAACATTTTTCCAAATATCATTGGATCAAACATTGAAAAAGTTTGGTTAATAGCGGCCAATAGTAAGGCTAGGGCAATATGCCATCTGTAAGGTTTTAAATAAACCAGTAGGATCTTCATTATTTAATTTGCTTTATAGTCATTATTCATTTGTTGTAGTAATTGCAACAAATCTTCTCTGCCGGTTTTCTTTTCGGCGCTTGTAACAAAATGCCTTGGTAAGAACTGCCAGGTTTCTCTAAGTTTATCTAAAAATGCTTGTACGTTTCTAGCAACTACTGCTGGTTTTTCTTTGTCGGATTTGGTAAACACTAAACTAAAGGGAACCTGCCAAATATCTAGTTGACTAACAAATTCTAAGTCGTTTTTTTGAGGGGTATGCCTACTGTCAATAAGTACAAATACTTGCATGAGGTTTTCTCTTTTACGCAGGTATCCATCAATCATTTGTTGCCACCTATTTCTATCCGAAATAGAACGTTTTGCATAGCCATATCCCGGAAGATCCACCAAAAACCATTTTTCTTTTGGGCCTCTTGCATTGCCAGAGCTTTCAATTTCAAAATGGTTAATCAACTGTGTTTTGCCGGGAGTTCCTGATGTTTTTGCTAAGTTCTTCTGCTTGGTTAATAAATTAATTAGGGATGATTTGCCCACATTGCTCCTGCCAATAAAAGCATACTCAGCTTTATCTGGTTTGGGGCATTGTTCCACTAGTGCAGAAGAGATTACGTATTTAGCAGAAGTGATTTCCATAGTGCAAAGTAAACGAATATTGGCTAAGCAGCCTTAGTAGCTGTTATTAAGCTGTTTTCTTCTTTTTAGGAAGCACCAAACTGTCTGCTGGATACCTAGCTTTGATACTATCTCTTACCGATGTGCACCAGTCATATAGTTTTTGTTTTTCAGCATCAGTTAAAATAGCTTCTCTATGTATGAGGGTATAAGATTCAAGCGGCATTTCGCCCTCTTTTACTTCCTTCATACATTCTTCCATTTTTTTGTACTGTCTTGCTATTCTGTAACTATTGAATTCGTTAAAATTCATATGTTTTTTGCCATCCTTAATATGGTCGTTTAGCCACCAATTCACTGGTTGAATATTAGCATACCAAGGATAAACCGTGTTATTACTATGACAGTCATTACATGCTTTTGCCAAAATGGTTTTAATATCTTCCGACACAGCATATGATTTTGAAATATCATTGTCCATTTTATTGGAATCGTTTTTTGCTGGGCGATAAAATTGCATAAGCGCTAAAACCACCAAAACTACAATGCCGATTTTTTTTAAAATTTTCATTGGTTATTTTTTAAATAAGAATATCTCCTGTCATTTCTTTTGGAATTGGCAATCCCATTACTGTTAAAATAGTGGGGGCCAAATCGCCTAGTCTGCCAGATTTTACAGTTCCTTTCCATTCATTATCAATAATAAAAAAGGGAACCAGGTTTAAAGTATGCGCCGTATTTGGTGAGCCATCTTCATTAATCATAAAGTCGGCATTACCATGGTCGGCAGTTAAGAAAATAGTGTAATTGTGTTTTAACGCCGCTGTTACCACTCGCTCAACACATTTGTCAACGGTTAGGGCTGCGGTAATTGCAGCGCTAAATACCCCTGTATGGCCTACCATATCTGTGTTTGCGTAGTTCAAGCAAATAAAATCAGCTGTTTCGTTTTCA
>Ga0214919_10003058_pt1 | contig 25700 bp, 22 predicted proteins | sample LL1503_MetaG_FD_177994 | JGI IMG/M metagenome (GOLD analysis project Ga0214919, IMG submission 177994) | Freshwater microbial communities from Lake Lanier, Atlanta, Georgia, United States - LL-1503 | ecosystem: Environmental > Aquatic > Freshwater > Lake | place: USA: Georgia | collected... | reverse complement strand
GTAGGCCGCGGCCATCATCACGTGCCCAGCCCAACCCGGGTGGACGCCGTCGCCCCCCTCGAGCTTGAAGGCATCGCCATACTTCGCGCGGGTCTCATACCCCTTGGCGAGCATCGGCCAATAGACATCGGCGAACACGACCTGCTCCGCCGCGGCCACCTCGATGTCGATATTGCGGAACTGCAGGAGCGCCAGGTTGAGGGTCTCCCAGGTGCCCTTGGCCGACTTGACCCACGGCGGGACGGAGTGGATGGTGCCGGACGAACCAAGGACGACGCGCGCCCCCGCGGCCTTGAAGGCTTGGACGACCTTGGTCTGGTTCTTGCGGTAGTCCTCGCCGATCGACTTCTCGAACGGCACGTAGCGGAAGTCGTTCATGCCATAGCACGTCGAGGCGATGGTCGGCTGGAAACGCAGGACGTCGTTCTTCAGGCGCCCGAAGAAGCCGCCCGCGGTCTCGCCGCTCCAACCATACTGCCGGCATTCGATCGCGAGATCGGGGCGCGCGGCGGCGAGGTAGGCTTCGATGATCCGGCTGTACATCTTCTGCTCCGTGATCGAGTCGCCGCAGATCGCGTAGCGGTCGCCCTTCTTGAGGAGCAGGCCCTTGGGCTCCGGCGCGAGGTGGCCCACATAGTCGGCGGGCACGCCGGGGGGCAAGGGCTGGGCATCACGGGCCAGGAGGGTGCCGACGAAGACGGCGCCAAGCAGGAGCAAGCGAGGGGTGCGCATGCGATTTCCTAGCCGCCCCTCCCCGGCAAATCTACCCTGTTTTACCCACCCGCTTGCATTTTTCATCCGAGCCTGCTAATTTGACCATCCCCTGCAGTGTTCGACACCCGCGGCAGCCTCCGTTCCCTACGAACATAATATACGGGAGGTGCGACCCGACCGGCCTCGTCCGAGCCGTGGCAACGCACCGCCCACCTAAATCCAGGACAAACTGGAGCTCCAATCGGAAACGGCACAGGTGGGGGACCCTTTAAGGATGGAGGACGGAGTGCAGATTACGGATTACAGAGTATAGAGTACGGAGCGGGAGGCCCCATCTTGATACTCCTAAATCCGCACTCAGCGCTCAGTGCTCCATACTCTGTACCCCGTTCTCAGTACTCTGTACTCCGTAATCCGTACTCTGTACTCCACCCGCTCAGCCCAGCTTGAGCGGCCCTTCCTCGCAGAGCGCGGGATTGCCGAAAGTCTTCATCGGGTGTCCGAAGCCCTTGGCGATCGCCATGAGTAGACGGTTATGGGGCGTCTTGTTGAACTTGAGCGCGCGGCCGGTCTTGAAGCCCAACCCGCCGCCGATGAGCACCCAGGGAATGTCCTCGTGCGTATGGCTGTTGCCCTTGCCGAGTTCGTTCGTCCAGACGATCGTCGTGTGGTCGAGCATGTTGCCCTGACCGTCGGGCTCCGGCGTCTCCTGCAGCCGCTTCGCGAGGAAGGCGATCTGCTCGGCGAACCAGGTGTTGATCTTGATGAGTTTCTCGACCGAGCCCTTGTTGAGGTCGGGGTCGTGCGAAAGCGAGTGGTGCCCTTCCTCGATGCCGATCCACTTCATGCGGGCGCCGCCGACGGAGTTCGTGAACTGGAACGTCGAGACGCGGGCGAGGTCGTTCTGGAAGGCGCTGATGAGCAGCTCGGTCTGCAGGCGGGTGATCTGCGGGATGCTATCGTTGTCGAGGGGCACGCCGGCCTCGGGCGGGTGCGGCACCTTGAGGGCGGACTGGGCGCGGCTCTCCTGGAGGCCGCGCTCCAGCTCGCGCAACGCGGTGGTGTGCTGATCGAGCAGGCCGCGGTCGTTCCGGTCGACGGCGGCGGCGACCTTCGTGAGGTCGTCCTTGAGCCCGTCGAGGACGGAACCGAGGTTCTCGCCCTCCTTCATCGAGCCGTAAAGCTTGTCGAAGAGCTCGTAAGGGCTCGAGAGCGGGGCGACCGGCTGGTTCGCGCCGGCGTAGCTCCAGCGGGTCCAGGGATCGGCGCGGTTGCCGACAGCGACGCCGATCTCAAGGGAGCCCTGGCGGGTCTTGGTCGCGGGGTCGGCCTGGAGGTGGTTCCGGATCACCTGGTCGACGGACGGGCCGCTGGCCCAGCCGGCGGGGGCGCCGCCGCCGCCCATGATGTTGCCGGGGAAGAGCTCGATGCCGGTGAGGAGGCAGCTCATGCCGCGCATGTGCGAGTCGCCGTCGCCGCGCACGCGGTTGTTCACGCCCTTGAGCGTGAGCATCCGGTCCTTGAAAGGCTCGAACGGCTTGAGGATCGGCTTCAGGGTGAAGTTCGCGCCCTCCTCGTCGGGCCAGAAGGCCGGGGGCACGACGCCGTTGGGCGAGAACACGAAGATCACGCGCGCGCGGCGCGCCCCGGCCGGCTCGGCGGCGCCGAGCGTGGCGAGACCGCCGAGGAGCGGCAGGGCGGCGGCCGAAAGGCCGAGGCGGCGGAGGAAATCGCGGCGGTGTTGGAGCGTCATGGGCTTAGCGTTGGGGAGGGGGTTGGGCGGCCGTCGGGCGGAGCGCCGCGACCACGGCGATCTCGACGGCCAGGTTCCGGACGTGGAACTGGTCGGCGCGGAAACCGTCGGTCAGGCGGCCGAGCAAGTCGGGCGAGTACGCGGCCGGCGGCTGCTTCACGAGCGACTGGAAGAGGTTGCGGACGAAGCCGGCCTGGCCGGCCGTGCTCTCGGCCGCGTGCTTCGCCACGTCGCGGGCGCCCGTGAGCTTGATGACGTTGCCATCCGCGGTCGTGTAGTCGGCGACGGCGTCGACCGGCTTGCGGTTGTCGGTCGCCCGGACGCGGCCGACGGCGTCGAAACGCTCGAAGCTGAAGCCGAGCGGGTTGATCGTCACGTGGCAGGACTGGCAGGCCGGCTTGGCGGTCAGCTCCGTCACCTTCTCGCGCATGGTGAACGAGGGGTCGAACTTGTCGTCCATGAACGCGATGGCCATGGGCGGCGGCTTGAGCATGCGGCCGAGGATGTTGCGCGTGACGAACACGCCGCGATGGATCGGCGAGGAGGACTTGGTGTAGGAGAACGTGGCGAGGACGAACGGGTGCGTGAGCACCCCGCCCCGCTGGTCGGCGTCCATCTTCACGGGCTGGAAGCCGGCGCCCGCCGGGACCTGTTGGCCGTAGAACTTCGCGAGCCGCTCGTTCATCAGGATGGTGTCGCCCAGCAGCAGCTGGCGGTAGTCCGACGCCTCCGACCAGACGACGCCTTCGGTGAAGAGGTCGAGCGAGGTGCGCAGGTCCATCACGACCGCCTGGTCGAAGCCGGGATACTCCTGCTGGTCCTTGGCGATCTCGGCGCCTTCCTCGACGTGCAGCCAGTGATGGAGGAAGTCGCGCAGCTTGGCCTTGGCCCGCGGGTCCTTCATCAGGCGGCGGGCCTGCGCGCGCACCTGGGCCTCGGTCTTCAGCTGACCCGCGGCGGCGGCCTGCAGCAGCGCGGCATCCGGCACGGAATCCCAGAGCGCGAGGGCCAGGCGGGAGGCGACCGCGTGGTCGTCCTGCGGACCGATGCCGGGGTAGAGGAAGGCCGGATTGGAGAGCGTGAAGATGAAGGCGCGCTTGGCGGCGACCTCCGGGGCGACGTCGGCGGCGTAGAGCGCGGCCAGGTCGGCCTGCTGTTCGGTGGTGAGCGGACGGCGATAGGCCAGCTGGGCGAACCGGAGGGAGAAGGCCTTGAGTTTCGCGGCGCGATCGGGGGCGTCGGCCTTGGTCCCGGCGAGGGCGAAGAGGTTCGGGCCGACCATCGCGGAGACCTGCAGCGCGCCCTTGGCGACCGCCTCGGTCCATTCGCGCGAGACCGAGGCGCCGCGTTCATACCCGACGCTGCCGTCATCGGGCGGCAGCGGGACGGAGACGACGTGAACGTAGGACGAATACTTGGGCGAGAGGTTGGCGGGGGGGATCACGGTCCAGACGCCGCCGGGCGGACGCCACTCGAGCTTCAGGCCGGCGGTCTTCTCCTTGTACTTGAAGAACTCCACCTTGAGCGGGTAACTACGGCCCCCGAGCAGGAAGAGCGTGGCCTGACCCGACCGCGCCTGGCCCGAGCTGACCCAGAGGTCGATGTTGGCGTCCTTCTGCGTGCCGTTCTCGGGCACGTTGACGTAGAGCCGGGCGCCATTGGGCGTGGTCAGGCGGAACTCATACTCGCCGGTATCCGGCGGCAAGAGGGAGCCCGTCCAGTTGATCTTGAACTGCTCCGGTTTGCCGCCGGGCGCCGGCGCCTTGTTGCCGAAATCGAAATCCAACGCCGGATCCACCCGGTCGACCAGCTTGACCTCGTTCTTGGCGGTCACGTTGGTCGTGTCGCCGTCGGGCAGGCCGCGATAACTGCCGGCCAGGCCACCCGACTCGGTCGTCGTCGCGCCGCCACGGAGCGACCCGAGGAGGTCCGCGATGCTCTCGCGATACTGGCGGACGGTGAGGTGCGCAAGCTCGATGCGGGGCGGATGGTTGCGCGCCCGGGCTTCCGCGGAATAAAACGCGTGGTGGATGAATTCAGCCGAGGCGGTGGCGTCGGCGAGCGAGAGGGAGCCCGGGTCGCTCTCCGGCATCTCCCGGGCGATGTATTGGGCCAGCGCAGCGATGGACTTCTCGCCGACCAACGGCTCGTCGGCCTTCCCGGCGACACCCTGCCCGACCGGACCATGGCAACGCATGCAGTCCTCGCGGTAGACGACCTCGCCGGCGCGGGGCGCCGCGAGGTTCTTCTTGTAGTAGCGATGCCCTTGGCGACCGGCCAAGGCGAGCCCTCCGACGACGGCCAGAAGGGCCAGGATCTTGAGGGACCGGGACAGGGGCATGGGGGTACGACCCCATACATTCCGCAGGGGTTCCCCTAAATCAAGCCCGCCTCGCCAAAACTGAACCAACCTTTACCGGCCGCATCCGCCTCCGGACGGCCGAGGATGACATGATCGAGCAATTCCACGCCCAAGACCCGCCCCGCCTCGGTCAGCTGGCGGGTCACCGCGCGATCCGCGGGGCTCGGGGCCGGATCTCCGCTGGGATGGTTGTGGGCGACGATGGCGGCCGGGGCGCCGTGCTTGAGCGCGAGGCGGAAAACCTCCCGCGGATGGAGCAGCGAACTGGTCGCCGTGCCGGAGCTCACCTCCTGCAGGCCGAGCAGGCGGTGGCGGCGGTTGAGCGAGAGCACCCAGCATTTCTCGACGGCGAGCCCCACGGTCAGGGGCTCAAGCCGCGCCCAGACCTTCGCCGGCGTATCCAGCCGTGCCCCGGGATCGGCCACCCGCTCGCGCAGTCGCCGCGCCAGCTCGAACGCGGCGACCAGTTCCGCGGACTTGGCCGGCCCAAGCCCCGCCAGCCGCGCGTAGTCGGCGCGCTCCCAGCCGGTGAGCGCCGCCATTTCGCCGGCCTCGCCGAGCAAGCGAACGGCGAGCTGGTGCGCCGAGGCCCCGCGGGTGCCCGCGCCGATCAGGAGCTCCAGGAGCTCGGTGTCCAGCAAGGCGCGGGGGCCCAGGCGGGCCAGGCGTTCACGCGGGCGTTCGGCGGAGTTCATCACGCGGAGGCTCGCCCCGCGGGACACGGGCGCAAGCGCCCCGACCACCCAGGGGTCAGGCCTTGGGACGGTATCGGGCCAGGACCCGGCCGTAGGCCGGGGTGATCTCCTCGACCTTGCCGACGTTGAGACCGAGGTCCTTCACGAGGCCATCCTTGAGCCCGTAGATCCAGGAGTGCACCTGGAGCTGCTGGCCGCGCGCCCAAGCATCCTGGACGACGGTGGTCTGGCAGACGTTGAGCGCCTGCTCGATGACGTTGAGCTCGCAGAGGGTGTCGAGCTTGTCGACGGGGGAGAGCACGGCTTCGACGGACAGGGCATGCTTGTGGTGCACGTCGCGGATGTGGCGCAACCAGTTGTCGATGAGGCCGAGCTTGCGCCTTTCGAGCGAGGCCTGGACGCCGCCGCAGCCATAGTGGCCGCAGACGATGACGTGCTCGACCTTCAGCGCGTCGACCGCGTATTGCAGCACGGAGAGGCAGTTGAGGTCGGTGTGCACGACCACGTTGGCGACATTGCGATGCACGAAGAGCTCGCCGGGCAGCATGCCGACGATCTCGTTGGCGGGGACGCGGCTGTCGGAACAGCCGATCCAGAGGTAGCGCGGGGTCTGCTGCTTGGACAGCGTGGTGAAGAACTCGGGCTGGGTCCGGCGGATATCCTCGGACCAGGCGCGGTTACGGGCGAAGAGGTCTTGGATTTCAGGCATCGCGGCGATGCTGGGGCTGGACGGAGCCTTGCAAGCCGAAAGGGGACGGCCAAGGTGGGCGCCATGGTCGCCCGCTTGATCCCCGCGTTATTCGCCCTGGCCTTGGCGGCGGCGGAGCCCCTGCCCCTCGCCCGCCCGGAAGCGGTCTTGAGCGACGGCTTCGGCCCGGAATGCCATGCCTCCACGCTGGCGGCGCTGCCGGGCGGCGCCCTCGTCGCGGCGTGGTTCGCAGGCACGCGCGAAGGCGCCGATGATGTGGTGATCCGTTACGCGCGCCGGGACCCGGCGACGATGGCCTGGTCGAAGCCCGTGACGATCGCGGCCCACCCGGGCACCCCGTGCTGGAACCCGGTGCTCGTGCCGGCGGCCGATGGCTCGCTGACGCTCTTCTACAAGGTGGCCAAGCGGATCCCCGATTGGGAAGGCTGGGCTCGCCGTTCGCGCGACGGCGGAGCCACGTGGTCGGAGGCCCGCCGCCTGCCCGCGGGGTTCCTCGGTCCGATCCGCGCGCGCCCGCTGACGCTCGCCGACGGTTCCTGGCTCTGCGGAAGCAGCACGGAGTCCGCCGCCGCCGGGCACCCGTGGCGCATGCATTTCGAGCGCTGCGCGCAACCCACCGACCTGTTCGAGGTCTCCGCCTGGTCGAAGTCGACCCCGGGTCCGGGAGAGCCGCCGTTCAACGCCATCCAGCCGACGCTGGTCGACCTCGGCGCCGGCCAGATCGTCGCGTATGCGCGGACACGCGAAGGCGTCGTCGCGACCACGCGCTCCGCGGACGGCGGCCGCTCCTGGCCTGCGTTGACGGCCACGACCTGGCCCAACCCGAACGCGGGGCTCGAGGCGGTCGCGCTCCCGGCCGGGCGGGTCGGCCTCGTCCTTAACCACGGCAAGAACCGACTGACCTTGGACCTCGTGGTCGTCGCGGCCGACGGGCGGACCACCGAGACGATCCGTCCGTTGGACGCGGTCGCGAAGGGCGAGGTGTCCTACCCTTCCGCCCGGCTGGAGACAAGCGGCGGCCAACGCACCTTGCAGGTCTGCTACACGCGCGGCCGACGGGAGATCGTCTTCCGGGAGTTCGACCTGGCCGGCCTGCTGCGCTGAGCGGCTAGGCCGCGAGGTTGCCACCCGCGGAGGCCGGCCCCTAGGGTAGGCGCATGGAACCGCTCCTCCGCACCACGCTCCTCACGGTCGCGCTGCTGACCGTCTCGAACCTGTTCATGACGTTCGCTTGGTACGGCCACCTGCGGACGATGAAGGACAGCCCTTGGTGGACCGCCGCCCTGCTGAGCTGGGGCATCGCCTTGGCGGAGTACCTCATCATGGTCCCGGCGAACCGGATCGGGTACGCGGGTGGGCTCAGCGGAGCCCAGTTGAAGATCATCCAGGAATGCGTGACCTTGGTGATTTTCGTGCCCTTCATGATGCTCTTCCTGGGGGAAAAGTGGCGTTGGGACTTCCTTTGGGCCTTTTTCTGCATCCTCGGGGCCGTTTTCTTCATCTTCCGGCCCGACCGCGCTTGAAACAACGGCCTCCGGCGGGTGTTATATTTGTATCATGAGTCTGCTTACCCTCGCCCTGATCGTCGCCGCGACCAACACGCAGCCGAACACCAACGGCCCGACGACCAAGACCAACGCCTCGAAGACGACCCTGAAGGCGTCCAAGAACGCGAAGGGGAACGCCACCAACGCGCCGCAGGACGCGACCGTGCCGCAGGACCCGAACGCGGCCGCGCCGGCGGATGGCGCCGCCGCGACCACGCCCGCGACCCCGAAGAAGCCGAAAGGCAAGAAGGAGGAAGCCCCGGCCGCCGATGCCGGCGATCCGGCCGCCTTGGTCGCCAACTCCGTCGACGCCGCCACGCAGATCGCCAACGCCGCCGCCAAGGCCGCGATGGATGAAGTCGCCAAACTTTCCGCCATCGGCGGCGGCTCGTCCGGCCCCTCCCTCGTGGATGGCAAGACCGTCGAGGCCGGCGTCGCTGGCGCCAGCGCCGTCGCCAAGGAAGTCTCCAAGGCCGGCAAGGCCAAGAAGGAAGCCCCGACCGAAGGCGCCGAGGAAACCAAGCCGGAGAAGAAGGCCAAGCCCGCGAAGCCCGCTCCGGCCGAAGGCAACGACGGCGAGCTCTTCGGCGTGAAGGTCGAAGGCAAGCCGGCGAAGAAGTAAGGCGAAGCGAGGCTTCGCTGGGCTAGGTTGGTGACAAGGTCAGGCGACACGTGCAGGCGTCAGGGTCAGGTGCAAACTGTCTTGAGGAAACAACCGGTCAAAGGACCCGAGAGGCTTCAGGTGTAGGCGTCAGGTACGACAAACCTGGCAGCCCCCTGACGCCTAGGTCTCCCCCTGCCCCTGCCGCCTAACCCTAATCCCTATCACCGATTACCCACCTGCCCCTTCCCCTGTCGCCTGCCCCTGTCGCCTGTCCCTTCTCGCTCCCGCAACTTCCCCCTCCTCCCGGGGTTATTCTCCTGCATACCTATGAAGAACCTACTCGCTCTCCTCCTCGTCGCCGGCCTGGCTCAGGCCGCCGACGCCCCCGCCACCACCCCGGCCAAGGATCCGGCTGCTCCGGCCGTCGCTCCGGCGACCACCCCGGCTGCCCCGGCCACCGACCCGGCCGCCCCGGCCCCGACCGTCGACCCGACGAAGACGACCCCGCCGGCCACCCCGACCCCGGCCCCGACGCCGGAGCCGGAAAAGAAGAAGAAGAAAAAGAAGAAGGACGCCTAAGTCGTCCCGGCTTAGCCACGAAACCCCGGCCTCCTCACGGAGCCGGGGTTTTTCTTTGTCCGGACCTACCCTCGTTCCCTCTCCGGCAGGGACGGGCGTCCCGCTCGTCCACGACCAAGGCATGGGGTCTGGCTTCATCTCGCGAAGCGATGAGGTGCCTGACCTCATGCCGAACGCCTAATCCCTAATTCCCACTCCCTCCCCACTCCCTAATCCCTACTCCCCACTCCCTCAACTTCGCCCCGCTCAGTCCTCGCGCAGGATCTCGCGCGGGCTGGAGCCGTTCTCAGGGCCGACATACCCGCGCTCCTCGAGCGCGTCCATGATGCGGGCGGCGCGGTTGTAACCGAGCTTCAGCTTGCGCTGGAGCATGGAGACCGAGGCGCGACGGTGGGTCTTGATGATCTGCCAGCAACGCTCGATGAGCGCGTCCTCGTTGTTCACGTCGACCTCGCCGAGATCCTCGTCGCCCTCCTCCGAGGCGTTGTTGATGGCCTCGACGATGTCCTGCGCGAACTCCGGCCCGCCGTTCTTGGCGTTGATCTCGTCGACGATCGCGGTGATCTCCTGCTCGCCGATGAAGGCGCCCTGCACGCGGTTGAGCATCGCGGTGCCGGGCGGGATGAAGAGCATGTCGCCGCGGCCGACCAGCGACTCCGCGCCGCCGCGGTCGAGGATGGTGCGCGAGTCGATCTGGGAGGACACCTTGAAGGCGATGCGCGTCGGGAAGTTGGCCTTGATCAGGCCGGTGATGACGTCGGTCGACGGGCGCTGCGTCGCCAGGACGAGGTGGATGCCGGCGGCGCGGGCCAGCTGCGCCAGGCGGGCCACGAGCGTCTCGATATCCTTGGCCGCGACCATCATGAGGTCGGCCATCTCGTCGATGATGCAGACGATGTAGGGCAGCTTCTCCGTCGGGATGGTGATGCCGTCGTCGAAGGCGTTCTCGGCGGCCTCGGTCGCGGCGGCCTGCTCCTCGGGGGAGAGCGGGAGCTCCTCTTGCTTGGGCTGGCCGGCCTCCTTGGCGAGCTTGGCGTTGAAGCCGGCGATGTTCTTCACGCCGCACTTGCCGAAGATCTTGTAGCGCTTGCTCATCTCCGCGACCAGCCACTTGAGGGCGGCGGGCACGCGCTTGGGGTCGGTCTCGACCGGCACGAGGAGGTGCGGCAGCTTGCTGTAGACCTGCAGCTCGACCACCTTCGGGTCGACCATGATGAAGCGCAGGTCGGCGGGGCCGTGACGGTAGAGGAGCGAGGCGATGAACGCGTTGATGCAGACCGACTTGCCCTGGCCGGTGGAGCCGGCGATCAGGCAGTGCGGCATCTTCGCGAGGTCCGCGATGACCGGCTTGCCCGTCACGCTGTCCACGCCGAGGACGACAGGGATGTCCATCTTCGCGCGGGCGTCGACCCAGGCCTGCGACTCGATGATCTCGCGCAGGAGCACGTCCTTGCGGACGCGGTTCGGGATCTCGATGCCGACCGTGCCCTTGCCCGGGACGGGCGCGAGGATGCGCACCGCCTCGGCCTCGAGGTTCATCGCGATGTTGTTGGAGAGGTTGGCGATCTTCTCGACGCGGACGCCCGGGGCGGGCTTGATCTCGTAGCGCGTGATGGAAGGGCCCTGCTGGATCCCGACGTCGATGCCGGCGGCGGGGTCGACCGGGATGCACTCGACCTTGAACTGCTTGAGCGTCTCGATGAGGTCCTGGGCGCGCTTGCGGAAGTCCTCGGAGGGGGCTTCCGAACCTTCCTTCGGCTTGGCGAGGTGCTTGAGGTCGGGGTAGATGTAATCGCCGCTCTTCTTCGGCTGCTGCGAGACCTTGGCGCGTTCGATGGCCTCTGGCTTCACCACGAGCACCTTGCCGCCGCCGACGGTCGAGACGACCTCGGGTTCGGCGGCCTTCTTGACGGGCTCCGGCTTGGCCGGCTCGGGCTTCGCCGGTTCCGGCTTCGCGGGCGCCGGGGCGACGGCCGCGACGCTGGGCGTGATGGTGACCGTCTCGGGCTGCACGGTCTCGGGCCCGGGGGCTTCCTTCGGCTCGACCGGCTCGGGCTCGGTCGCCTTGGCGGCGCGGCCCTTCTTCACCGGCGGAAGGTCGAGCTCGTCCAGGTCGTCGGAGAGGGGGACGTCCACGACCGCGGCGATGGCCGCGGCCTTGCTGGACGACTTGGGTTGGGCGGCGGGCGCGACCTCGGCGCCGACGATCTCCTGCTGCCTGCGGCGCAGCTCGGCCGCCGCGACGGCGCGGCGGCGACGTTCCTCCTCGGCCTTCGCCGCGGCGGCCTTGCGGTCGGCGTTCCAGGCGCCGAAGGAATCGCGCAGCTCGGCGATCCAGGCGGCGAGCGTCGCCTTGGGGTCGTCGGCGACGACGCCCAGGAGGCAGAAGAGGTAGGGGATCACGAGCACCCAGACGCCGTATTCGCCGAGCACGGGCTTGCTGAGGCCATGGTAGAGGAAATCGCCGAGGATGCCGCCGGCGCCCTTCGGGTCGAAGGCGCCCCACGGGACCGTGCGGGCCACCTCGGAGTCGAGGCCCAGCCAACGGGTCAGGATCGGCGCGCCGAAGACGAGGCAGGCCGCCATGAGCGCGACCTTCGTCGGCCAGAGCGTGTGCGCCCGGTTGTTCAGCGCGAACCAGGCGGCGAGGAAGAGGAAGCCCGGGATGAGGAACGCGGCGTAGCCGAACAGGCTGAAGAACAGCACCGCCACGCTGGCGCCGAAGGCGCCGCAGGGGTTCGAGACGAGCTGGGCGCCGGTGGTCGCGGGCAACAGGAACTTCTGCTCGAGCCATTCGCGCATCCAGACGGCGTCCTGCAGCGTGTGGAACGCCATCGCGATGAGGAGGAACGTGCCGAGGACGCCGAGGATCACGGCGAGGATCGGGCGGCTCTCGCTGGCGGGTCGGGCGAGGGTCGCGGTGGTGCGCTTGCGGGCGGGGGCGGGCATCGGTTTATTCGCCGAAGAGGTGGCCCTGCTGGGTGCCGGCCTCGGGCGGCGGCGCCGGGTCGGCGTGCAGGTGGCGGGGCGGGCGGGTGACGCGCGCGGCGACGGAACGCTGGCGTTCCTGCGCGAGGCGCTCGACCATCGCCGCGAGGGCATGGCGGATCCACTTCGGGGTGAAGGAGGCGGCGGCGTAATCGCACGGGCCGTAGCCGTGCACGCGCCCGGCCTGGAGCAGCGCGTCGTTCTGGGCGAACTCGGCCTCGCTCTCGGGGACGTAGACCGCGAAGGCCTTGCCGCCGTTCTTGCGCAGCAGCGAGAAGACGGGGACGTCGCTGGGGCCGTCGGCCACGTAGATCATGTTCTCGAACGGGACGCGGCGATCCTCGGGGCGCACGACGGCGTTCACGTCGATCTCCGGGTTCTTGTTGGAACCCTTGTTGATCTCGAAGAGGAAGCGGGTCTTGATGGTGTTGTCGACCATCGCGGCGACCTGGGTGATCTCGGTCGGGAGCTCCAGCGCAAGCTCGTCCTGGCGGGTGAAGTGGGGCGGCAGCGGGGACTCGAGGAACTCGCAGCCGTAGATGCCGTCGACGTGCGGGGCGAGGGCCGTGCCGCGGATCATCTCGGCCAGGCCGGTGCTGATCACGTAGTGCTCGAGCGCCACCTCGACGTTGTGCTTGCGGCCGAGGTCGCGGACGAAGTCCTTGAGCGCGGGGAAGAACGCCGGCAGGCCCGGGCAGAGCTCGATCTCGGCGCCGAGCTCGCGGAGGCGGCGGTTGGTCAGGCCCTTCATGGCGCCGGACTTCACGTAGCTCAGCAGGTGGTTGAGGTAGACGGAATCCTTGGAGGTGCGGATGCCCTTGCGGGCGTAGAGCGCCGGCAGCTGGTTGGTCTCCTTCCAGAAGAGCTCCTCGTCCACGCCGAAGGCCTTGAACAGCGGCGTCTGCATGTAGCCCGGGCAAAGGGTCTTGTCGAAATCCCAGACGCAGGCAAGCACGTGGCTTCCTCGGAGGGCGGGTTCCTGGGGCTGCATGTCGGGAGAAGGGAGAGGCGAGGGCGAAAAGGTCGTGCTTGCGGCGGGCGTCCGACCGCACTCCATTGATTAACCGAGGGACCTGCCCTGTCCAAGTCCCGATTGCCCGAATCCCGCCATGACCGACTCCCCCCTTCGCCCCGATATGTCCGGGTTCCGCCGCCGGCTGACGGAGCTGGAAGGGCTGCTGGCCGACCCGGCGACCTTCGGGGACAGCCGTCGGGCCGCCGCCCTGGGGGCGGAGCTCCGGTTCACGTCCAAGGCGGTCAAGGCCGACGAGACGTTGGTCGGGCTGGAACGCGAGCTCGCCGAGTCGAAGGCCCTGCTGGCCGAGAGCGACGGCGAGATGCGCGCGATGGCCGAGGAGGAGGTCCGCCGGCTGACCCCCGCGGTCGAGAACGCCCGCGAGCAGCTGATCCGGGCCATCCTGCCGCCCAACCCCGACGATTCGCGCAACGCGATGGTCGAGATCCGGGCGGGAACCGGGGGCGACGAGGCCTCGCTCTTCGCCGCCGACCTGCTCCGCGCCTACACCCGCTTCGCCGAGCGCAAAGGCTGGAAATGCGAGCTGATGTCCCTGGCCCAGTCCGACCTCGGCGGGGTCCGCGAGGCGGTCCTGCTCATCGAGGGCGAGGGGGCCACCGCCCTGCTCCGCCACGAGGCCGGCGTCCACCGCGTCCAGCGCGTGCCGGCCACCGAGGCTTCGGGCCGCGTGCACACCTCCGCCGCCACCGTCGCCGTCCTGGCCGAGGCCGAGGAGGCCGAGGTCGTGCTCAAGCCGGAGGACCTCGAGATGACGGTGGCCCGCGCCTCGGGCGCCGGCGGCCAGCACGTCAACAAGACGGAGTCGGCCGTGCAGATCATCCACAAGCCGACCGGCCTGATGGTCTACTGCGCCGACGAGCGCTCCCAGCTGCGCAACCGGCAGAAGGCCTTGCGCGTGCTGCGCTCCCGCCTGCTCGACCAGACGCGCGCGAAGGAACGCGAGCAACGCGCCGACGCCCGCAAGAACATGGTCGGTTCCGGCGACCGCTCGGAGCGCATCCGCACCTACAACTTCCCGCAGAACCGGATCACGGACCACCGCATCGACCTGACGGTCCACGGCATCGAGCAGATCCTCGAGGGCGAGCTGGACGAGCTGGTGAACGCGCTCTACGAGGCCGACATCCGCAGCCGCGCCGAGGCGATCACTCGTCCCTCAGCGTGAGCGCGCCGGCCTGGCCGTCGGTCCGGAACTTGCCGGCGGCGGGCTGACCATCGTCCAGCTGCGCGTCGACGGCGGCGAGGATGCGCTGGGCCGAGCCCCCGGCCTCGGCCGGCGTGAAGACCAGGGCGGGCTTGCCCTTGCCCGCGGCGGTGAAACGCCAGGCGCCGGCGACGCCGCACTTCTCGAGGTGGGCCTGCGTGGCGGCGCGGAAACCGTAGGGCTGGAGCGATTCCGGCGGCCGGGCGAGGTCGAAGTCGGCCGGCCAGGCCCCCTGCTCGGCCCGGTATTGGAGCAACGGAGCGCGCGCGGCGCGGAACACCGCGGCCACGCCTTCGGCGGCCAAGGTGTCCTTGCCGGCCAGGACGAACGCATACACCAGGGCCAGGACGAAGCCGAGGGTCGCGCAGACGGTGACATGATACCACAACGGGGACGTCGGCGCTTGGAGGATCTTGGGCGGGGTGTCGGCCATGAAGAAGAGCCAAGGTTGCCGCCCGGGGCGAAACCTTCAAGCCCGGACCCGCCCATTTTGCTTCTTGGAGCGGACCCGTTTCGCGCCTTGATGGAAGCCGGATGGATCCCGCCCACCTCGAACGCTTCGCCGGCGTCGGCCGCCTCTACGGGCGCGCCGGCCTGGAACGGCTCGCCGGCGCCGGGTTCATGGTCGTCGGCCTCGGCGGCGTCGGCTCGTGGACCGCGGAGGCCCTCGCCCGCTCCGGCGTCGGCCACCTCGCGCTGGTCGACGGCGACAGCGTCTGCGTCTCGAACACGAACCGCCAGCTCCACGCGCTCGCCGGGAACATCGGCAAGGCCAAGACGACCGCGGTCGCCGAACGGGTCCGCGCCATCCATCCGTCGCTCCGCGTCACCGAGCATGCGCGCTTCCTCTCCCGCTTCAACCCGCACGAGGTGCTGGCGGGGTTCGACGGCGTGGTGATCGACGCGATGGACGCGCTATCGCCCAAGTGCGGGCTCATCGCCGAGGCGGTGAACCGGAAGCTGGCCGTGGTGACGGTGGGCGGTTGCGCCGGCCGCCTCGACGGCACGCGGCTCAAGGTCACCGACCTGCGCGACTCGCGCGACGACCCCCTCATGATGCTGGTGCGCAAGCGCCTGCGGCAGAACTTCGATTTCCCGCGCGGCAAGGCTCCCTTCGGCGTGTCGTGCGTCTGGTCCGACGAACCGTTCACGCAACCGACGGACTGCGCGGGCTTGCCGGGCGGCGAGCTCCCCGAGGGCGAGGACCTGCGCCCGAACTGCGAGTGGGGCTACGGCACGGCCGCGCATGTCGCCGGCGCGTTCGGGCTGGCGGCGGCGGGCGAGGCCCTCCGGCTGGCGCTACGTCCCCAGGAATAACCGCGCGAAGTTCGTCCGCGTCGTCGCGGCCGCCTGCTCCGCCGTCACGCCCATCGTCGACGCCAGCTCGGTCAGGTTGCGGAGCAGGTTCGCCGGGTGGTTCTGTTCGACGCCTTCGGCCGAAGGCGGGAGCTCGTGCACGCGATGCTCCGGCGCCGGGCACAGCGCGGGCGCGTCGGTCTCGACCAGGATCCGCTCGCGCGGGATGGCGGCGGCGAACTGGCCGCGGAGGTCGGCCTTGCGCACCGGGAGATGGTGGGCGCTGAAGGAGAAGTAAGCGCCGAGCCGCGCGAGCTCCGGCACGAGCTCCACCGGCCCGTTCCAGCTATGGAGCAGGAAGCCGCGGCGCGGGAGCTCCGCGGCGCGGAGCAGGTCCATCAGCGGGCCGATCGCGCGGACGCAATGGATCGTGAGCGGTCGGTCGAGCTCGACGGCGAGCGCGAGCTGCGCGCGGAAGGCGGCTTCCTGCGCGACGGGGTCGAAACCCTCGATCCAGCGGTCGAGGCCCATCTCGCCGACGCCGGCCCCGGGATGGGCGACGAGCACGCGGCGCAGCTCCGCGAGCCAATCCGGCGGCGCGGTCGGGACATCCCAGGGATGCAGGCCGAACGACGGCAGGTTGCGCGGGTCGCGCGCCGCCAAGGCGGCGACGTCCGGCCAGTCCTCGGGCGAGGAACCGTTGATGACCGCGAGGCCGACGCCTTCGGCCCGGGCGAGTTCCACCGCCGCGTAGGGGACCTCGGCGAACTGGTAGTGGCAATGGGCGTCGTGGACTTCCATCTCGGTCGGGAGCGTGACCCGCGCGCCCGACGCCTCAACGCTGAACGCGTTTCCTTGCCCTCCGCCCCCGCCCTGCCCTATCTCCGAAGCAGGATGAAAGCGCCCGCCTTGCCGACCGAAGCCCTGATGACCGTCACCGGTCTGCCCTACCCGCTGAAGGCGAAGGGCAAGGTCCGGGAGGTCTTCGACCTGGGCGAGCATTACCTCATCGTCGCGACCGACCGGCTCTCGGCGTTCGACGTCGTCATGCCCAACGGCGTCCCGGGCAAGGGCATCCTGCTCACGCAGATCAGCCTCTGGTGGTTCGAGCAGGCCGCGGCGGTCTTCCCGACGCACCTCGTGCCGGACCACCTGGCCGCGCTGACGCGCGCGCTCAAGGGCCACGAGCACCTGATCCCGCGCGCGATGCTCGTCCGCAAGCTCGTCCCCCTTCCGGTCGAGGCGGTCGTCCGCGGCTACCTCGCGGGCAGCGGTTTCAAGGAATACACCCGCACCGGCGCCATCCTCGACCACGCCTTGCCCCAAGGCCTGCTCGACGGCTCCGCCCTACCCGAGCCGATCTTCACGCCGTCGACGAAGGCCGCCGAGGGGCATGACGAGGCCATCAGCCGGTCGCGCTGCGCCGACATCCTGGGCGAGCGGGTCTTCCGCCAGGTGCACGACACGTCGATCGCGCTCTACCGCATGGGCAACGCCCGCGCGGCCAAGGCGGGCGTCATCCTGGCCGACACCAAGTTCGAGTTCGGCACGGCGCCCGACGGCTCCCTCGTCCTCATCGACGAGGTGCTGACGCCCGACTCCTCCCGCTACTGGCCACGCGAGAGCTGGCGACCGGGCCGCTCGCAGCCTTCCTACGACAAGCAGTTCGTGCGCGATTGGCTGGAGGCCCAGCCGTGGGACAAGACCGCGCCGGGCCCCCGCCTGCCGGCCGACGTGATCGCGAAGACGCAGGCCCTCTACCGGGAGTGCCTCGAGCGCCTGACGGCCTGAACACCTGGTCCGCCCATCAGGGGAAGGTGCGCGACACGGGGGCGACGCCGGGTCGCTCGACGTTTGCGTCCGCGGGCGGGACGGTCAGACTGGCCGGACCGACATGGATACCTTGAAGCCGCTGCTCACGTTGCTCGCCGTGCTCAACCCGATCGGGGTGATCCCGTTCTTCATCCATTTCACCGCGAACCTGACCCCGGCGCAGCGGCAGCGCACGATCTGGGTGAGCACCGTCACCGTCTTCCTCGTGATCGCGGCGAGCGCGCTGGCCGGCCTCCAGCTACTGCGGTTCTTCGGGATCTCCATCGCATCCTTCCAGGTGGGCGGCGGCATCCTCCTCCTCATCAACGCCGTGCAGATGCTCAACGCCGAGCCGGCGGACAGCTCGGCGCGCGACCTCAGCGCGGCGAACCAGAAGGTGGACGCGGGCGACAGCGTGGCGGTCTCCCCGCTGGCGGTGCCGCTCATCACCGGCCCGGCCACGATCTCCACCATGATCATCTACGCCGAGAAGTCCCGGGGGCTCGCCGACCAGGCGCTCCTCGTCGGCTACGCGGTGGTCGGCGCGGTCGCGACCTTCGCCTGCCTCGCGGCCAGCGCGCGCATCACGCGCTGGCTCGGCCAGACCGGCATCAACGTCATGACCCGGCTGATGGGCCTCGTGCTCGCGGCCATCGGCGTGGAGATCATGGCCGACGGCCTCGGCAAGCTCTTCCCGGCGCTGCTGCGCTGAGCAGGCCGCCTCAGCCGGAGCCGTGGGGCATCCGCCAGGCCAGCGGCGTCCAGCGGCTGGTCTTCCACCCGTCGGTGGTCGCGAGCTCCCGCACGAGGATCTCGCGTTCATGGACCTCGGCATAGAGGAACGCCTGCGCGGGCCCGCTGAAATGCGCGGCGTTGTCGGTGTTGAAGGTCGGGATGCCGGCCGGCAAGGGCTTGCCGGCGATGACGGGCGCGGGCTTCGGGCCGGTCCAGGCGTACACGCCGCGGACGTGCGTGTGGCCGTAGAAGATGCCGGCGACGCGGTACGGCTTGAGCGCCGCGTGGAACGCGGCGACGTCGGCGTAGTCCCACTCGTGCTTCAGGACCACGTCGTCGGGCACCTCGCCGCAGTAGCGGGCGAAGTCGACGTGGTGGGCGATGACGACGGGCCGGCCGGAGGCGCCGACGTTCTTCGCGAGGTCGGCGACCAGGAAGTCGAGGCTCTCGACGGGGTCGTAACGGCGCTTGCGCTTCACTTCCTTGACCTGGCCGACGGTGATGCCGAGGTGCACGAAGTGCACGGGGCCGGCGTCCCAGGAGTAGTGGAGCCCGTTGGCGGACACGCCCTTGAGCTGCTTCCGGCGCTTATTGCGCTCGACGATGCCGTCGAGGACGACGCCCTTGCCGTGCGGACCATCGTGGTTGCCGTGGATCTCGTACACGGGGAACTTCAGCCGACCCTCGGCGCCGTCGAGACCGTAGTCCTTCTGCCATTCCGCCCATTCGGTCCGTTGCATCTCCTGGATGACCGCGCCGTTCTTGTCGCCGCTGTCGATGAGGTCGCCCACGTGCAGGAGCGCGGCCAAAGGGGCGACCTGGCCGCCGCCGGCGGCCTCCTCGATCGCCCGGCCCGGCAGGGCGTTGAGCGTGTCGATCAAGCCGGTGTTGTAGGCGCGCGAGGCGGCTTGCAGCCGCGCGGGATCGTCCTTGTCGGCGAAGTAATGCGTGTCGCCGACGACGGCGAAGGCCGCGAGCGGGGCGGCGGGCTTGGGCTCCTCGGCGGCGCGCGCCCACGGACGGGCCAAGGTCGCCGCGGTCACGCCGGCGCCGAGCTTCAGGAAGGACCTGCGGGGTAGCATGCCTCCTTTGATAGGCCGCGACCGCGGGACCTCAAACGCATTTCGGGTCGTCCCCGGCGGAACCGCGGTGGACAGGCGGGGTCGGAAGCGTTACCCCATCCTCATGCGCCCCACCCTGCTCCTCGCCCTCGCCCCCCTGCTGGCCCACGCGGCGCCGCCGGAACCAAAATTCCGTCTCCAGGAAATCGACAAGGTCTCGATCGGCTACGGCCTCGCGATCGCCGATGTCGACGGCGACGGGAAGCCCGACATCCTGCTGGCCGACCAGCATACGGTGCAGTGGTATCGGAACCCGACCTGGCAGAAGCACGTGATCGCCGAGAACCTGACGAAGCTCGACCACGTGTGCATCGCGGCCCAGGTCATCGACGGGAAATGCGAGGTCGCCGTGGGCGCCGGCTGGAATCCGTCCGACACGGTCAACAGCGGCGCGGTCTTCTACCTCAAGGCCCCCGCCGACCCGACCAAGAAGTGGGAGGCGATCGAACTGCCCCATGAGCCGACGGTCCACCGCATGCAGTGGGTGCAGGTCGACGCGAAGCGCTGGGATCTCGTGGTGCAGCCGCTCCATGGCCGCGCCAACAAGAACTCCGCCGGCGTCGGCGCCAAGATGATCGCTTATGAAAAGCCGGTCGACCCCAAGCAGCCCTGGAAACTCACGGTCGTCAACGATGTCGGCCACGTGACGCATAACCTGCAGCCGACGCGCTGGGGGACGGGCCCGGCCCAGCAGATCCTCTCCGGCTCCAAGGAAGGCATCTGGTTCAACACCTTCGAGGCCGGCGCCTGGACGAAGACCGCGCTGACCGACGTGCCGACCGGCGAACTCCGCGATGGCAAGCTGGCCAACGGCCAGCGCTTCCTCGCCACGGTCGAGCCCTTCCATGGCACGGCTTCCGCGGTCTACACCCGGGACGCGGGTGGCCTTTGGCTCCGGCACCAGGTGCTCGACGGTTTCAAGGAAGGCCACGCGGTCGCGGTCGCCGACTTCCTGGGCACGGGGTCCGACCAGTTTGTCGTGGGCTGGCGCGGCGCCGACCCGGGCATCCGCCTGCTGACGCCGCTCGATGCCGACGGCAAGACGTGGCGGACGAGCACGCTCACGACCAAGGAAATCGCGGTCGAGGACTTCAAGGCGGCCGACCTCGACGGCGACGGCAAGCCCGACCTGATCGTGGCGGGCCGGCAGACGAAGAACCTCGTGATCCTCTGGAACGCCCGATGATCCGGCGGGCGGCCCTCATCCTCGCGCTGGCGTTGGCCGGGTGCGCCGCACCGGAGTCGCCGACGAACTACCGCGGCTGGTCGAACCCGGTCCTCGTCCGCGGCGACGGGATCGAGGCCGTGGTGATCCCGTCGATCGGGCGCATCATGGATATCCGCCGCCCGGGCGAGAAAGAGGGCGTCCTTTGGCAGAACCCCGCCCTGCATGGCGAGGCGGTCCGGCCGGAGGCGGAGTCGTGGACGAACTTCGGCGGGGACAAGACCTGGCCCGCGCCGGAGTCCCGCTGGATGAAGAACGCCGCCGGCAAATGGATGCCGCCCAAGGTCTTCGACCAGAGCCGGCTGACCGCGCGGCTGACCGCGGAGGGCCTCCTGCTGGAATCGCCGATCGACGCCCTTTCGGGCGTGCGCTTCACGCGCCTGATCCGCCCCGCCGGCCACCACACGCTCGCGGTCACGACCACCTACGCGAAAGTCCAAGGCGACCCGATCGAGATCGCCGTCTGGGTCGTGACCCAGCTCGCGGAGCCGCGCGTCGTCGCCACGACCGCCAACACGCAAGGAAACCCGGTGAACCTGGGCTTCGGCAAGGCCAGGGGCGTGGAGGTCGAGAAGGGCGTCGTCTTCTGGAAGCGCTTCCCGGATGTCTGCGCCAAGCTCGGCACCACCGGCCAGGCGCTCGCGTGGGTGGGTGATCGCCAGACCCTGCTCATCACCTCCGTGCCCGGGGAGCCCACCGGGGTCTTCGCCGGCGAAGGCAACCGCGCCGAAATCTACGTGAACCCCGACCCCTTGCCCTACGTCGAGCTCGAGACCCTGGGCCACCTGCGGACCCTGCGGGTCGGCGAGTCGACCGCGTGCACCAACTTCTACCGGCTCGACGACGCCCGGGCGGACGAGGCTCCCAAGGCGGCCGTGCGCCGGCTCCTGGATTCGGCCCGATAGGCGCGAAAAAGCCCTCCAGGCGGAGGGCTTCAGGTCTCAGGTGGTAGTCCGACTAGGATTCGAACCTAGACAAGGAGAATCAGAATCTCCTGTGCTACCATTACACCATCGGACTGTCCTGAGTCGTCTGACGATGGGAACGGACCGCCGTTCGTCAAAACGAAAGAGAGGCCAAAAACACCCGAAAAGCGGCGTCTGGCGCTACCGGGCGCGTTCGCGGCCCGGCCGGGCGGCCGGCAGTTCGTCCGGCAGGGCCCACTGCGGCCAGGTCGCGCGGACGTAACGCTGCAACTCGCCGAGGGCGTCACGGAGCAGGGGCGACGGGGCGCCGTTCCACTTGAGACCGATGTCGATCGGGGCGAAACCTTCCAGCGGGAGGGCGCGGACATCAGGGTGCTCGATGGCCTCGGGGATCGCCAGGTTCACGCCCACGCCCTCGCCGTTGGCGACGTAGCTCGTGATCATCTCCATCGAGGTCGCCTCGACCGCCGCCGGCCAGACGACGCCCCGCCGGCGCAGGTCGCGATGGAAGCTACGCATGACGCTGGTGGCCAGGGGCAGGCCGACCAACGGTTCCCGGACCTTGCGCCGGACGAGCAGCTCGCCCGCGGTGCGGTAAGCGGACTTGCGCGGCACGAGCAGGACCAGCGGCACGCGCAGGAGCCGGAGCTGCCCGGGCCGCGCGGCGCCCTTGGCTTCGATCGGCACGACCGCGAGGTCGATGAGGCCGTCGCGCAACCAGGTCTCGAACTGCGTCTGGTAGCCGGAGCGAAGCGTGAGGTGCAGGCGCGGGTGGCGGGCCCGCAGCCGGTGCGTGACCGTCGGGATGTGGAGACGAAGCACCAGCTCCGAGGCGCCGAGGCGGAGCTCCGGGCGGTCCTCGTCGCGCAGCCGCGCGGCGAGCGGTTCGAGACCGGCGAAGAACGGCTCGATGTGCGCGAGGAGCTTCTTGCCGGGCGCCGTGAGCCGGAACGGGCTACGCTCGAAGAGGCGGACGCCGAGGTCGGCCTCGAGCGCGCCCATCTGGCCGCTCACCGCGGGCTGCTGGATGCCGTAGGGGATGTGGCGGACCGCGGCGCTGATGCCGCCGTGCTTGGCGACGTAATAGAAGAGCTCGAGGTGATGGACGTTCATCGGGCCCGACCATCCTCACCGCTTCGGCCGCGGACGGCAACGCCGTTCACGCCACACGTCAATAGGGGCTATCAGATTAATCGATTAACGCCTGGGAGGCGAAATCATCTAAAATGGGCCGGTTGAAAACCATGTCGCTCTTCCTTCAATTCCTCGGCATCGTCGTCCTGGCCGACTTCGTGGCCGGCCTCGTCCACTGGCTCGAGGACGCCTACGGCTCGATCGAGACGCCCGTCCTCGGTCCGTTGCTCATCAAGCCGAACATCGTGCACCACCACCACCCGCGCCATTTCACCCGGCTCAGCTGGTGGCGGAGCTCCTGGGACCTCCTGCTCGTCGGGGCCGCGATCCTCGGCGTCGCCGCTTGGCTGGACGCGCTCACCTGGCACGTGGCGCTCTTCGTCTTCATCAGCATCAACGCCAACCAGGTGCACAAGTGGTCGCACATGTCGCGCGCCGAGGTCGGGCCGGTCGTGGCCTTCCTGCAGGACTGCCGCATCCTGCTGACGCCGCGGCAGCATGCCCTGCACCACACCGACCCCAAGAACACCTACTACTGCCCGGTGACGAACCTCGTGAATCCCGCGCTGGAGGCCCTCCGCTTCTGGGATCGGTTGGAGTGGCTCGTGGAGGCGGTCACCGGCGCGACGCACCGACAGGACACCTCCAACCGCGGCGAAGGCCCGGCGCCCGAATGGCTGGCCGACTACCGGCGCCCTGGCGCGCCACGCTGAAGCGGGCGGCCGGGACGGCGGGTCAGAACAGCTGCCCCGTCTCGCCGAGGAACTCGAGGATCCGGCCGCCGGCGAGGCGCTCGAGTTCCGCGAAGTCGCTCGATTCGGGCTCCGTGTTGCCGAGGCGCTGCTGCGCCAGGACCTTGATCCAGTCTTCGTAGCCGAGGCCCTGGCCCAGGAAGAGCTCCTGGAAGCAAAGCCAATCGACCTGGTTGGCGGCCTTGAAGGCCTGCTTGCGCTTAGCCTTGCCGGCGGCGACCAGGGTCGCGAGCGCGGCGAGCATCAGCTTCAGGGTGGCGGGGTGGTGGCACCAGCAAGGAGTATGCCCGGCGGCGGCGAGGTGGCGCAGGACCCTCGCGACGCCCTTGACGAAGGCGACCCTTTCGGAGGCGGAAAGCAGGAGGATATCCTTAGCGGCGAACTCGACCGAGGCGACATCGGCGGTGGTGGGCTGATTGTAGAAGTCGAAGCCGTAGGCCGCGACCAACTGGTCCCGGATCCGCCCGGCAGGCAGGAGCCCGATGGTCGCAAGGAGGTCGAGGGCCCCCTGCTTGGCGGCGAGGGCCTGGGCCTGGGTGTCGCCCGCGTGGTCGGCGAGGTCGTCGGAGAGGAGGAACATGATGAAGGGAATGGGTGGTCGGAGGTCCCAAGGTTCGGCCGGGCGGGGCTCGAACCCGCGACCTGACCCTTATAAAGAGTCTGCTCTCACCTCTGAGCTAACGGCCGGTCTTTAGGGCGCTCCCACCCAAAAGACACTAGTTAACACTAAACTGCAAGTATTAACTATTAAAGCGTTAACATTTATAAATTTCTACCAATCAACTGTTTATAAATTCACTGCTATTTAGGCAAAGCCACCTGTCCATCCCCCATCAGATACCTCAAGAGGTCCCGTTGCTGCTCCGGGGTGAAGGCCTGGAGGAGCCCTTCGGGCATGAGCGAGATCGGCAAGGTCTCACGCTTCGCGATATCCGCTCGGTCGATGACGTTCTCCTGTCCGACCGAGCGCAACGTGAGCGTGCGTGCGTTCTGCGCACCGACGATTCCGCTGAGCACGCGTCCGTCTTTCAGCGTGATCGTGTTGAGGAAATACGCGGCATCGACGACGGCGCTCGGGTCGACGATGTTCTCGACGAGGTAATTAAGGTCGCGACGACCGCCACCGGTGAGATCGGGTCCGAGCGCCCCACCCTCGCCGAAGAGTTGGTGGCACTGTCCGCACACGGCGGCGAAGAGCGCGCGTCCGCGCGACGCGTCCCCGGCCGCGATGAACGCCGGCGTGTGGCGCGCCTTGAGCTCCGCCATCAGCGCGAGCTTGTCGGCGGAGGTGTCGCGGGCCGCGCCCCAGACCTGGACGAGCAACGCGTCGAGCGATGCGTCCCGGAAACCGCGCACCTGCCGCGCGGCCGCCGGGCCAAGGTCGGCCTTGGCGATCTTCCCGGCGGCGATCGCCTGGAGGAGCTCGGCCGCGAAACGGGGGCGGGAGACCAGCGCGAGGATGGCCGCCGGGCGTTCGTGCGGGTAAAGCTGCGGGTAGCGCTCGAGGATCCGCTTCGCGACGCCGTCCTGATCGAACTGCGTGAGTCCTTGGATCGCCTCCATCGTCACGCCGCGCACGGTGAGCAACTTCTCGCAGACCGCCTTCAGTTGCGGATCCTTGGCCTCGACCAGGCCGAGCAACGCCGTGCGGCGCTGGTCCACGAGCGCGTGGTCGTCCAGCGCGATCCGGCGGAGCTCGTCAAGGGCCACGCCGTCGCCGAAAAGCACGTTGAGCGGCCGGACCGCGGCGAGCGCGGCGGTCTCGGTCGCCGGGATGGAGGCGACGAACTTGTCCCAGGCCGCGGGCTTGGAAGCCTTGCGCCACCCCTTGAGCCCGGTCGCCAGACCAGCCACGATCTCCGCGTGACCATCCGGCATCTCGGCCGCGTTGGCGAGCAGGTCATCCAACGCCTCCGGGTGCTTGTCGGACGCCTCGGCGAGGCGGCGCGCGATGAGCTTGGTCACCTGCGGCACGCGGCAGACGTGGGCGCAGTTGGCCAGTTCGGAGAGCGGCAATTCGCGGATCCCGGTCCAGACGAGCAGCGGCAGGTTATGGTCGGTGGTATCCTGCTCGTAGCGCAGGAGGTGCTGGGCCACGAGCGTACGGATCGGCGCGGACAGGTGCGGGAGCGCCTCCGCCAAGGCGAGCCGGACGCGTTGGCCGTGCGGGGCCGAAGCGAGTTGCAGCAACGCGTCCTCCTCGGCCTGGCAGGCGGAGACGAAGCCAAGCTGATTGGGGTGCTTGGAGAGCGAACTGTTCCGCCGCACCAACGGCTCGGTTAATTCGCGCTCGATGAGGCGGGCGAGCACGTCAGGGCGGCTCTCCGCCGACAGCGCCGCGGGGGCGTAATGCGCGCGGTGCGCGGCGGCGAACGGGTCATCGGTCGTCTTCACCGTCCGTAAAGCGAGGAGCGTCGAGTGCGCGTTCAGCGCGAGGACCGGGTCGGCCTCGGCCGCGAGTTTCTCCCACGCCGGCAAGGCCGCGGACAGGTCGGCGCCTTGCCAGGC
>Ga0214919_10003057_pt1 | contig 25701 bp, 19 predicted proteins | sample LL1503_MetaG_FD_177994 | JGI IMG/M metagenome (GOLD analysis project Ga0214919, IMG submission 177994) | Freshwater microbial communities from Lake Lanier, Atlanta, Georgia, United States - LL-1503 | ecosystem: Environmental > Aquatic > Freshwater > Lake | place: USA: Georgia | collected... | reverse complement strand
TACTTTTTTTTGATAAAATCCATATATGTCATTATTATTATGATGATTATGCATTTTTTGTTTATTCCCATGTTTAGTACATATGACTAATGCAATGGCTAGCACTAATAATACAAATACAAGAAAAATAAATGAAATTTGTCCTGCTGTAAATGTTGTCATATTAAAATAATTAATTATTGTAGTTATATAAATAATAAAATATTATTAAAGAATATTTTATTATTATTAAAGAATATTTTATTATTATTAAAGAATAAATATCAAAGAATATTATTAAAAAATAAATATTAAAGAATATTATTAAAAAATAAATATTAAAGAATATTATTAAATGAGTAATATTGATGCCTTATTTAGTTTTTTTGTATTTAATCCAGATACACCAAGTGTGACAAGTTCGCCAATTACACCAAGTTTGCCAAGTTCGCCAATTACACCAAGTGCGCCAAAAAAATATAAAAAAAAATCTATTCCAAAAAATATAAAATTAAGCATATGGAATACTTATATTGGAGAAGATATTATGAAGCATAAATGCTTTTGTTGTAAAAAAATAACAATTAAAATTGTTGATTTTGAAGCTGGGCATGTATTAAGCGAATTTAATGGGGGGTCAAATGAAATTAGTAATTTTAGACCAATATGTCGAAATTGCAATTTATCAATGGGGACTATGCATATGGAAGATTATATAAAAAAATATGGGCTTTATATTTAATTTTTTGAAGTTATAATTTTTTTGAAGTTATAATTAATAAAATCTCATCTATTTTATTTTTTATTATTTCAACATCAGAATGTAAATCAACTATTTGATTTTTAACTAATTCAATTTCATCTTTTACTTGTTCTATACCTATAGAATGTGAGCATACTTCATCATATATTAAATTATTTGTGTCTATTACCATTTTTAATTCTAAAAAAGTTGAATCAATATTTGTATTTTTATATAAATGATTAAAAATTTCATCGTCAATGTCATTTTCAATGTTATTATTAATGTCATTGTCAATGTCAATGTCATTATTAATTGTTATATTCTTATATTTGTTGTCACTACATTGGCGATCAATGTAATTTTTTAAAATAATGTTATTGTACATGGATAATAATTCTTTATGATTTTCAATATCATCTACAATATTATCTTCCATTTCAAGGATATCCTCATCAATTTTATTTTTTATCTCTTCCATTTCAAGAATATCTTCCATTTTAAGAATATTATCTTTACAATATATTTGTATATATTATCTTTACGATATATCTTTAATATCATATCTTTTATTTAACTTTAAATTTAAAGCCACATACACAAGTACAAATGACATCAGATTCTTCATCTGCACCCCTTAATTGTTTAGTTGCGGGATTAGATTTATTTTGATGGCACGATGGGCATTTATATAATTCTGAATACTTATGTTTGATTTTTTGCATCATTCTTATAGCAATATCCTTTTTTTCTTTTTCTTGTGCAATTGGACATAATTCCGATTCTGTCATAAATCCAATTTTTTCAATCGCGATAGATTGATTTATAATTTGATTAATAAGGCATCTGCCATATTCTTTTACAGATTGAGACTTTTTATGTAACAATCTTAATACTAATCCACATTTAGGGCTATAATAAGTTTCTAAAAATTCTAATGATTCCCAATTTCTAGGTGGTGGTGTATCAGATTGTCTACAATTAGCAATTGTGGAATTATAACATGATTTTTCTATATTTTTTGCAATATTAATAATATTATCAATATTATAATTAAATTCATCATAATAATCATATAAATAATCTATTATTTTCATAATTACCATATTTCTTGGGGTAAGAAATGATTGTATTGTATTATCATCTATTACAATATCAGGATCAATTAACTCGCCATAGATATTTTCTTCAGATGTATAAGTTGACTGAGTTAATTCTAAATATTTGCTTGTTATATTAAATATTAAAGAAATATCAATTTCATCATATTTAATTTTAAATAAAATACTGCAAATTTGATCTGATGTTATTTTATCCATAATATATAAACAACCAAAACTATCTAATGGATAATATGAAATTTTATATAATAATATTTTGTTTAATTCATTTATTTTATCAAATAAAATAATTTCATTTAATTTAAAATTTAAATATTTACAATATGACACAAATTTTGCCATTAATAAATTTTCTTTTTTTAATTTATTTTTAATATTCATTGAACATTTTTTATAAAAAATATCTAAATTAATTTTCATTACTGTAATCCAAAAATACTCTATAAAATATAAGTATTTAAAATATAAGTATATAAAATACAAGTATTTAAAATATAAGTATTAAATACAAGATAATCAAATATATTTAACTATCAACTCCTATGTGATGAGTATTATATTAAATATATAATATATACTTATATATAAGCATAATATAGTATATAAAATATGTCAACGATTTTTTATATGCTCATATTATAGATGGGCAATTATGTTTAATATATGTGTACTAGTATAAATTGCTAGTAATTACTATAGGATCCCTAATTGAATTAATGGTTGTGTTTTTGGTATTATGTGAGGCTATTAATGCGTTGATCAATTATGGTACGCTAAAAAAATATTTTATATAAAATATTTACTATTAGTATTTTTTTTCGCTTTTTTTTGCGCTTTTTTGCACATTTTTGCACATTTGATTATATAATATAATACAATATACAGTAATGGCTTTAATGGTAGCAAATCGAAAGGCTCTTGTGTCATTTTGGAATTTTATTAAAAAGCAAAAAGAATTTACAGAAGATTCAATTAATTTAATTTCTCACAGTAGGGGTAAATACAATATTACAAATATAAATGCCGTTTTAGATGTAACTGGAAAAACATTATTCTTTTGCGCATGTGAAATTGGAAATATTTTATTGATTGATTATTTAATCAATTCATTTCCAGATTTAAAATTTAGTCCATATGAATATATTGATTCAAGTAATTATATGAAAGATCCATTATGCTATTTAATTACAAAGGGTAAAAATGAATTGATTGTGTTTTTGTTAAATAAATTTAATATATTTACATATATTAATCCATTGAATATAGATCATTCTAATACTAGTATATTAGAAGATGTTGTATTTAAAGCAATTAAATATTTGACAAGTTTTCAAGATATTCAAATTGCACTTCATCTTATATTAGAGAGACATACTGATTTAATGGAAATTGCAGAAAGTGGACAGTTTCGCAATTATAGACTAAATAAATTACTTCAATCAATTGCTGAAAATGAATTTTATTCCGATTATATAAGCGTAACTACAAATCAATATAGCATTTCTGATTTTATGGAAAAATATAATTGTAGACAATTATGGTTTAATTCTCCATTAAAAATATTTTTAGAGTTTCAATCTCCATTGCATAGAATTATTTATAATGATGGTAGTAATGGTGTGTTAATTGATGACAAAATTAGATTAATAACAGAATTTGTAACCATTGATAATAATTTATTATTGTCAAGATATAAATTTAATAATTCTGATAATTTATTATGTGATCCAATAAATTTTATTATTTTAATTGATGATCATAATAAATTATGCCATATTGATGATCGTCAATTAATTTACTTATTTGAGACTATTATACAATTACATTTAAAATATAACACCAATTATCAAGAGTTGTTTACAAATAGAGAAGAGATTATTCGATTGTTATGTGTTAGTTATTTAAACAATAATTCTTATAAATATCTTCAGATATTAATCAAATACGGGTTTAAGGTCGCCATGGGTGAAATTTTTGAATTATTAAAAACCTTAAAATTAAATTATGTAGATTACCCAGAAGAAGTTAGTGATTTAATTGAATTAGAGACAAAAAAAATAGAAGAGCCTCATAGTGCCGTAAAAGTGTTTGAGACCTCAGATGGCCACATTGTGACCGCATATAAAAAAAGTGAAATGACTGAAAGTGAAAAACGTATGTTTGAATTACAAAAAATTGTATATACGTCAAAATTAGATCATACATTATTTGAAAGTATCCCAGATTCACAATTAAAACCATTACCGGAAAAAATCTATATTTATTTTGGAAAACAATGTATTCAATGCAATAAGGATGCAACATTTTATTGTTCTAAATGTGAATTAATTAGATATTGTTCTGTAAAATGCCAGCGCTCAAATTGGGCACACCATAAACATATTTGTGGGAAAAAATCATATGAAATACAAGTAGATGAAATACAAGAAATTGTTAAAGAAACTATTGAAAATATTATTAATGCGATTTAGCGTAATAATGCACTGCATTCTTTATCAACAAATTCATTTCCCATCCAAATAAATAATTTTTTTTTATTTTCCCCAGATGGTCTTTTTTGGTGACTTTTTACATGTATTAATTTAATTGATTTATATTTTGGGGTTATTTTTAATAATAATTGTTCAGCAATGCAAATTAAATCATAATTTTTCATTTCATGTGCGGTATTTGCAAGTCTTCTATTGGGCAACCATTTATTAAATGTATTTACACAAATTAAACTATCAGAATATAATTCTACAATTGCGTCATTTTCGCCATTTGCGCAATTTATTGATTCTATATATAATTGTGCCAAACAATAAATAATTCCAAGTAATTCACCTCTGTTATTAGATGGTGATATTTTAATGCTTTCATCTATTGAAATAAATGGATGTAGTGTATTACTATCTTCAATGCTTTGGTCAAAATTTATATTATACTTGTATGGTTGTACAAGTCCTTTTAATACTTGCTTTGTACAACCATCTATTAACATTGCGCAATATGATGCAATTGCATTTTTTTTACCATTATTATTACAACCACCATCTGAAAATGAATAAAACATATTTGAAATTATAAAATACAAGTATATAAAATACAAGTATATATTTATATAAATTTATATACTATGGCATTAATTGCAATGGTATTTGCCGTGATATTTGCCGTGACATTAAATACCATGGCATTCACCGTGGCATATAGTATATTTAATAAAATGGATGCTATTATAAATTTAGACGATTTAATTAATGCACATCATAAAAAAGATATAGTTGAGCTTATGACTCAAATTTCGCCCATATTATCAAATAAATATAGAAATATTGAATTTGTAGTTACAAGCGAGAAATTAGATCAAATCATTACTAATAACATCGGGATTACTCAATTAAATATTAATAATAAATATAGCGATCTTGTAATACAACAGCCATTATATGGTAAAGATGTGTATCATGATTATTCACTTAAAGAATTAAAATTATTATCAAAAAAAATAAATTGTCAATTTAGTGTTATCTATACAACAAAAAACAAAATCGAATCGGAGGAAAATACATTTATTAGCTCAGCGATTGCAATTGATTATTATATTTCTAAAATATCCACTATATATAATAATTATCATTCTAAAAAAATGTATGTAATAAAAAATTGCGATGAAACAATTTTACAGCCATATTGGGATTTAGCACTTCCATTTAAAGTATTAAAAATCGAACCAAAAGAAATATCATTGTTTTCATTAAGTATGATTCAATCATTAGATATAAATATTCCATATCTTATATCATGTGAGCAAATGCTTGAATGAAATTGAATGAAATTGAATGCAATTGAATGCAATTGAATGAAATTGAATGCAATTGAATGCAATTGAATGAAATTGAATGAAATTAAATTTGTTTTTTTGTCATTTATATTTGAATTTATATATGAATTTATATATATGAATATTATATGCAATAATGTCTCAAAATACAATTGTTTCAATTTTACAATCTGAGATAATATCAGAAGATAGGCAAAATAGGGCAAATGGAATAACTGGTCAGTTATTAACATTAAGTGAATTTAATTCTATTGATAAACCTCAATTTGAGGGACTTGTAAAAATAAATGGATGTGTTGTGATTCCACTAAATCATTCATTTATCCAACAAGAGCATTGCAGTATTCCTATATTGAAGGAGGATTATATATCAAATGTGCCACCATATATATTAGAAATTTTATTATCAGAGAATCTTTTTGGCAAACTTTCATTAAGTGGGGGTGGGGCGTTGTGGCCACTTATGCACTTATATAATTATAAATGTGACCCTCCAAGCGATTGGGATTTATTTCATTATGGGTTATCTAACACTGATGATATTATTATTGTAGAAAATATAATATACAATATTTTACAAAAATATTATGAATCATTTAATATTGTTAAATGTAAAGGCATTACACAAATAACAACAAATGATTGTAAAATTCAAATTATATTTAAAGATTATGTTTCTATAAGTGAAATTTTACATAGTTTTGATATTTCAGCATCGAAGATAGCATTTGATGGTCGTGAAGTATATATGACTAAATCATTTGCATGGACATTTATTACTAAATTAATTATTGTGTCCCCAGAATATAGAAGTGACACATATGAAATACGATTAAAAAAATATTTAAAAAATAAAACATTTGGACTTATATTTAAAAACATTCAAATTATAACCGATGATCAAAAAAAAATAGAATTACCTTTTTGTGAAATAATTATACAATATTTTATTTCACCCAATTTAGTAATTGGGCATATTAAGTTAAAAGATATTGAAGTTATTGAATATACAAATATTCAAAATCGATATAGTGGGATGGGTGCATTAGATAAATTAAGTAGTTCGCAAATTTTTGATATAAATGCAAAATTGTTTTGTTTAGGCAAATATGAATATTTTATATATAAAGAAACATATCAGAAAAGCTGTGTGCTAAATACACTCATTATCAAACATATATTAACCCAAAGAGAATTTAATGAATATTGGGCACATCTCAAGGTATCAACTATGATAACATTAAACTGTGAATTTATGTATGAATTAGACCATAATATATTTGACATGATATTTTATCAATATTCAAATAAAGAAACACTTAAACAACAAATAGTAGATTTAATTATTGAAATAAATAATAGAATAAGCGATGAATTTTTTCCAAAATCAAATACATTTGTATTTTCTAAAAAATTTATGAATGAATTAAAAATGATTATATCAGATATTTATAATAAAAATTCAAACATCACTATTGATTGGTGTTCCTATATAAATAGATCAAATGCGGGATCTATTACGGCAAAAAAAACTGATGAAGAATGGAATGGTTCTCAATATCATCAAAATATAGATCAAATTTCATTGGTTAGTATCAAACATAATATTGAACAATTTATTATAAATTATAATATGGATATATGTGCAATTTGTTTTGAGCAAATAAGCCCATTTCATCCAAATGTTATGATTTTAAATTGTGGTCATATATTTCATAAATATAAAATAGTAGAGTTCAATTCAAGCATAGCTACCAATACTGCGACTATTATATGTGGTGGCATTATTAATTGGATTTTGAAAACATATAAATGTGCAATATGCCGAAGCAATGCATATTGCCAACCATGTGACTATTTTTAATAAAATAGTATTACTTTAATATTACTTTTATAAAATAATATTACTTTAATAAAATAGTAATATTTTTTTGATACTTATATGATCACAAAATAAAAAATAATGGTTGGTATATATGGCATAAATAATAAAATTTTTACATTAAAAAAGTGTAATATTCTTTAATCAACTTCAAGACATTCATCGCCATCGCCATCGCCGTTGCTGGCGCAGTCTTTGATGTCGCCATTTTTAGTAAAATTAACGATTGTGCATAATTTCTTAAAGAGATCTTTTACATATATATTGATGCCTAAATTAATATGGTCGGATAAAATCCAATCAACAATAGAAATTGATTCATTAACATCACTATTGGTTAATGTAAATGCAAAAGTAGATGCTTGTTCATATTTAATTAATTTTTTTCCATTTCTCCAAATTATAAGCAAAGCTTGATTTTTTTTTAAATCAGTTAGCGCGGTTAGATGAAAAATATCTTTATTTTGTTCAATAAATTCACAATCGGCATTTATCATAATATATTTATATAAAAGCACAAGCCAAGATTTTACATCATTTAGAATACTTTTATCATCTAATGTCATGAAAATATCTGATTCTATCATATCAATAATACTAGAAATATCAATTACATAACGATAAAAATTGGGCATTGACATAGCATCACTCAATAATAATTTATCGCTTTTTAATAATGCGCTATGGTTACCTTTAATATGCTTGCATGCGCTTTTAAATGATTCTTTTTTTAAATGAATTAATTTTGCTGTATCATATAAAATGCTTGCTATATTACAATACAATAGAACATCATTTGGCAATGAATCTGATGGTTGAAATTCCCCACCTAACCAATTGCTAACTGTTGATTCATATAATTTTTGATAAATTCTATTAATGTTTCTATCTATTACTGCAACAGTTTGACCAGTTTGAATATCTTTTATGGCATAAAAACCATTGCATGTAAATTGAATAAATTCAAATACTTTAATTTCTTCAGTTTTGACTTTACTCATTTTTTTTTCTTCAGTTTTGACTTTACTCATTTTTTTTTCTTCAGTTTTGACTTTAGCCTTAATTGCTAATTTATCTATATTATTAAATATATTCAAATATACTAATATATAAATATAGGAATACATAATTATATGAATACATGAATATAGGAATACATAATTATACGTCTGTGTATGTTAAAAATACCGAAGCTGTGATGACGGCATCCTCAAATGCCCTATGTGCCTCAAATGGATATTCTTCCCCCAGTAATTGATTTTTTGCATCGGATAATTTATTTAAGTGTTCTCTTTTTGAAAATGATCTAAACATATTAAGGCCATCAAATGATTTTCCCAGCGATTCTAATTTGAGTGTTTTGGTTTCATTTCCACCCCAATGAAGAAAACATCTTCTGCCAGATATATATTTCACCCATTCATGAAATTTATCAATCATTTCATTATTTAATGATTGAATATGTTCTTTGCTATCTATATTGCACAATACATTTTCAATGTTTAACCCAGTTAGATATTCAAAATCTAATTCGGTAAATCGTTTTCTCTCTACTCGTTTATGGCTTGGCTCCAATACTGAATCTTCTGAATATTCTAAGATATCATGATATGTATCATATATAGAACCATCTACGGAAAATGCAACTGCACCGATTTCAATAATAATTTCTTCATTATATTTAAAATCTCTAAATGATTCAATATCTACTGATATACAACAAGTTGGGACAAAATTAATTGGTAATATATTTAATTGTACACCTTTTAATTTTTCCATTAATATATTTTTTCGATGTTGAGAATATTTAAGGGCAAAAATTGCTCGGGTTAAATCATTTATTTTTTTTAAATTTGAGGATGGGATAAGCTCAATGCTTAAATTATCATTTTTTACATTTATTAATTCTGTATGCGAGAGTTGCAATAAAGAGGCATATATAGAAGATTGGATCCTATGGACATCCATTATTTTGTTTACATATTTAATTTCGATACAGTTACCATTGCCATCGCGATCGCCAACATTAACAAAGTCTGGATTGTATGTTATATGTCCGGCAATTTGTGAACTTCTATGAATTGTAACGCAATGAACTGCATTGTATTGATATTCTAAATGACCTTTTTGTTTTAAATACTCTATAATATAAACAATTTGGGCTTTAATATCATCCTGTTTGTTTTCTAAATAATTAGATACTGACCATAATTCGCCAATTTCCATTGAATATCTTGCGACGGTATTTAAATATGAATTTAACTCATTTTTGTCTAAAAGTTTATGTAAATATTTTCCAATAATAGGAGGGCATATATATGTTATTGTTTTAGTTTCTTCATCATATTCAAGTTTTCTATCTTTTTTTTCAATATTTGTATTACTTGAATCTTTTGTAATGATTTTTACATTTTGAATAGTATGACCAAGCATTTCGGCAATTAAAATTTCCACATTGATCCCTAAAAAATCATTATCATTTTGTTCTGAATGAACTAATGATTCTTCATTTATTTCAGTGTCTGGTATATCCAATACTGAAAATTCATTTTCAATGTATTCTTTTATTGAAGGAACTGAATTTAATGCCACGGCTAAATCTGTAGTGGAAATGATATTTTTATAACTTTGGGCTTTAACTATTTTTTTCTTCATAGGGGTACTATTACATGAAATTGGCAAAAAATGCAATGGGTGATTTTTTCCCGTTAATGAAAAATACCTACCCATAGCTTTATTATACACAATATAAATTCTATTTTTTGCCCTTGAAAGCGCCACATATAAACACCTAATATAGGCATCTTCTGTAATACCATATTTAGTATATGGTGGCTCAATTCCATATAATATTACGGTATCTCTTTCTGTACCCTTTAATGATTTGGCTGTTCCAATAGTGTATATATTTTCAGTCATCTTTACGTCTTTGGCCATTAATGCATCACCATCGCCATTTACAATATTAATTAATACACTTGGATTGTGAGTATTTGCCGACAATCTAATCGCTTTTGAAATTTTATCTTGATTAAATTTTTGAATTGATATTGGAGATATCCCATATGCATCACCATTGGGGTGTAATTCTGATAATGATAAAATCTTACCAATTTTTAATCCTAATTCTGAAATGTCCATGCTATTTATATAATGATAGTTGATCACTTGCGGGTCTTCTCCTTTCATTTTATTATTGCTTTCATTATTGCTTTCATTATTACTTTCATTATTACTTTCATTATTGCTTTCATTATTGCTTTCATTATTGCTTTTATTATTGCTTTCATTATTGCTTTCATTATTGCTTTTATTATTGCTTTCATTATTGCTTTCATTATTGCTTTCATTTGCGCATTTGCACTCTTCATTTGCGGAAATTTGATCATAATGAATTTTTTTGGAAAAATGTGCTTTACTAAATTGATTTAATAATTCTACAATTTTTGGGTGTGAGCGGTGATTATATCTCATAATAATTTTGTTTTCTTTTGGGGAATTGATCCATTTGTTTGCATACCAATTACATCCAGAATATAATTCTTGTCTTGGATCTCCAGCGACAATTAATCTATTTGATTTTTTTGAAATGGCATCAATTATATTTCCATGTGTATCATTTAAATCTTGTGCTTCATCAATAATAATCCAATCCCAAAATTGACCATCTGGCAATTCTTGATTTAAAAAAGAACTATTTATTTCTAATGCAATCCTATATGATGAACTTTTAGGAGTGTTTTTAAAATCTTTTGACCAATGTGCGTATTTATCAAAGGTCAATACATATAATCCATTTTTTGTTTCTGTTTCAGTTTTTGCCTCATCGCAAACTTTTGCCTCGTTGCTATCTTTAGCCTCGTTGCTATCTTTAGCCTCAGTTTTAATTTTTTTGGGCGCATATCCTTTAGTATTTATTAAATTTTTATTGGATTGAATATTTAGTTTTAAGCGTCTAAGTTTTGCACTTAATTCTTCAGATGCGCATACATTATATGCTAATACTAATATATTAGGTTCTACTTCTGAACTTTGCATTGCTTTTGATATAATATGGCATAGTGTTGTAGATTTCCCAGATCCGGGTCCCGCCATAATCAATAATAGTGGATCATTAGATCTAGCAATTACTTTTTGTTGATCTTCATCTAATATAATTGGAGATTTTAATCTATGCTCATTATTTAATATATTATCAACTAATATATATTTTGTACCAGTGGTGGCAATATCTAACTCTTTACAAATGTCTTTTAATTGCGCTAAAGATAAATTTATATACTTTTCTCTTTTTATATTTTGATCTAAAATTAACTCATTGTCTTCATCAGTCAATGTATATAATTCTAATAACTCACTCTCACTCTTTCCAATTAATTCCGCAGTTGTATACGGATATCTTCTATGCTTTAATATCCAAATTAAATTTGCCTTGGTTGCCATTATTGTAAATTTAATTAATATTGACCAATTTGGGCGCTATCTGTCCTTATATACCATATCAGTATATATTTAATATAACGCTTACTCTTTCCAAAATATTAAAAAAAAAGAGTTTAGACAAATTCAATTTATTTTCTCTGTCTCCTCGGACAAATTCAATTTATTGAATTTTCCAAATTTTAAAAGAAAGAGTTATAGTATGTCTTTTAATCCTTTAAGTGGTTTTACTTTTACAACATTTCTCGCGGGTTTTGCTTTAATGGTTATTTCTTCTTTTGTGAATGGATTAATTCCCTTTCTAGATTTAGTTGCTTCTTTTCGTTTAACGGTAATTTTTACAAGACCGGGAATAACGGTGGGTCGATTTCCTTTTAATTCTCCTTCTATAATTTGTAATAATGAAACAAATAAATCATTTACTTGTGTTTTAGAAATCCCAACCTTGCTGGACAATTCAGCCACAATTTGGGCTTTGGTCATACCCTTTTCTTTACTACTTTTTTTAGGCATTTTTATGAGTTAAAATTTATATTGTATTAAAATAAATATTATTTATATTTTATAAATATTTAAAATTTTTTATATTAAATATTGACAACAAATGTTGTAAATATTTATATCAAATATTGATATTAATTAAATACGTAAATATATACTTATATACTTGCATACTTGCATATATCTGCATATACTTGCATATACCTGCATATATTTGAATATACCTGCATATATTTGAATATATTTGAATATACCTGCATATATTTGAATATACTGATATTAAAATATATATACGTAAATATATTTTATATATCAAATATCAATATCAAATATCAATATCAAATATTGTAACTATTTAGTATGGAATCAATTGGTGAAGTTAAAGGCACAATCGAAAACAATTTAGCAAATGATATTGACATTGGAGAATTATCCTCTTTATTAGAAAAAAGAAGAAATGCAAAAAACATAGAGATAATTCCTTATGATGATATTAAAGACTATGATATCAACATTGATGATGTAAATATGATCGACATTGATGATATTGCCCAAATGAAACATTTACGAAATATGGATAATTCCGATCATAAAATTTCAATACTACTCTCAAAAGATTTAAAGAAAATAATAAGCAATAAGCAATACAGAAAGTCTTCAAAACATGAAATTGCTAGTTACTATGATGAAGGGTATTTTGTAGATTGGATTGATTCATATCATACATTAGGAAAAACTAAAGTATTAACCATAGATGAACCAAGATATAAAATCACATCTGAAAAATTTAAAAGTGATTTATATCAATTATATCCACCACAAGAAACATTATTACACGCAATGATTGAATTAGAAACCAAGCAAAAATTAAAAATAATATATGATGATATATATTATATAGCACATTCAAGATTTGGAATATTATCACCAAAATTTTCATTTGGTAAGACAATTCTTACATTAGCATTAATATGTGAGCAAAAATATGTCTTAAATAAAAATATTCGATACCCATTATTATCGGTGTATTCATTTTCTGATAATGATATGTCAAATAAAATGAATGTAACCATAGAAGAATTTAAGACATCAAGATATCAAGATTTTACACCTAATAGTAAATATGGATTTTTCCCCGAAGTTAAATTAGTTGAAACAAATATTCAACTATTACCAATTACTGTAGTTGCGGTTGCAAATAGTATTATTGTACAATGGGAAAATAATATTAAAACATTTACAAATTTAACTTATTTTATTATTAATGACGTTCATACATTAAAAACATTTGAAAAAATGATTATTAATTATAAACAATCGATCTCTAATAAGATATTAGAATATGATATTTTATTAATAAAAGTTGGTAGCATCACAAAAAATTATAAAACCGTTGAAGAACTACAAAATTTAACCAATTTTATTGGAGCATCTTCAAATCCAAATTTATTTGGATCATCGCCTAGATCAATATTTGATGCAATAAGGTCTATATTGGGCAAATATAAAATTTCAAGATTTATCATTGATGATTTTGATGTAATTAAATTAACCGGTTCTGATTATTTAATAAATGCATGCTTTACATGGTTTATTTCTGCAACTAGAAGAAGTTCTAACATTAGATGTCCAATATATGATTATCTTGAAACTCCAATAAAAACATTAATTAATAATAATTTAGAATTTCCTGCAATTTCTATAAGTGAGGATGATGTATTTAATAGTGTATTTAACATTAAGTGTGAGTCGCAATATTGCGATATGCATATTCATACAACACAAGTAGATTTTAGAAAAATAGTTGTGAAGGGAAATTCTACAAAATTATTACAAAATCTAGAATTAGCCCCGGAAGTCATCGAAATGATTAATGGAGATGCTATTGGATTGGCAGCACAAACATTAGGATTGGAAGTCAATTCTATCGGGGATTTAATATATAGAATAATGGGGAATCATATTAGCAGTATTAAAAAATCCATTAAAATTTTTGATAGAATTAAACAACTTAGGGCAATATTGCATAATATTGTAGTAGAGACATCCGAGAATGAAAATCAATTAATGTCAGCTGTCGGTAGTGAAAAAATAAATTCTATTCAAAAAATAATATTAGATGCATCCGATAGTGAATTTATACAATTTTTAAATGGGCAAATTTTATTTATGGATCATAAAAATAGAATTTTGCATATAAAAAAATTAAATGAAGGACATTATGATAAAATCACTCATTTAGAAGAAAAGACAACGGAGCAATATGATAGTGATAATATTATTATAAATAGAATGAAAAACAATGTTAGGGATGGGCAATGTCAATGTTGTACACTTCCATTTGAAGATAATGATGATGCCTATATATTAGGTAGTTGTTGCCAAATTACACTTTGCGACCATTGTCTTGTTAATACTAATGCAAATGGAAAAAAAACATTTATTCAAAGATGTCCTAATTGTAGTTCTTCCATTACATATAATAATATTATAAAAGTAAGTAGTACAATAGAATTGAATGAAGAAAATTTATTATTAAACAATATTGAATTAGAAGAAGAAAAAATTACCACTGTGGAGGAAGTAGATTCAGATTTTGGAATACCATCTACAAATATGAAAATGAAATCATTATTGAGATTAATAAGATCTACAAGCACCATTAATACCAATATTGAAACTTATTGCATAAGTGACCAAATGGTCAATCCATATATATCTGGTCTATTAATTGGAAAACAAAATATACCAAATGTTGATAGAAAGAAATTTTTAATTGTGGCATTAGTACAAGAAACAAATAACTTGATTTCACATGAATTTACAATTAGAAATATACCACATCAAGTATTAGGTGGAACATCAGCGCAAAAAAATAAAATTATTGATCGATTTAAAACCGATATTGATATTTTATTAGTTACCGCCATCAATGATTGTGCAGGGCTACATCTACCATTTGTATCACATATTATTTTCTATCACAAAATTATTGATCGCAATACCGAAAGTCAACTCGCTGCGCGGGGTCAAAGACTTGGGAGAGAATATAACCTAGAAATTATTTCTATTCTATACCAAAATGAATAAAACTCTTTCTTTTAAAAAAAGAAAGGAGGCAAAGAAAATAGACATCGCTGTCACTAGCGTTTAAAAAAGGCTTTACCCAAAACATTGTATTGGTCAAAAAAATAGTTATAATTAATATATAATCGTAATTAATACACAGGTTCAATTAATACATAGGTGTAATTAATCGACAGGTTCAATTGTAACATCATCTTGAACACTTATGTTTTGAACACTCACATTTTTTTTTACATTGATTCTAAGATCAATTTTATCCTCAAATCGAGCATCGTAGTAATCTGAAATATTAAATACAATCTCTAAATCACAAGGATACATCTTACGCAATTCATAAATTACCTCAATGTATTGCTCTCTTGGCATGTTTAGCCTAACCAAAATAGGCCAAAGGCTTTCAGAATTCTTTCTGAAAAAAGCAGTTTTAAGCTGTATTGCAAGATCACAAAGTGTAATCTCTCCCACTGTCTCTTGAATCGTTGCACTTTCATCTTCTTTACCACTATCAATATTGAGCTCGCGTTCCAGTTGTTCAATTTTTTCTTTCATATCTTTAATTTCTTTTTTGATAATGTATTCTTTCATTTTAATAATTTCTTTATGACTATGATTGTCTAAAAAAGTCCAGTGATCAGTTCTAACAACATTTTTGTTATGGCTAGGATCTTTTTCAGTATATGCTTTAATCAATTCAATTTCATCTGGAGATAAATTGCGATAGTCTCGTTCTAAATCAAATCCTTCTCTTTTTGCAATGTATGCTTGAATCTGTTGAATTTCTTCTTCAGTTAATTTTTGAATCCAAGGATCATCTCTATTTTCTTCAATGTTTTTAATCTTTTCAATTTGTCCTTCAGTTAAATCAGCACATGCGCGTAAAAGTACTTCCTCTTCCATCCTACGTTCAAAATCGCCTTCTTCATCAGTTGAATACATTCTAGACATTATTTGATTGTTAAGTTTGTTAATTTTACTTATGATAAATAATTAATTCAAATATGCTTTTGCAAAAAAAAACAAAAAAAAAGAGTTTATTTTCTTCATTTTTTAAATTTTTTTCATTTTTCCTTTTTCCTTTATTTTTGAATCTTTTTTATATAATGACCTATACGCTAGTGACAAGCGACGTTTATGCAGTGACAGCGATGTCTATGCAGTGACAGCGACGTTTATGCAGTGACAGCGACGTCTACGCAGTGACAGCGACGTCTACGCTAGTGACAGCGACGTCTACGCAGTGACAGCGACGTCTACGCTAGTGACTTTTATGTGCTTGCGACTGGCTCAACTACCGCCTTTGATTCAGTTACTTCATTTTTTTGCACATCTTTTGATGCATTTTCATCATGGAATAGTTTCATTTTTTCATCAATGGTGGTTAATATTGAATCACAAATTTGATCTGGAACATTTCCTTCAATTAGAAGGATATGAACCGCAGCCTTAATATGACTTGGTGTAATAGTTCTTACATTCATTACCTTCAATAAAATTTTTGTAATTAATGCCAACTTTCGGATTAAATCAATTACCAAATCACTCAAATATTTCTTTACCTTTGTGCCAATAGTGATATTAATATTTTTTGCATTCTTTAGCCAAAGAATTCCATTGGTGACATATGTCACAAATGACATATTTGTTGAAACATCCAATGCTTCTTGATCTTCATCGTCATCCTTCTTCTTCTTAGATTCCGAAGATAAATCAAAGTTTGCGTAAGTTGGTAAATTTTTAATAATTGAAAAGGTTGACAATCCATTCAAATCTCCACTGTAGAAGTGGGATACGTCCAATGTCTTTTTGCCACTTTGCAACACTTGTGTAAACCCATGTGATACCAATTCCTTAAATACAATATCAGAAATAATTGAAATTGCATATGGGGTATATTGATTTGTTCTAAACAATTGCTTATTCAATTCATCAATTTTTTTCTTATTTTCAATAAATTCATTTGAGGTTTCATCGGAAAGAGACTTTTGCTTTTCTTTATATTCCTTCAATCTTAAATCAATACCTTCATCCAAAATATACTTTCTCAAATAATGCTCTGATCTTGGCCTAGAAATATGAATATCTCCAGTTACGGCATTCAATACTTTCTTTACTGATTTTGTGTCAGGTGCCGTATTCTCACTATTTTCAGTAGAATCGGATTTTGGCTTTGGCTTCTCAGGCTTTGACTTTTCAACTTTTACCTTTTCAACCTTTGGCTTTTCAACCTTTGGCTTTTCAACCTTTGCAGTCTCAACCTTTGCGGTATCAACCTTTGCGGTCTCAACCTTTGGCCTTTCAACACTTTTTTTTGCTGGCATTATTTTTTGGTGTAAATAAATAGTAAAATGTAATGGAAATTAAATTTTATATACATATATTTTTTTATATTTAATTGGATTTATATGTAATATAAATGATTTATACAAAAAAAAATAATACACACATAATATTCAAAATTATACAATAATATTCAAAAAAATACAATTCAGTATTATAAAATTTTATGTAAACATGCTATTTAATACTGAATTATTTGTATTTGTATCAGTTGGTTTTACATTTTCTGAAAATGAAGTATCTTGAACAATATTATCTTGAACAAGATTATCTTGTTGTGGAAATTCTACCATTTTTTGGTTATCTTGCGGGACTAATTCTTTTGGTTTTTGATCATCTTGAGTCACATCAGGAGCCCATGTCTGTCGCATTCCCCTACCGCCACCTCTTCCCCTACCACCATTCATTCCTTGCATTCCTTGCATACCATTCATTTGCATTCCTTGCATTCCTTGCATTCCTTGCATTCCATTCATTTGCATTCCATTCATTTGCATTGGCGGTTGCATACCATTTCCTTGCATTCCATTCATTTGCATTCCATTTCCTTGCATTGGCGGTTGCATTCCATTTCCTTGCATTGGCGGTTGCATTCCATTTATTTGCATTGGCGGTTGCATTCCATTTCCTTGCATACCATTTCCTTGCATTGGATTTGGAGCCCCTGACGCTGGTGGTGTTACGCTTTCTGTAACATTATTACTATCTTGCTTTGCACTTCTTCTCTTTTCCCGTAAAGACGCCAATTCTTCCAAATTTATCATCTCCGGAACATTTTCATCTAATTTATGAACATTAGGATCCAATATCTTCTTATTTTTCTTATTACCCCCTCTAACTATAACAAAATAATAAATAAGTATAATAATAATTACTAAAACAATTATGATCATAATAATCATTGATTTTTTTTTCCCCATACCACCCATTTTTTGCCCAGTAGCTCCCGTCTTATCGGGTCTCATATCTTGATCGAGTATATTTGGAGTTACAAGTTCCATATTTAATATTAATTCTGTTATATATATAATTAATTTATATACTATTGTATTTTTTTTTTAATTGAAAAAATTGTAATTTTAAATGGAAACTTTAAAAAAAATTGAAATTTTTCTAAAAAAAATTGAAGCTTGGAAAAATAGTATAAATACATGCATTCATTTTATAAAAAAAATTGATTTAAATAGTGAATTTTCTAATTTAGGAGAAAAATATAAACAATTTATTATTAAAATTAATAAAATAGAATTAAATGATATTTTTGATAATAAATGGATAAATCAACATGAAGTTCAAATAATATTGGATGGTAACATTATGAATATATTACATAAATATGAAAAAATTTATCATTTTTTAAAAACATATATTCATATTTTACTTAATCCAAAAACAATTCATTTTTTAAAAAATCAAAAATCATTTTCACATTCTAATGTTGTTGAAAACTTTTTTTTAGAAATTACAAAATATATATTTTTAAGTGGAATTGCCTATGTTCAAATTCAAGAAATGATCAACAATTATAAAATATTATTTGATAATAAATTTAATAATAAATTTGATAAAAATGTTGGTTTATTATATTTAATGCTATATTTAAATAATATAAATAGTAAAAATATCACATTAAATCGAAAACTTAAATATCAAATATTAAATATTAATGTACAATCAAATAGTAAAAGCACTGATGGTATCATTATTGATTTATATACAAATAATAAGAATATGGCAATAAATGATATACAATTAATACAATATCCAATAAAACCAATTATATCTATAGATGTAGTAAATTACCATGAAGAAGTTAATCATTTTTCATTAAAATTTCCACATTCTAAATTTTTTACAAAATATAATGTATACCCATTAATAGATAAAAAATATAATGAATCTACTGTGTTGTCTGCATTAACTATAACGCTTGCAAATAGATTAAAAACTATAGAAAATATACCATATGATATCACCTCTAAAAAATCTAATATATTTGGGGTTTCATTTGCAAATAAATTTGGGGTAAAAATATCAAATAATAGTTTTATACGGCCAGCAATGTTCCATAAATCAGTTTTAACAAATTTAAATACAAAAAAATTAAATTCTAATAAATACCCCAAATTAACTGGTGGGTATAGTAGTGAACATAGTGAACATAATAGTCATAGTAATGAACATAGTGAACATAATAGACATAATAGTAAACATAGTGAACATAATAGTCATAGTGAACATAATAGTCATAGTGAACATAATAGTCATAGTAGTGAACATAGTGAACATAATAGACATAATAGTAAACATAGTGAATATAGTGGACATAATAGTCATAGTAGTGAATATAATGAACATAGTGGACATAATAGTCATAGTAGTAGACATAATAATGGCAATAATGACAATATTGACAATTGGTTCCCATTTGGCGGTATAAATTTGTATGCTAAAAAATATTTATCCATTACTGAAAATATAATATTGGAAAAAATAAAACATGATAATTTACAATTAAATCAATATTTTAAAGATGACATTGCACAAGAGACAGTACAGCCAGTTTTATACAATTTAGATATTCTATTAAATTCACTATTAAAAGAATTTAAAATTCATTTTCAAAATATGTTACAATTGCTTAAAACCAATAATGTAAAATTGGAATATATGCATTTATTTATGTTAACAGTTGGAAAGGAATATTTAGATAATAATTATATTGCAACCGCATTAAAAAAAATACATTTTGACAAATGTAAAAAATATATTTTGGATGTTCAAATAATAAATCCACATATAGATATCCAAAAATTTAAAAAAGAATTAAAAATAAATCAAACACTTGTTATGCAAACAAATGGATTAGATATATGGAATTCAATTAAAGCAATTTTTTTTAGTAAAAATTTTGAACCAGATTTGGCAATTTTAAAACCAGAATTATTATCAAAGCATATATTAATTCAAATAAAACAAATATTTACCACAGTTGTAGAGCAAAAAAATGCATTAGAGTGTATACCAAATAGTTTAAAACTATATGGAATTATACACAACCAATAACATTTATTTAATATCTATAACATTTATTTCTAATAATTTAATAGCTATGATTTATTTAATGTTATTTAATGTTATTTAATGTTATTTAATGTTATTTAATGTTATTTGGCATAAACTCTAATGGTTTAATGTTATTTTATCCAACCTCCTGTTATTAGAGTAATAAATGATTTCCACATATAACCCATTAAATTTAACATTGATCCAAAAGGATCAACCATCCACTGTATCGGATTTAATCCATTTGCAGTTGCCTCATCTAATAATTTTTTACACTGTTTAACTAATGCAATTCCGGCAAAAACTAGTCCAACTATTACACCTATAATAGCAAGAACTATAATTATGCCTAGAATTATTTTAATTGCTAATTTAGTCCTATCACTTCCTAAGTTTGGATTATTATCAATGGCGCTATTAAAACGTTTAAAACTTTGATGTGCTGAATGATATGATTTACTTGCATACTGATGCGCGGAATGATATGCTTTATTTGCTGAATTATATGCTTTGCTTGCTGAATTATATGCTTTACTTGATTCTTGTTTTGCATATTGTGAATATGTTATTTTATTATTTCCATAATTATTATGTTGACTATTATTTCCATAATTATGATTATTTCCATAATTATGATTATTTCCATAATTATTATGTTGACTATTATTTCCATAATTATATTGTTGCATTTCTATCTGTGGAATTTGTTGATATTGTTGATATTGTTGTTGACTGCTATAATATGACATTTTTATAAAAAATTTGTATAAAATTATACTTATTTTTTTTAAATTTATAAAAAAAGAATTGTATATATTTGTTTATTTATTTTTATAATTTTTTAATGTTCTTGCGCTTGGATCAATATTAGTTTGTGCCAAGTCAAATATATATTTTGGCTCCCAATAGTGCGATAGTATTCTACAATTTGGGTAGTATGTATCAAATACCATTTTGTAATACATTTTTTCTTTTTCCAATGGAGTGTTTGCACCTATAGAGGATATATAATGACTATTTTGAATAATTTCATATAAAGATTTATGTGTATTTGATACACCATCACTAAATGCTTCTTTTCGTCGCCATAAAATCTCATCTGGTAAAATTTGCCTTGTTATATCATAGCAGTTATAAATGCTAAATGCTTGTCTTAATAAAGATTTTGTGCATTCACCTATCCTTGGCATCCTTAAATTGGGTGGAATGGCCAAATAAAATTGTGTCCAACTTTTATCTAAAAAAGGCGTCCTGGGCTCTAATCCATGGCTTGATATGCATTTATCCGATCTTAATACATCATACATATAAATTTCATCTAATAGTCTATGGGTCTCTTTATCAAATTCAATACAATCTGGGCAATTTTCCATATATAAATAACCACCACATAATTCATCTGAGCCATCACCATTAAAAATAACTTTTGCGTCACTATTAGCGGATATATAACGACCCAATATATAATTTCCAATACTTGCCCTTACTGTTGTGGTATCATAACTTTCAATTGCGCATATCACTTCTGGAATGGCATCAATAAATTCTTGTTCGGATAAAATAATTTCTGTATGAGACGTCCCTAAATATTCTGAAACCATTCTTGCATATTTTAAATCCTCTGAATTCTCTAATCCAATACTATATGTTTCTAATGTTGGTGGTGGGATTCCACTATTAATGGCATTTATTCTATAATACTCAACAATTAATGCAGCGATTAAACTACTATCTAATCCTCCAGATAACAAACATGCAATTGGCCTATCAGTTACTGCACATCTTTTAAAAACTGCTTGAGTTAAATAATATCGAATTCCTTGTAATGTTGGATATATTGCAGTTAATATATTCACCATTGAATCATTGTAATGTGTAAGCGAATGTGTAAGCGTAAGTGAATGTGTATGTGAATATATAAATGATGAATTTGATTTATTGTAATATCTAACCATTTTTATACTTTTAAAATTGCCATCTAATTCCATATATAATGACGGCTTAAAATGGCGAATTTTAGCTTCATTATTTTCTATATCAAAAAATTCAGTCTTACCATCAAAAAATTCCGATTGGGCATCCGAGGAAAATTCATTTAATACTTTAATTTCTGAGGCAAAGGCAATCATATGAAATGTTGTTCCATCATTTAAATAATTGTAATTTTGAACATAATATAATGGGCGAATTCCATAATAATCTCTAGCGACATACATTTTATTAATGTTAGAATCATATAATATAATTGCAAATACACCATCTAACATCTTTAACATGTGCTCAAACCCATATCTTAAATATAAATGAATAATAATTTCACAGTCTGAATTTGTTTGTGGCATAACTGTATTTGTGCTATCAGATCTTATATCATTTATCATGTCGTATAATAATTTATAATTATAAATCTCACCATTACAAATGAGATATACTCCTCCAATAATAATTGGTTGATTTGATTCTATATTTAATCCATTAATTGCCAAACGATGAAAGCCAAAGATTAAATTTTCTTTTATTTTACCTAAGGCGGAAAATTCGGGACCTCGATGTTGCCCAAGTTGAAAGGCATCATTTATATTATCATTTATTTCTAAATATTTATCATCTGTTTGGCTACTTAATATTGATAAAATTCCACACATTTTATATATACTTTGCACTTTATTATATACTATATAAATTGTATTTTATAATTTAATATCACTTGCATTATTAAAAATTAAAATACTATTTTTACTAAAGAAATATAAGATTTAAAAAAAATTGCAACTTAAAAGCACTTTCTCCTGAAAGCATCTTTCTTACTATTATAGAGATTGATTTTCAAATTAGAGAATTTCAAATTTGTATCCAAGTTGAATTGATAATTGTTGAATATAATCATCTTGGCATTGAATCATAACATCATAATCTTTGATTTGAGCATTGATATCTATAATAGTCTGATCAGATTCCAATATTTGCGCAAAACTCTCTTTGAGCTCTTTACATTTAGAAATTAATTGCAAAATTCTTTGTTTGCGCTTTTGTTTGCGCCTTTTGAGTTGTTTTATTTTGCGATTTAATGCAAAAATTTTTTCTTGCATTTTTTCATCTTTAATGATGCCTTTTTTTCTTTTTTTTAATTTACTGACTAAATCATTTTTTGTGTCTTCAAATCTACTTCTAGTATTATATAGCATACTTAGTGTGTATGAGAATTTAGTCATCTTTTCTATAATAATTTATTCATTCAAATTTACTAAAAATTTATATCAAAAAAAAAAATAATATTATTATTTTGTTACTCTTGTGTTTTGATGAAAATTACTACCATGGACAGCGACCATAAAATGGCCTGAAAAACGTATTTATGCAATTTTTCGTACGCAATATTTACATGCAAATGATCCACCACCAAGAGGTACTGGATTGTGCTTTATTTGATTCTGTAGATCAGAGCGATGCCTACTTTTATCACATAAAAGACAGTAGAAATATTTGTCGACGCATTCTTTACTGTCCTTTTGTTGGTCTTGAACAACTAAAGTATCAATATTCATTTTAAATGCATCGATCAAAGAATGACTATTATTTGTATAATAGTCTTTTAACTCGCTCCCCACCACTGTCGCTCTTTTAGCTCTTGTCATACTTGGATCACTTGACACTCTTGGTGGTCGATATTTTGCCATTTTATCATATTGGGCGACTTGATTTTCTCTTTTCCTTTTGAAACTTTTACCGTCTTTTTCAGTATCCTCACCATCTTCCTCGGTTTCTTCACCTTCTTCTTTGGTATCTTGAGTGACTTGATTTTCTCTTTTCCTTTTAGAACCTTTACCGTCTTTTTCAGTCCCCTCACCATCTTCTTTGACATTAGTTAGCACCTTAAGAAATGCTTTAACCTTCTCAATTTCTTTACACAATTCAGTCATTTCCAACTGTGCGTCTTTGGGAGAATATGCTTTGATTTCATCAATTACTGATTTCAATTGATTTTCCAATATCTTCTTATGTGCATTTTTGATATTATATTTACTCTGTCCTAAAACTATATTATCTTTTTTTTTCACCAATTCCGTTAGGCGTTTATTGGCAAATAATATTATTTCCTCCGCCATCCCGTCTTTTTGTTATTATAATTAATTGATCCAAATATGTCATGTTTATTTACAAAGAAAGGGATTTTATCCTTTTTTAAATAGTTTTAGCGTTATTTTTATCTCTTTTGCATGGTCTAATATTGGGGCATTATATGTGCATTTTGTTTTTTGGCCAGCTTTTTGGAGATTGGAGGAATACGAAGTATGCCGTAGATCGGTAAAAAGTGTATCCCATTTATGTATAATTTTTGGGTCAATATCGCTTAATTCTTTTACATATTTTTTGATATATTCACAATTTGGGTCGTATTTTTTTTGCTGTATCCATGGATTAAAATATCTAAAATATGGCTGTGCATCAGTCCCACACCCCGCGCACCATTGCACGCCACTATTATTCATCATTGCATCATAATCCACTAATTTGGTCGCAAAATATTGCTCACCATAGCGCCAATCTATATGCATGAATTTAATTAAAAAACTCATTGTGATCATTCGATTTCGATTATGCATATATCCAGTGGTGTTTAATTGGCGCATTCCCGCATCAACAATGGGAAATCCAGTTGTGCCTTCACACCATGCATCAAACCATTTCTTATTAAAGGGTGGCAATTTTAATTTATCAT
>Ga0214919_10003056_pt1 | contig 25704 bp, 21 predicted proteins | sample LL1503_MetaG_FD_177994 | JGI IMG/M metagenome (GOLD analysis project Ga0214919, IMG submission 177994) | Freshwater microbial communities from Lake Lanier, Atlanta, Georgia, United States - LL-1503 | ecosystem: Environmental > Aquatic > Freshwater > Lake | place: USA: Georgia | collected... | reverse complement strand
TTCGAATTTTTCGCGATCATGGTTTTCAATCACACCAGCGATAAGATGGCCTACCGGGTGCTCGCGAAAGTCTGCTGAAACGTAAGCTATTTTGATGCGCGCATGGCAATACTGCTCGCCAGTCCACAGAGGAGCCTTTTTAAAGGAAAATTCGTCCTTTACTAAGATACTGGTACATTTGAACTGGTCCTCCGCCGAATCCGATAAAGACATATACCCCAGGGCCCGGCATGCGCGTTTCCCCTCACGAATACTCTGGGTGATGTCAACCGTATCCAACTCCACCGTGGACCAGTCACAAATATGCATTTTGTTGAATGCCAAAATTCCCCTGGCATAAGGATAATCAGGTTTTATTTTTAAAAGATGGCTGAATACTGGAATTGAGTCCGGTATCCGTTGTATGTGGGGTTCTGATAACAAAGCACCGTAGTTGCTGAGCGCTTGCAGGTTATCAGGATCAATTTCCAGTATCTTTTCAAATCGCTGGTGCGCTTCAGAATGACGAAGCAGCTGCCGCAAAATCGCACCGCTATTTACTAAAGATGGTATGTGCTTGGGGTCTAGATCCAATGCTTTGTCATATGAATCCAAGGCGTTTTCTAGTTGGTAAAACTCTTTATGAATCGCGCCACGCAAAAACCACAACATCGAAAATTTAGGGTTGGTTTCAGTACCATGAACCACCACATCCAAAGCCTCTTGAATCCGTCCGCCATTGATTAAAAGAAGCCCATAAGAATACAGTGCAACAGGATTGTTAGGCAGTGACTTCAGCACACTTAAGAACAATTTCTCTGCTTCGGGTACTTTGCGCTGCTCGTAGAGCAGCATGGCTTTATTTAAAAGCGCACCAGCTTGTGAGACTCCTGCCTTCTTCGCAGCTGGTTTAATCTTCATAACATCTATGATTTAGGTATATATATTCCAGGTGCTACTTAGCCAATGGCAAGAGTCTGGCCTCTAACTCATGTACAAAGCGCCCTGTATCAAAGAGTACGCCTTCGCTGCGCACGCCTTGCAAATGCGCCCGCAAGCGCGCCATTTCCGCCGGGTCATTCGCCAGGGCGACGGCTTTTTCCTCGTAGTCTTTGAGGTTGTAGGTAATTAAAGACTGCATTTTTGCAGCCGTCAGCAGTGCACCGGCCATTCGGGAGGCAAAGCTACGGCCGGTAAGTGTGAGCAAAGGTAATCCCATCCACAGTGCGTCATTGGCGGTGGTGCCGGCATTAAAGGGGAAGCTGTCGAGGAACAAATCCGCCACCTGGTAGCGGGCCAGGTAATTTTCCGGTGAAAGGCGCGGGCCGAACACCAAGCGCTGGGGGTCAATTTTGCGGGCCTTGGCCTCTTTCTTTAAATTGGCCTCGGACCATTGGTTATCGGCCAACAGCAAAAGCACACTGCCTGGAACGCGATGCAAAATATTCATCCAGGCATCAAATAATTCGGGCGTGTACTTGTAATTGTTATTAAAGGTACAAAACACAAAGCCGTCGGGTGGCAAATTGCAATCAGCTCGGCCAGGCTTGGGCCCGACGTTGCGCTTGCGGTCGCTCACCTGATACACATCCGGCATGTAAATAGGCCGCTCAGAATAGTTAAGGGCCTCGTTTTCGGGAATCAGAAATTTATCTGCGATGACGTAGTCAATCGACGGCAAACCGGTAGTCGCCGGCAAACCCAAATAAGTAATCTGCACCGGTGCTGGGCGGTAAGCCAGCATATTGGCCCGTGCACCCGCCGTCTGGCCTTGCAAGTCCACCAAAATGTCTATTTCATCGCGGCGGATAAGTTGTGCCGCCTCCGCATCCGACATGGTGTGGATTTTGGTGAAATGGTCCATAGCGCTGATTACGCGCTGACGCATGGGTGAGCCATCCTCCGGGCTCCAACAATAGCCATAGACCTCAAACTTTTCGCGGTCATGCAACTCAAACAACTGCACTGTGAGCAGTGACACGGGGTGCAGGCAAAAGTCGCCCGAGGCATAGCCAATGCGAATCTTGCGGTGCCCGTATCCGTTGGGGTTGCACAACTTAGGCACGTCGGAGTTCAGCTTGTTCTTAACATAGCGGCGGGCGGCAGCCAACTGTTCTTGCGGATCATCAGAAATGCTCAGCATAGACAGCGCCGAAGTGGCGTCTTGCATGAATTTGCGGCTTACATTGGGCAGAGGGATGTAGGTGGGCCACACACATTGCTTCTGGCGCAATGAAACCCAGTGGTGCAGCACATCCACTTGCTCAGGCTGCAGCGCAAGGCTCTTGGTCAGCACCACCGAGGCCTCGTCCAAACGCTTATGGATTTCCAGCACCCGCCCCATCTGGTTCAAGGCCATCACCACCAGAGGCTTGTTATTGGGGTCCTGCGGCGACACATGGTCCACCACCCAGCGCCACTCGCTTAGCGCCTCCTCAATCTTGCCCTGGCCTTCCAGCAAAGTGCCTAGGTTCACCCGTGGCTGCACAAAACCGGGGGCTAGGCGGATAGCTTCGCGGTAAGCAGATTCAGAGCCCGCAAAGTCCTTCTCTAGACTGAGGGTGGCACCAAGGTTAAATTGAATGACGTGGTCGAATTGCGAGCTATTGCGCGAAAGCCAGGTGCGGTACAAAACGGCCGAGAGGGGGCGCTCTCCGGCCGAATCCAAGCGGGCAGCTGCGTCAATCAATGCAGAAAATTCAAGTCGGCTTTGCCAGGCTTGCCTAACGAGGTCTGCGAAATTATCTGGGCCGTTCACGTTAAAGTTCTCCTCAATGTGCATACTGAACTTTTAGGCCAAATGCAGCAAGATTTCAAATTCGCTTCCACCGTGAACATTATCCTAAAAAAACACCCATTCGGGCGCGCGTATCAAACTATCGCCTTTTCCTGCATACAATAGGCTACGCCATCCGGTAGTACCGGCAATCACCTTGTAAACCAATTTATTTAATGGATACAGTTCCCAGTTTCATGGTAGTTAGACAACTGGCAATGGGAGATGTGTTGCTTGCGACGCCTATCGTTCGGCAACTGTACAAGGACAACGGCGGTAAGTGCCACATCGACGTGCTGACATTAAAGCCGGAAATATTCTCAAACAGCCCCTACATTCGACGGATTTTTACGCCTGAAACCTTTAGCGAAGCCAAGGGACCCTACACCCGGGTCATCAACCTGGACTTGGCATATGAAAATATGCCGCATGTCCACATAGTGGATGCCTATGCCATCACATCCCATGGCGCGGCAGAGAAAATCGAAAATAAACGCCTAGAGTTATTTTCTTCGGATGCGGACCGGGATCGCGCAAAGTCCGTTCAAACTAAAGATATTAGTGGCGATTATGTCGTCATACACATGCGCAAGGACACTTGGCCGAGCCGCAATTTACCAGATGCTACTTGGAAAAAGATATTAGACATACTGCTGGAATGCACCGATTTAAAAATTGTACAAGTGGGCTCTACCCATGAAATTGCATTCGATTACCATCCCCGCTTACTCAATATGTTGGGTAAGTTCAGTATTCACGAGTTGCGGGAAATCATTGCAGGCGCTCAATGTTATGTGGGTGTAGATTCAGGCACTTTGCATATAGCCGCGTGCACCGATACGCCCATTATTGCCATGTTCAGCAGTGCCCATCATCGCCTGCGCGAACCATTAGAACGTCAACCTAAGGCGCGCTTTATTCCCATACATCCAGCGGTCGACTGCTATGGCTGCCAAGAGCATTACCCTCCGCCTATCACAGGGGTGATTTGCCATCGGGGAGACCCCTATTCACCGCCATGCAGAGATGCGTTCGATGTAGAAAATATCCGCCAATCTTTGATAGATCTGGGATTAGCGAAATATGTATTGCAATAAAGCTGGCTTGCCGATACGATAATACAATGAACACCCGAATCCACATATTTTGCGATGGGGGAATTGGTAATCGCATAAATGCGCTGATTTCTGGGCTGGCGCTTGCAGACCGTTTTTTAATGCACAGTACGGTTTACTGGCCTACAAACAGCTGGTGTGGCGCTGCTTTTGAAGATATTTTTGAAAATAATTTGGATATACGAACAGAAGCGTTAGATGCTTTGGCTGGAAAATTTGGACACGCAAAAATAATGATGCACGATGAAATCGGAGCCCAATTTTTGAAAGTGCCCTTTGCCTCGGCGTATGAATTCCAATCTTTGGAAGATTTTGAGCTTCGAGGTCTCCCCACAAGTGGCGATCTTTTTTTCTACCCCGCCGTTATTCCCAAATGGATACCTGATGCCTTAATCCACGCAAGTTTGCGGCGGATACACTTTAGCGCGCACATTACGCAAAGCGTGAGCGTATTCATCAACCAAACCATAAAACGTCCATTTCATGGTCTTCACCTTAGGCGTACTGATCTGCGCGTTGGCTTGACAGACCCCGAGGTAATGGCCTTGGTGCAGCGCTATCCGCAAGAAGTGTTTTTTGTGTGCTCAGATGACCCTTACGCGGAAACTCTTGCCAGCGCACATCCGCATGTACATGCGCGCCCTAAGGCGCACCATGTCGAAAAAAAGGAAACGGAATCGGACTGGATCAGTCTCTCCAAAGACCAAGAAGGGCGCCTGTCCTACGGAAATATTCAGCGCAGCCGCGAGGCCATGATCGAAGGGACTATCGACCTTCTTGTGCTGGCCCATAGCCAAATCGTCGGCTTTTCTGGCTCCACGTTTCAACGCATGGCAAAGCTCATTGGCGATGTTGCGCCATTAGTGTCGATTAGCCGGCCGAACGCGCTACCCTTTTTCAGTTTCACGGAGATGACGCAACAAGTCGAACGCCAGCTCATTGAGCCTGGTGTGCTTATGCAAGTATGTCAGACCATGTTGCAAAACGGCGAAGCGGGCCAAGCCATCGAATTGATGCGGATGAGTTTTGAACGAATGACGGATGCACAGCGCCCCGATATTGGACATACCCTGGGTATCATGTTGCTCAACCAGAATCAGCCGCGCCAGGCCAGCCTGTATTTCATTGCGGTACTGCAAATGCAAACCATGCGTCATAGCAGTTGGCTACATCTAGCCTACGCAAAAACCTTGCTGTCTGAACATGACCAGGCCAAGCAATTATTACAGCAAGCATTGGCATGTCGGCCCACGACTCTTAGTCCCTCAGACGCACTATTAGAAAAATCGCTTAGACAGCGATTTCAAATGGAAGCCGCGCATGGCCATGCGAGTTGATTATAAACGTTGACTTTTACCATTAATAAAAGTGCAAATATATGTATCTCTTCTTTGGCACCACCTATTTATTTCTAGTGATAAAAATAAGGGGCTTGATTAGCCGCCTCGCTCGAAAGAAAACAGAGATGGTAGCGATCAACGGCATTAATTTATGATGTACACCCGTATCCGTTTTTTCGGCGTTGACACACCTACCGGCGTGGGGACTCATTGCTCCCAGACCGTGAAGGCTTTACAAGCTTTTCAGTTTCAAAGCATTCAGATTCAATTGATCAAGCATAACTATATAGACGAGGTGCAGTCGGCAGTGTCTGACAGTCAAGAAAGTGATGTGAATATATTTTTCTTTCCTGAAGTATATGCAGATAAACTAAGGGGAGTGAAAATTTACTGGTGCGTATTCGAATCCAGTCGCCCCAATTCGGGATACGAACGATGGTTGGATAACTTTCAATTTATTTTCGCAACCAGCCACTGGGGTCGCGATATCATGCTGGAACACGGCATGGACGGCGGCAGGATTATTGTAATTCCGGAAGGTGTTGATTCGACATTTTACAATCCATACGATAGGCCGCTGCAAGCGCCAAGCGGCAAAACGAAGTTTTTGATGGTAGGGAAATATGAGAGAAAAAAAGGCTACCTCGAAGCGTTCGAAGCTCTGAAAATAGCTGCAGAAAAGGGCTGCAAAATTGAGCTACTCACCAAATCAGATTGGATCAACGGTACGAACGCGGTGCTGCATCCCGAGTTCATTCAACTGGTGCAGAAATACCAAGACAAGTTCAGCATAATAGTTTACACAGGGAATTTTGTGCGAGAGCAAATGCGCATGTTGTATTACTCTGCCGACTATTTTTTACATCCCTCGCGCTGCGAGGGGTGGAGCTTACCGCTGATTGAAGCCATTGCGTGCGGCACGCCCTGCATTAGTACGCGCTTCGGCGGACATTCCGAATACCTCGGTTTCCTAGCTGAGACCGAAATTATAAGGACAAACCTAGGCCCGGTGGACTGCGAAGCTTTCAAAGAAGCGACAGCCCATAAAGACGGCGACTATGGCCAATGGGCGTACCCCGACGTTCAAGACCTTGCAGATCGTATCGCTAAAGTGGCAGCGCAGCCGCTCGCCCTGTATTTTCCCGGTTCGAACCATGTTCGAGAAAAATATTCCTGGAATAAGGTGGCTGAAAAAATATTATATTTTTTGCAATCTCAGCATTCGAGCACACCGGTGATGACAAGGCAAATTAATCCATGAAATCCAAGCCAATCATAACTTATAAAATCTAAATGGATTCTTAGCAACCAAACGAAATTATATTAACGGAAACTAAATTGGCTCGCTCCCTAATGTTTAATGAAATTTTACAGAATTATAATAACTATCATTTTAATTAATTACCCAAAAAATATGGGGAACGCGAATCCATTCACCCTAAGCGCAAATATACTATGGAACAAAAATATATAAATTTGTATAAAAAAATCTTAGCGATTGATTTTCAAACTGAGCTTACTGAAAAATTAGTTGCGCAATTAATCGATAAAGAAGAACCATTGATATTGGAAATTGGAGCGAATTGCGGGCAAACCACAATCGAGTTTATCCGAAACATGCCAAATGCTATGATATTTTGTTTCGAACCTGATCCTAGAGCAATAAGTAAATTTGAAAGACTCATTAGCACTAGTAGAGTACATCTAGAAAGAATTGCGATTGGCGCAGAGAACGGAACAATAATTTTTAACCAAAGCTCGGGAGCCGAGCATATCGATCCTAACGGCTGGGACCACTCCGGATCTATTCGCAAACCAAAGTCACATCTAGAAAAATGGCCATGGGTAACATTTAAGAATCAGATCGAAGTTCCCATTTGTAAACTAGATGATTGGGCCCAAAGAAAAAATATAAAAGATGTTGATTTTATATGGGCAGACGTTCAAGGCGCTGAAAGTGATTTAATAGATGGCGCGCGCACGGTGCTCTCGTCAACTCGTTTCTTTTATACGGAATTTAGTGATGAGGAATGGTATGAAGGTCAAGTAAATTTAGAATATATAGAAAGTCAATTGAAAGATTTTTCAATATTACATAAATATGAAAATGATGTACTCTTCGTATCAAACGCAGAAATATTTAAATTTATTGAAAAAAAATTGATTACTCCATCTTTAGAAAACATATCCCACAAATACTCCTCAGGCAGTATAATTAATACTCCTCAAGGAATATTTAGCTTTCCGATTAACGAGAATGTCATCTCGAATAGCTTAATTTCTACTGGACAATACCAAGAATGGGAAATAAAACTAATAGAAAATATTGTCAATGACCAAGACAATGTGCTGATCGTTGGCGCTCATCTTGGGGCAATCGCAATACCGATTTCAAAACTAGTAAAACAACTTGAAGTGGTCGAACCGAACCCTGAAATTATTAAATACCTGAAGTGCAATATCATTCTAAATGACATTAAAAATATAGGACTATCGGAAGTTGCGGCGTCGAATGAAAATACCATTTTAAAGTTTATAGCCGCCGAGGGAAATTCAGGCGGATCTAAAATTTTTCCTAAGACCGCCCACCCTCATTATTTTGAAGCCAAGCACAAAATAGTTGAAGTTGAAGCAAAGCCACTTGATGAAGTGTATCCAGAGATAAAGTTTAAAATAGTTTTTATGGACATTGAAGGTTCGGAATATACAGCCCTGAAAGGGATGCCCAATATATTAAAAGAAACTAAATTTCTATTTTTGGAATTTATCCCTCACCATTTGGAGTACGTTGCTGGCGTGACACCGGAGTTATTTTCTGATGAACTATTAAAATACTTTCAGTACCTGTATGTGCCCAAGCTGAATGCTACGCTAGGTAAAGAGATTATTAAATTTGGTCTGCGACGATTTTTCGATCTTAATTATTCTTTTGAACAAATAATTTTTTATAAAAACGAAAGTGATATTGAAGAATTGACAAAGAATAATAAAAAATAGAAATACTATCTTGATTTTATCAATGCAGAGGATAAAAATTCTCTAGCATTTTCGTAACACTTTGGTACCGCGGGATGTGCAGACATTGAGTCTAAATGAGCGCGAAAGTAGACTTCACAATAATCAATATACTGAACGTATTCATAATTTAGTGCGGTAATGCAATAGAAAAGCATATCTACACCAGCACCAGTTGAAGCATAATATTCAGATTCAAAACCAGATAAATTCGTGAAAATATTTCTTTGAAGGTCGATTGTTCTACTAATGCAAGCACCCGGCGAAACAGGAAAAAAGTTGTCTGCAAGGGCAGCAGCATGAATAAAAAGAGCTGTACGTATTTTAGTGTTGCCAATAAAATTATTGTAGAAAGGAGTTTTTGCGCTCCATGGATCACTTGCCACGTTAACCGAGCTGTATACCAAAGCGCACCCAGGATCATTCAAAAACGGGAGTGAATTTTCTAAATATTTAGGTCCAAGTAAGTCATCGCTAAATAAAAGTTTAGAGTACTGCGAATTTGCCAGACTTGCTCCCCTCTTCCAATTCAAAACTGGACCAATATTTGAATCATTTCTGAAAACTCTAACTCTTTTATCCTTACGTGCTATTCCTAATGCAGCCTCGAAAGAATCATCAGTGCTGGCGTTATCCACGACTATAATTTCAATATCATCTAAGGTTTGATTTTGAGCAGATGTAACCGCATCGACCATCATGGCAGATCGGTTGTAAACAGGTATGATTATTGATGCTTTTGGCATAATGAAAAAATTAATATAACATTAAAAATACAATCTTCGCGCAGTTGGCCGCCCGCGAATCTTTGCGCGACATCGAGATCAATTTGCGCGTGCAGCGCCAACATTTCTATCACTTGGGCTTTCGCTGGAAGACTGAAGTGGTCCCCATCCTCGAGACAGACCGAGCGGTAGTTTAAGCTGCACCCGATGTCGCGCTCCATCTTGACTCTTGCAAGCTCAGCCCGCAGCCTGGCTAGTTCCATCTGCTCGGCGCTCACGGGCTTGTCGCCCGCACCATTGAGTTTGCCTTTGCTATCGAGCCTGACCCAGTTCTCCAGCGTCTGCTTGGGAATGCCCAGCACCTTGGCTGTGACCGCAGCCACCTGGCCGCACCCTGACCAGCCTGACCGCTTCCATCTTGAATTCCAGCGTGTAACGCGCCCGTTTCGTCTCGTTCATTTCTTGTCTCCTAAAACTGATTTTGAACCGTCAGTCAGCTAAGGAGTACGTTTTTCGGGGGGGCAAGGTCAGTCCAGGTCTTCGATCTTCTTGCTGGCCTTAGCCTGGCGGGCAAAGCAGTGGGCCAAAGAAGCTTCGATCTCTTGCCAGGGCATGCGGTTGGCCAGCAACGCCAAGGGATGGCGCAGGTCAATTATGTGGTCCAAACGGCTGCGAAAGAAATCGTCGGTGCTGGCGGTCATGGAAATCTCTCAAAAACTCCCAGAAATAGTATCGGGAGGGGTTATAAAGTGAGAGGAATTTTACCTCAAAAGTAGGTAAATAGTCCATTAAATCAACGGGTTACGTATATTTCAGGGACGACTAATTGTACAGTTATAGCCCAACGCACCCGCGCTATCATACTCCCGGCGCGTTAGGCCAGACAGGCTCCAAATATGTGCGCCGGTATTATTACTAAGACAACTCTTCGAAAAAAATTAGCTTTAACGTCCTATGCCGTAATAAGTAAATCCTCGTTCTCTCATCTGAATTGGCTCGAATAAATTTCGACCATCGAATATTAAGGGATACCTTAGAGCCAATTTAATAGCATTAAAATCTGGGGCTTTGAACTGACGCCATTCAGTCATAATTACCAATGCATCAGCTCCCCTTAGAGCCTCCTCCTTGGTGCTACATAAAATCAAATCCTGACGGTCGCCATAGATACGCTGAGTCGCTGACATTGCCACGGGATCGTAAGCCTGGATACTCGCTCCTGAAGCCCATAACGCCTCCATCATGGCTCGACTAGAAGCCTCGCGCATGTCGTCCGTATTTGGTTTGAACGCAAGTCCCCAGAGAGCAATTATTTTTTTATCTAAATCACCATTGAAATGCCGTTTGACTTTGTCAAAAATCACATGCTTTTGAGCATTATTCCGTGCCTCTACCGCCTTGAGAATCATAGGATCCATTCCAATTCCTACTGCTGATTTAACCAAAGCTCTGATATCTTTTGGAAAGCAACTCCCACCATAGCCAGCGCCGGCGTATATAAAGTGGTACCCAATCCTCGGGTCACTGCCTATACCCTGTCGGACTGACTCAATGTCTGCACCTGTTCCTTCGGCAATAATAGACAGTTCGTTCATCAGGCTAATTCTGGTGGCAAGCATACAATTCGCTGCGTACTTGGTCATCTCAGCGCTACGTCGACTCATTACTATAAATTTGTCATGGTTCCGATTAAAAGGTGCATATAGTTCACGCATGAGCTTCTCCGCTCGCAGACTTTGTGTTCCTATGATGATCCGGTCGGGCCTCTGACAATCGGCGACCGCTGAGCCTTCTTTCAAGAACTCAGGGTTAGAGATGACATCAATGGTAATTTCCAGTCCGCGAGCTTTGATCCTCTGCTCAATGATTTCGCTCACATAGTCAGCCGTACCAATAGGTACTGTAGATTTATCAACTACTACGGCATAGGCTAAAATATGATTAGCAATAGTTTCAGCAACCGCAAGCACCTGTGCTAGGTCCGCGCTACCATCTTGAATTGATGGAGTGCCAACAGCGATAAAATGGACTTCCGATTGCTGCACCGCCCAGGCGGCATCCGAAGTAAATAACAGACGATCATGTGTGCACGCATCTTTGACAATCCGCGCAAGGCCGGGTTCAAAAATAGGAATAACACCTTCACGCAAAGCTTGAAGTTTATTTTCGTCTAAGTCCACACATATAACTTTATGCCCAGCATCCGCTAAAACTGCGCCCTGTACCAATCCCACATAACCAGTACCAAAAACAGAGACATTCATACAATTCCTGAAAGAATATATTCTTAAGTCAATTTTTCGAAGAAAAATTTTCAATTCGATTCAACCAATTGGCCATACGAACTGCCCATTCCGCACCATACCTATAGTCGTCTGTTCCACCTTCAATAACCGCCTCAACAAATGAACTCACCGCACGTGTCAACGGTGGTTCGTAAGAATGCTTTAAGATTTTTCCATTCCGACGTAAGCGGCCTTCCAAATCTAAATCGTCGTAAATAAATTCATCATCTCCAGAAACGACCTTAAAGTAGCGCATCTTTGGAAGACCGTCGTTCCAAATTTCGCAATTAACTTGAGTATCAGGAATAAATTTAAAATTAATCGAAAAATAATCGCCTTTGGGCGAAGTATGGCGGATGGCTTTAATACTTATAGGGTCCATATTGGTAATTCCGAAAATCATCGCGAGATCATGAGGCCCATAGTCCCAAAGCGCACTGTAATCACGATGTGGCCCAGGCCCTCCTGCCCTTGAAAGGATATGATTTACAGCTTGACCATGAACTTTTTTCCTTATGTACTCATAGGAATTTGCAAATAAGTGTTGATGCGAAACAAGTACTAAAGAATTTGAACGGTGAGCTGCCGCACAAATAATATTTGCTCCCTCTAATGTCAGAGCCGCTGGTTTCTCAACCATTACGGGAATTTCCCGGGTTAGAAAGTGGCTACAAAATTCCGGTGCCAAGGACGGATGTGTGGCTATTACCACCGCATCAACTCTAAATGAATCAAGCTCGGTGGCAACATGTAGACCAGAGCGACGAGCCTCATCGGCACTATTTGAGTTTCGCGGCAATAAAACAGATGTTATTTTTGCTCTACCTGATGCTGCAACCGCCGCAAGGTAATTGCGCCCCCATCGTCCAAAGCCTACTAAACCGATTTCTAGCACGTTGAGTCAATCATGCAAAAGCTAAATTGGCCCAATCAAAGAACCTTTTCAAGCCATCTCTTAAATCAACTCTTGGCGCGTAACCGAGTTGTTGCGCTGCCTTTGAAATGTCAGGGCAGCGGCGATTGGGTTCATCGGCAGGGTAAGTATCCGGGTAATTTACGACGTCAAACTCAACTCTCTCCCTGCCTATAGCGCGAGCTACCTCTAGCGCCAGCGCTTTCATACTTATCTCAGGCGAAGGATTACCAATGTTGTACGGTTCGCCAGGTACCCCGTCTAAAAGTACGCGCAGGAACCCTCCGATCGCGTCTGTGACGTAACAAAACGTCCGGGTCTGATCGCCATGACCATAAATCTGAAGCGGTAGTCCCTCCATGAGTCTAGCTCCAAAATTGGGTAGGACGCGGTAGTCGGATTTCTGCATCCCGGGACCGTACACATTAAATGGACGAATAATCGTACCATGAACACCATACTGTTGATGATATATCTGAACCAAGGTTTCCCCCAAGCGTTTACTCATATCATAGCAAGCACGTGGGCCTAGGCATGCAACGTTACCACGATAACTTTCCCGAGTGGGAATATTTAGCTTATCTGGATCGCCGTATATCTCCGAACTAGAAAAAAATGCAATTCGACATCCATGGTTTAGTCTTGCAAGTTCGAGAGAATTTTTTAAACCAATTGTTGCAACTTCCAAGGTTTCTAAGGGGTATTTTCTATAATGTGCTGGACTCGCTATACCCGCCGCATGCAAAATGAAATCCACTTTTCCTACATTAGGAAAGGGCTTTGTGCAATCATGCTGTAAAAACTCCATGTTTTTAATAGAAGGTATTGTCGAACCCTCTGGCCCCGAAGAGATCAGATTGTCCATAATCGTCAATGTAACCGGCCTTTCTTTCAAAATCCTCTCGTTTAAATACTGAAATACGGCCGTAAAATAACGACCTAAGAATCCACGGCCACCAGTTAATAATATATGCTTACCACCAAATTGATCTAGTGCACCAATTGGCATATTCTGGACGATTTCTTTTATATCACTTTGAACCAAAAATGTCGTCATAATCAATGCCTCTTGAGTTTCGGGAGTGGAACAACATAAGACCCGCGAAATTGGGGATATTTATTTATGATTTGATCAGCAAAATTCCAAGCGAAAATAATAATTATCTCAGGATTATTTTCGCGAGCAAGAAGTTGGCTTGGCGGAACAACTGGGATATGCTTTCCTGGTGTCAACATACCTTGCTTCCACTGACTGTCGTCGACGACAAACTTAATTTGGTTGGATGCAATATTAAATTGGTACATGAGCGTTGTTAATTTCGCAGGCGCTCCATATCCAATGACTTCGCCAATTACACGACTCAAAACTTCATTGAGTTGCTCCCTTGCATTCCCAATACGCCTATCCATATCACCAAAAGGGTCACCCAGCAGAAAAACTCGTTCCCGCTCTAATAAGCGCAGCGTTGAGATTGACGGTTCCAATCCCTTACGCATTGCCACTGTTCCTCGAATCGAACCTCCATGAGTATCCACTGGCAAGACGTCAACAAGCGACATGCCAAGTGAAGAAAAGAAATTCATCAATGGTTTAACAGAATGATAAGAGAGATGCTCATGGTAAACCATGTCAAAAAGTGTATTTTCAACCATATCAACCAAATACTGTACTTCGAATACAAACCACCCAGAATCAGGGTGAATTAAATCCCGGACCCCGTGGGCAATCTCCGCTAAATCATCTGCATGCGCAAATACGTTGTTTGCCAAGACCAAACTGGCATATCCATGCTTAGAAAGAATCGCATTTGCCGTTAATCGATCGAAAAATGCACACAATGTTTCAATTCCACTGAGGGTTGCATGCTCAGAAATCAATTTGGCTGGGTCAACGCCGACAACCCGCATGCCGGCATTTTTGAAAAATCTCAACAAGGTACCATCGTTACTACCAATATCGACTACTAAATCCCCAGGTTTAAGATTGAATCGTTGGATCATCTCGAGGGCATAATTCTCAAAATGCTTTACGAACTTTGAACTTGTTCCCGAAACATAGACATAATTTGAAAACAAAATCTGCGGCGACAAAACCACCGGCAGTTGGACATGATCGCAATGCATGCATTGAACGAGATAAAGCGGGAATACTTCTTGAGGTGTCGAAATTTGATCGGGCAAAACAAAGTCATTGGCCGCGGGCGTTGACTCGAGTTGGAGGACGACATCAAGCGCGCTCCCGCCGCAAAGCCGACAGCTCGTTCGTACGTGGTAGCTCATGGAAAAAAACGATCAATAATTTCTTGGGTCACAAAGGATACGCGGCTTAAATCAGATTCATGATTTTCATGGTTCCTCATGTTCCTAGCAAACGTATAAAAAATAGTATCTTTGGAAAAAAGCATTGCATGCTCAATATTAGGTCTTGTAAAAAACATTTGTCCAGGATTAAAAATTATCGGATCGGGAATGTCTTTACTGCCAATGGGACGCTCAAAATATAAAATCTGACCAATCTCGACAAACGCATAATGCCAATCTGTCTTGTGATAATGGTTTGCCCTAACCGATCCAGCAATGGATGTGATTCTTGCCACACTTGTAATCGGCGAAAGCAAGATATTTAAAATCTCACCGCGATCATCTTTGAAGAAATCATCAAGCGGAACCCTGACTGATGAAGGGTACTCATCTTGATCTACCTGATTAGAGTAAATATTGTTTAGTGTCATAAAAAACTCCTTCGGTGTAGTTGGTGGCTCAAAGAAATTGTATCATTAATTGAATAGATTCTGACCCTACAGTGCACATTAATAAAAAATTTCCGGCGCGTAACATCTGAGCGACGTGTCACTCCAGAAGAATATTGGTTTGAAAAAATCAGTTTGATTTCCCTAATTTTAAATTGTGTGACCAGTGTTTCTGGAGGGCTTTAATATTTATTCAGAAGAATTAGCTTTTAATTGACGATTGAAAAATTTCCAATATTTTATAAATCCTATTTGATAATGTATGATTAGTTAATACTGCATTAATTCTTCGAAGAATACCAGACATCCCGCCTTCATTAAATTTATCAACGGCACGAGAAATAGTTTTTTCCGAATCAAATATTTCGGAAGCGGTGTAATATTCGCAATCTAAATTATGTAGTCCATTTAAGGCGGGATCATTTTTTAGGTAATTGGGCAAAATAGGAATTCCGCCGGTGATTAACGCATCGAATACACGGCACGGGAGGTCATTTAAGGTAGGAACAACCCAGTGCACCTTGTGCCCCCCCCACTCCCGCAACCGCTCTAAATTACTTTTATCAAAATAACTATTTCCATTCTCAAGCAAACCTATATAGGAGTGTTTTTTTGCTAAAGTTGTCAATAATTTCTCTCGGTGTTGAAATAGGCCGTATTTAACATGCCAACCAAGCGCCTCGTTTGATCGATTTGAGTTTATCAGATAGTTTAATTCATCAATAATGACCTGATCATTCCATTGGAATGTCGTTGCCGCGATTCTAAATCTTCGGTCACAATGCGCTGAGAGTTCAAAGTCGTGCGCAAAATGCGCATGGCAATAAATGTCCGAACATGCTGATATGATGGAACTTACATGTAACGTATGGTGATTGTCCCAATCCCAACCTATAAAAAAACAATTCTTTGAATTTAAATAAAGAGTAATAAAATTATTTAATGATGAGACACTCCCCGCCCATTGGGGCATATGACTATTGAATAATAGTATTTTTCCCTCCAAGTATTCCATCCTTTGATTAATTGTATAACGGTAATCCGAGGAAAAAAAATCTTCGTCAATGAATGATATTTTGTATATTGATAATAATTCCTTGGAAATTGATTTTTCAAATTTTTTGCTTAGAACTATATCCAAATTTTCTTCCGTAACGAATTTAGTTTTTAACTCTTGAAAACGTTGTTCCTTAAATCTTTTGAGATGAAAGTAATCATCCATCTGAAGTAATGAAATATTATTCTTACTATTTTTATCAATTTCAAAAGCTTGAGATACTATAGTATTTAAGTTCATATTTATGTTTTTTTGATCATTCACTAGGGAGCATGTTCAAATCTCAGTTTGAGATCCCAGCATAAGCGAATATGTCCCACCTTTTGATACGCCAGCGTCAATTGCGCCTCTTGAAGGCGCAACCGGTCAGTTTCCAGGCCTGTTGTGAACATTTTCCGATTTGCAGACGCACTCATCCCTGCGCGCTCTGCATAAGCCTGCTTCTGGCCATCCAAATGTTGGACAGCGCAAACAGCGTGATGAACTGTGCGGTATTCTTGGCAAGTTCCCGGTAGCGCACTTTGACGCAACCGAACTGGCGCTTGATAACCCTAAACGGATGCTCCACCTTGGCCCGAACGCTGGCCTTGAGTTGCTCGCCTTGTTCGTGCAACGAGCCCCAGGGAGGGTGCTTTTGCGCGCGGCGCTCTCCAGGTCGCATGGCAACACGCCAATCCACGCCAATGGCGTCGGGTCGTTTGCTGAAGCCTTGATAGCCCGCATCAGCAAAGACAACTTGTTCTTCACTGTGCAGCAGCGCGTGACCTTGCGTGACATCGTTGACGTTGGCCGCCGTGCCGATGACCGTATCCACCCAGCCCGACTCAGCGTCCACCCCAAATTGGGCTTTCATGCCCAAGTGCCGTTGGTTGCCCTTCTTAACTTGATGCATCTCGGGGTCGCGCTCACCGGTCTTGTTTTTGGTCGAGCCGGGCGCAGCACTCAACGTGGCGTCCACCACGGTGCCCGCCTTGAGCAACAAGCGGTGAGCGGCCAACTTAGCGTTGATGACTTGCAGTACCTTGGGGCTCAGCTCGTAGTCTTCGAGCAGATGACGAAATCTCAGGGTGCTAACCCGGTCTGGAATGTGTTGGGTGCCGCTAATGCCTACAAAGTCGCGGTAGAAGCGGTTCTCGAACAGGGCTTCTTCTGCTCTCGAGTCTGACAGGGAAAACCATTGCTGCAGGCAGTGAATGCGCAGCATCATTGCCAGATTAAATGGAGGGCGTCCCGTCTTTGCCACGGCGCGCGCGGCGCTACAAGCGAAAGCAAGTCGCTCCAAGGCATGACGTGGTTCATTTCTTCGAGCAAGAATTGCTTGCGCGTGCGCCGGGTGCTGGGATCGCGTCAGAGGTCTATTTATTTCATTCAATTGGAGCCCGCAATTTACGTGCCTCAATCGAGGTGATTGGCGTGATGTTTTGAACATTATCCTTAGCCGAAATTGGTACTCGCAAAGGGATAGCAAAGGGATATGATTAAACATATGGCTTCCGCATGAATGCGAGATTATGCTTCCAATACCAATGCTTGATCTAATTTCTGAATAAAGTTCTCGGCGACGGTCTTTTTTCCGAACTGATCGGCGAATCGAGGAAAATAATCTCGGTACTCGGGTGAGAATATTCGCTTTATAGGGGTGAGCAGTCCCGCTCGAAGTGCGGGCTTATTGCTAAAGATGAAATTAGCTGCAGTCAAGAAACCATCAAGATGCACCATTAATTTATCGAAATCAGTAGCTCCGGGTTGACCCATTAACTCCTCTAATCGGTCCTGGGGAAGCACCAAAACAGTTTCAAACGGCACTCGTAATATGCTTCCACCATGATTAAAAAGTATATCCATGATTCTTATCATGTGTGCGAATGGATGTCTATTTACATATTCACAATCAATAGAATTAACCCAAGACTTTTGCCGTATCACAAGGTTTGATAGGAATCCAAATCCTGAAGTTGACTCAGTTTTACCGAGATAATCCAATAACACACCGGATTGCCTACATTGGTAAAGTGTAGGTTCTTGGACAATTGGCCCACATTGCTCTGAATACTGTATGGTCATATTTTTATCGCAGACGAAACGATTTGAGCTGATTACGTCTGGGTTATGTGCTAGTACTAAGTGTTTTAGTAGGGGCAACCAACCTTCCCGGAATAAATCATCGTCACCGGTCAATACACAGTATAGGCCATCGCCTTCGCTTAAAACCGAGCAGACATTTAACATTGAACCGATATTTCTATCTCGACGGATATATTTGATATTTAGCTTATCAAAATATTTAGAAATTGATTGGTACGAATTATCCGAAGAATTATTATCACCAATTACAACTTGATAGTCATCATCACCTTGAATTTGGGTATAAATATTTTCAAGAAGTGCCTCGAGATATGGTCTCCTGTTCCATGTAGGAATGCATATAGAGAATAGGTATGGTTTCATAAGTATTTCTAATTTGATATATCTCTAAAAGTTCAGGCATTCGTCCCGAGCCAATGCAACATTAGGTCGATGCCTTCGTTGACCCGAATTTTGGGCTTCCATAAAAATTTTTCCGCGACTTTAGTAATATCTGCCACAAATATTCTCTGATCACTTTTCCTGACCGGTAATCGCTCATATTGAAGATTTATTTTCAATTTAGAATTCAAAATGGAAAACAGCTCTAGCAACGAGAGGCTGTTTTCAATACCCCCACCAATGTTAAAAGCTTGCCCGTAAATGTTGTCACTGGCATCCAAGGCAGAGTTGTATAGTCTTATCAAATCATAAGCATGCAATACATCTCTTACTTGCTTGCCATTGCCTGAAATCGACAATCCCTCCTTATCAACACTATTTTTGAATTCCAGTGCTTTTTGGCAGAACCACCCGATCCATCCTTGATCAAACGTCGGAAACTGACGACCGCCGTACATCGAAGAATGCCGGAAGACTAACGTCCTCATATCAAATATCCGCGCATAATCCAGCATATATTGGTCGGCAGCACCTTTTGAACACCCATAAGGTGAGTGAAATTCTAATGGCGTATTCTCATCAAAACCCCGTGGCTTTTCATCGCATTTATACCTGGTAGATGACTCAATATATTCATATTGCGTCAGATCGCCGTATACCTTATTTGTAGATGAATAGATAATGATTGAATTAGGGACATTAATACGGGCAGCTTCGAGCAGATTAAATGTTCCAAAAGCATTTATCTCAAAGTCCGCCCGAGGATTAGTAATCGAGGTTGTCATTGCAACCTGACCTGCTAGATGAAAAATAGCATCCGGTTTGAAATACTTGAAAATATTGGTTACATCATCTGGGTTACGTATATCACCTTTTCTAAAAACAAATTTACCAATAGTGTTTAACCACTCAAGGTTTTCGAATGAGCCAATACGGCTTAAATTGTCAAAAACCAATAATTCCTGCCCTTTGGAAATTGCGTCTTGAGCTAAATTTGATCCTAAGAATCCGCATCCTCCGGTGATAAGAATTTTCATAATCGCATTTCCTTTTGGATTGTTAGCAGTATGCCGGTTTCCAAATCAATTTTCGGATGCCAACCGATAGCGGTCATGGTAGATAAGTCAGCAACGCATTGGCGTGGCTCATTACTTCGCGTTGGAATCGATCCGAACATCAACTCTGACTTTGATTTGGTTATCTTATGGATCATTCGCGCCGCCTCTTGAATAGTGAATTCAATGCCGGAGCCTACCTGATATTCATTCAAAATTCTCCCGAATTCACATTCACGCAATATGAAATCCAGCGCTTCAACGGCGTCATCTAAATAGATAAAATCACGCAATTGATTCCCCGAAGTCAGCTGAATTTCTTTTTGGTTACGTTGACAAGCATGCAGGATCGAAGTCACAAATTTTGACTCGTCATCGAAGGGCCCGAAAACTTGCTGAAGTATTACGCTTGCAAACCTTATCTTTTTAAATGATTTTTCAGAAACATTACTTGCCAATTGCTTAAAATGAAACTTTGTTAACGCATAGAAACTCACTTCAGGAGGCAGTGCAGTTCCGATATTTATAAAGCTAACAGAATTTCCTCCGCTTTCAATACTCTGCAAAATCAACAAACCTAATCGAATATTTGAATCGATTAGCTCTATATAACCCTCCCCTTTTCGGCCATAACTACATGCAGTATGCACGACGATATCAGGGCTAGATCTAGCAACAAAATTTAATATATCAATATCCGATTTATAATTGCATATCTTAAATTTTTTAGCTTGATCCCCGAATCTCCAGAGGTCAGACCGTTCTCGCAATAACAGAAATATTTCATGCCCCTGTTTTTCCCAATATTGGGCCAAAGCGCTTCCCAAAAATCCGCTTCCGCCGGTTAAGAGTATCTTCACCTGTGGACCACTTTTTTTAAAAAGTTACGCCTAAAAATGATTCGATTTTGGTCGCTACATACTCCAACATTTCTTGGTCTAAAGCCGGCTGCAATCCAATCCAAAAAGTATTATTCATAACTATATTAGTTTGCGTCAGTTCTCCACTAATGCGATAATTAAGTTCAGACATATAGGGTTGAGCAATGAGGTTTCCGGCAAATAGCAAACGTGTTCCCACCTTATTTTGATCAAGGTAAGTCAGAAGATCTAATCGACTAACCGGGCAGTTAGCTGTTAATGTGATCGGAAATCCAAACCACGAGGGATTTGAGTTCTCCGTCGGAATAGGAAGTTGAATGAAATCTTCACAACTTTTCAACCGCTGCTTTAAAAATTCGAAATTTTCTCGCCGCGATTTTACAAAACCGTCGGCTTTATTTAGTTGAGCTAGTCCACATGCCGCCTGCATATCGGTTATTTTTAAGTTATATCCCAAATGACTATAGGTGTATTTATGGTCATAACCATAGGGCAAAGAACCGAATTGCTGGCAAAAGCGTTGGCCGCAAGTATTATCTTTCCCTGGCATGCAGTAGCAGTCACGGCCCCAATCTCGAAAACTCTCTGCGATAGTTTTAAGAGTTTCGTCATTTGTAAAAACTGCTCCGCCCTCACCCATCGTAATATGGTGCGCCGGGTAAAAGCTCAGCGTTGCAATGTCTCCAAAGGTACCCACCATTTGCCCTCTATACGTAGAGCCCAAGGCATCGCAGCAGTCCTCCACCAGCCAAAGCTGATATTTCTTACAAAGCGCAGTAACGACATCCAGATTAAACGGATTACCCAAACTATGCGCCAACATAATAGCTTTAGTTTTGGGACCAATAGCCGCTTCAATCTTGCTTGCGTCAATATTATGTGTAACAGGGTCTATATCGACAAAGACTGGAACCGCGCCGAACTGAATAATCGGATTCACGGTGGTAGGGAAGCCCGCAGCTACACCAATGACTTCGTCCCCCTTACGAATAGCTCTTTCACCAAGTTTTGGTGACGTCAAGGTACTAAAAGCTACCAGATTCGCCGATGAACCAGAATTCACGGTAATTAGATGCTTCACGCCAATATACGCCGCCAGTTTTTTTTCGAATTCGGCATTAAAACGGCCAGTGGTGAGCCATCCGTCTAAGGATGCATCCACCATGTTTTTCAACTCCTGGGCGCCAAGTAATTTGCCGGAAGCAGGTACCGGGGTTATTCCGGGCATAAAGACCTGCGGTTTCAGGCTAATAGCAGCATACTCTTCAACCAATAACGCAATTTTTTCTCGTATCGCCAATGAAGTGGGTGTTTCCATTTTTTAACTATTTAAATAACGAACTTTGATAGGACTTAATTTGTTTCAGTGTCGCAGCGTGCATGTCTGTCCCGTTTATCCATTCTTGATACCACTGGATGGTGTATCGAAGTGCCGTATCCAGATCCATTGCCGGATTCCAATCAAGTCGGCGCGCGGCTTTAGACACATCCAATTTTAAAAACTGCGCCTCATGGGGGTGCTCGCCCTTATCTATGGACCAGGTAACCGGTTCGTGCCACATACTAGCTACTCTTTCAGCAATCCACTGTACGGTTTTGGCATCCGAATCTGCCGGTCCAAAATTCCAGCCCTCAGCAAAAACTGGCCCTTTTTCGTACAGCTTTTGCGCAAGACTTATATATCCTCTTAAAGGTTCCAGCACGTGCTGCCATGGGCGAATTGCATTGGGGTTACGTATGCTCAATGCTTTCCCTTCTGCGAAACTTTGCACCATGTCGGGAATTAAACGATCTTGCGCCCAGTCGCCCCCACCTATTACATTACCCGCACGTGCGCTGGCAAGTGCCACCCCATGGCGATGATAGTCTGCAGGATTGAAAAACGAAGTCGTATAAGCCGCGCCTACCAGTTCGGCGCAACCCTTGCTACTGCTATAAGGATCATAGCCGCCCATAGCGTCATTTTCACGATATCCCCATACCCATTCCCTGTTTGCATAACACTTGTCGCTAGTTACATTCACCACGGCCCGCACACCCTGACACTGGCGCACTGCTTCCAGCAAATTAACTGTGCCCATGACGTTGGTCGAGTAAGTTTCAACTGGATCCGCATAAGAACGCCGCACCAACGGTTGCGCCGCCAAATGGAATACGATTTCCGGCTTGAATTTAGAAATTGCGGATTGCAGTTTTTCCAAATCTCGAATATCGCCAATGAAGTGGGTCAATCCCTCTTGTACCCGCCCTTCTACGAACAAACTTGGCCTTGTCGGCGGATCCAACGCAAAACCGGCCAGCTCTGCGCCCATAGATTGAAGCCATAGACTGAGCCAACTACCTTTAAACCCAGTGTGCCCCGTGATGAGCACACGTTTGGAGACCCAAAATTCCGGACTCACTGCCAGACCTTCCACGGCGCCTGACCAGATTGCCAAAGCTCTTCGAGGTAGTTTTTTTCTCGTAAAGTATCCATCGGTTGCCAGAACCCTGTGTGAACGTAGGATGCCAATTCGCCTTTTTCGGCAAGGACTTCTAGCGGGCCTCGCTCCCAAATGGTTTGATCGTCAGATACCAAATCAATAACTGATGGTGACAATACAAAATAGCCACCATTAATACTAGCCCCATCACCTTGTGGCTTTTCCTTGACGCTCAGAACTTTCCCATCTTCAACTTGAAGTGCTCCAAATCTACCCGGGGGTAAGGTCGCTGTGAGCGTGGCTAATGTGCCTTTTGACTTATGGAACGCGATTAGTTCGGTAATATTCACATCCCCAACACCGTCTCCGTAGGTCATACAAAAAGCTTCTTCGTTTTCGATGTATTTTGAAATACGCTTAATGCGGCCACCGGTCATGGTGTCCTCACCCGTGTCCACAAGAGTGACCTTCCAGGGTTCAGCTTTTCGATTATGCACCTCGACGGTGTTTTCGCTCATGTCGAAGGTAACGTCAGACATATGTAGGAAATAATTCGAGAAATACTCCTTAATCACATATCCTTTGTACCCACAGCAAATAATGAAGTCATTAATTCCGTGATGGGAATAAATTTTCATGATATGCCACAAAATCGGCTTGCCGCCGATCTCTATCATGGGCTTGGGTTTGACTGTCGTCTCTTCAGCTATTCGAGATCCTAGTCCGCCAGCGAGAATTACAGCTTTCAAGTAAGTATTCTCAAATTATTGGTGATCGAGCCGCGATTATATTAAAACTTCTTAATATCTCCACCCGACAGGCCCAGCAAATCATTAGGCGCCGGTTTCTTCAACGGGTCAATCATACCCAGTGGCGCTGCCTGCATAGCCGCTGATGAGGATACGCCGGTATTCGACATGCTGTTCAGGCCGGGAGCAGCTTGCGCATTCTGGGCTTCAAAACTACGCATCTGTTGCACCAAGTTACCGACCGCCAAGCTCGCTGAGCGCAGGCTGGCTCCGTTGCCATCTGCTGGCGCGTTGAGCGTCGCAGTCGTGACCGCTTTCGGCGTGGCAACTACGTCAAACGAACTGATCGCATCGGCCAAGGCGCTGCTGCGCTTGGCAAGGCCGGTGGATTCAATCGTTCCATCCTCTTGCTTAGCCTCACACGACGCCGCGTCGCTGATGGCATTGACCGGCGCAGCCGTCAGGGCGCTTAGCTGGTCTGTTGTAAGCGCTACCACCGCCGTGGTGTTCAGCGCAGCCGCGCCAGCCGTTGTGATGACATCTTGCGCCGCAAACCACACGTCACCTGCCAGGTGCTGCGCGCCGTCGGCCGTTTGGTAGCTGGAAGTCAAACCAATCGTATTTCCGTTGTCCAGCGTAGAGGTTACATCGGCCTTCACCGATATTCCAGTGATTCCCAGCGACGCCAGGCTTCGCACCTCACCCGCCTCGCTGATACCGTCTGAATTCGCGTCTACCCACACGCCCAGCTGGTCAAACACTGCATCCGCACTGGTGATCATGCCGTCATGGTTGGTGTCGAGTTGTGCCAGGGCCTGGTAGCCATCGGTTGCCTTGCTGCCGTCGGCCAGCACCGTGGCATTGCCGAACAACTCGGTGCCATTGTTAATCGTTCCATCGGCATTGAGGTCACGCACCAGCAAACCATCGCTTGGTGCAACCCAGCCGGTTTGCACCGGCTGGCCGCTGGCCAGCAGATCGAACTGCACGCCATTGGCCATGGCCAGCGTGCTGATGCCATTGCCATTCAGGTCCAGCACGATAGGTGTGTAGACGAGCTTGGCGTTGGCACTAAGCGCTGCAGTTTGCAAGGCCGTCAGTCCGCAGGTATTGAGCGCTGCAACTTGCGCTGTACTTAGCGCGGCAATGGCAGCCGTAGTCAGCGCCTGCATTTGCGCCGTGCTCAGCATACGGATCTCTGTTGTGGTCAAGGCCGCAGCCTGCGCACTGGTCAGTACCGCCACTTGCGCGGTAGTCAGGGCTTGGATGTCGTTCGCCATGACGGTGTATTTCGCTACGAAGCCGTCGGACGATCCACCGCCGTAGGTTTGACCGTCAAGAGAGGCGGCAAGTATTCCGCCCACATAGAGCGCACCATCCAAACCGAAGGTCAAGCTCTTAATTGCATCTGCGCCCACAGTGCCTATGGATGCCACCCAGTCCGGTGTGCCGCTAGTTTTTGCCAGTCTTCCTAACAAACCTTCAGCGACACCGTCGCCTGAAGTTGAGTTGGACGTTCCTGCCAAGTAGACATAGCCGTCCATGCCAAGCGCAAGTGCGTTTACAGAATCGACATTTCCGCCGCCCACGGTTTGTGTCCATATTTTGCCGCCAGCGGAGTTGTACTTGACGACAAATCCGTCTGTAGCCCCGTTGAAGGTCGAACCATCTAAGGAGCCGTCCACATATCCAGCAACATAGACAGAGCCGTCAGAGTCAACGACCACCGCGTTCACCCGATCGCCAGCGCCTGTACCTGCAGTTGCCACGCGTGTTGACCACAACAGGTTTAAATTAGCATCGTACTTGGTAAGGAATCCGTCTGTAACACCGCCGCCCGTATTAGTGCCCGTACTGCCATCGGAAGCCGTTGACGTACCCGATGTATAGCCCACCACATAAATAGATCCATCCGGGCCAGTCGCCATCGCTGATACAGAGTCATTGCCCGAAGTACTCAGCGATTTGCCCTGCATTGAAGACAATCCGTTACTTCCGGATGGCGTAGCGGAATACCTATACACAAATCCGTCTGTAGTACCGGATCCATAGTTTCCACCGACGTAAATAGTGCCGTCAAGGCCAATAGTTACCGCATTGGCACGCTCGTAATTGGTCGCTGAGCCTACGACAGTAGTCGCCGCCGTATTTCTTACGCCAGACGTGCCGTAGCTC
>Ga0214919_10003055_pt1 | contig 25706 bp, 22 predicted proteins | sample LL1503_MetaG_FD_177994 | JGI IMG/M metagenome (GOLD analysis project Ga0214919, IMG submission 177994) | Freshwater microbial communities from Lake Lanier, Atlanta, Georgia, United States - LL-1503 | ecosystem: Environmental > Aquatic > Freshwater > Lake | place: USA: Georgia | collected... | reverse complement strand
GGCTGTACTCAGCAGTAGGAGCAACAGATAAATCCATGAATTCACGCGTGATGATGGATTGTGGTTGCGTTGCTTGCAAACTTGCCTGTGTAGGCGCTACAGCCGTTGCAGTGCCTTTAATGGCCTCGGCAGTTCTGAAGGCACCGGCTGATGTTGTTGCACCAATGGTGCCCAAGTCAACTGCCGTTGCAGTTTGTGCGTGAAGTTGGGGCGCTATTGCCAATGAAAGAACAGCTAAAGAAACAAGATAGGCAAGACGTTTGGGCTGAGGTGCGAATTTTTGAGTCATGGTATTTCAAGAGAGAGGTTAAATATGCAAATGAAATCAACATCTCATTTGGATTCAACGACTTTAGAAAACTTTTATGACCCTAAGACGGCTAATTTGTGAATATTCAATGACATTGATTGCCAATGTCTGTGATCTTGTACCAGTAACAAGTCACTTTAAGCTTTTATGGTTCTGACAAGCCGCTGTAATGACAATCAATTGATGGGCTTGCGTTTTTGAATCTGGCATCTGACTAAACTGATTCAGTTTCCAAAATAACGCGGGATGCTGGGAAGATCAGTGTGAACTTAGAACCTTTGCCCAATTCGCTTTCTATTTTCAATTCACCGCCATGCCTTTGCATGACATGTTTCACAATGGCCAATCCCAAGCCAGTGCCGCCAGACTCTCTGGAGCGGCTTCGATCTACTCTGTAAAACCGTTCAGTTAAGCGAGGCAGATGCTCTGAAGCAATGCCTGGGCCAGTATCTGACACACTGAATTGCATTCTTTGGTCAGGTAACAAAGACCAACTTGAAGTGATCACGCCACCTGATGGGGTATAGCGAACGGCATTGTTGACCAAATTCGAAACTGCACTGTGCAGTTCTTTGTTCGCGCCACTCAATTGAACACTTTCAGGCGCCTCAAAATGCAAGATTTGTGGCGTTTCATTTTCAAATAATTGAGAGGAAGAAAGGCCGCGAGCCTCCGATTCAATACCCGACATCAAGCCTTGCAATGAAATGGGCTCATTGATGGCAGGCAAAGTGCTACCTTCTAACTGAGAAAGGATCAATAAGTCATTGACCAAATCCTGCATGCGACCAGCTTGGACTGACATCAGATCAAGGTATCTTTCTCGCTCTTCTTTGTCTAAATTGAGACTTTGCAAAGTTTCAATGAAGCCACTCATCACGGTCAATGGGGTTCGAATTTCATGCGACACATTGGCCACAAAATCACGTCGCATGGCATCGGCTTGCGCCACTGTTGTGACATCGCGTGTGAGCAATAACTGTCTGTTTTCACCGTAATTGTGCAACTGAACAGACAGTTTCACTGTCTTTTGTAAAGAGACGCTTCGTCCATCAATGATCGCTTCACCATCATGCGATTCACTGGAGTAATACTTCTTGAAAACAGGATCGCGGACCAAATGAACAACGTGCTGCATCAGGTCGCGCTTGGCATCCATGCCAAGATGAAGGGCTGCAGTTTGATTGCACCATTCAATTCGGCCCTCAGGGTCAAGCAGCACAACGCCATTTGGCGATGCTTGAATTGCGAGTAAAAAATCTTGCAGCTTTTGTTCTTCGTTTTGCATCTGCTTGCGTTGTTCATTCAGAATGCGACGCATGCGGTCAATCAAATCACCCCAAATACCACCCATTTGAGGCGGTTCTTTCACATTGTTGTGTCGCAACCATTCTGTGATTTTTTGACCTTTCCAGAGGTCTTTGATGACTGTGAAAAAACAAACGAAAAAAGCACCCCATAAATAACCAGAGCTTGGATTCAACCAATACCCAGCAACAGCGGCAACAGCCATCCAAAAGAACAGGCCGATAGTGCGAGAGAACATAAAAGGGGATTGGTTTTATGAACCAGCCAGATCAGCCGGTTGCTTTGTTTGGGTGGCTTGAGTCATGTCCGTGAAGCGATAGCCAGCCCCACGAACAGTTTCCACCATATTACCAGCACCACCCAGAGCTTCCCGCAGTCTTTTCACATGAACGTCAACAGTACGCTCTTCAATGAAAACGTGATCGCCCCAAACGCGATCCAGCAGTTGTCCGCGGCTGTGAACGCGCTCTTTGTGCGTCATGAAGTATTGAAGCAACTTAAATTCTGTTGGCCCCAGTTTCAGGGGTTGCTCTTGATAACTCACGCGGTGAGTGTCTGCATCCAAAAGCAATTGCCCCATTTGAATTCGACCCGCCGACTGCTCAGGGGATCGCCTTCTAAGAACCGCACGAATTCGAGCCAGCAATTCTTTGGTGGAAAACGGTTTCACGATGTAATCGTCTGCACCAGCATCTAGGCCAGCAACCCGGTCCACTTCATCGCCCCTGGCAGTCAGCATCAAAATAGGAATAGATTGCGACCGCTTATCAGTACGCCACTTTTTAGCAAGTGAGAGGCCGCTCTCCTTGGGTAGCATCCAATCAAGCAAGATAACGTCAGGTAGGACGTCGTCCAATTCCTTTTGAGCAGTCTCTCCGTCCATGGCCCAAATCGGTTGGAATCCGTTATGCCGTAAATTGACGGCGATTAACTCTGCAATAGCAGGTTCGTCTTCAACAATCAGGATACGCGGCAGGCTTCTCATTGGACAGCAGACTCCACATCGGCCAAAGCAATGTGACGCACGTCAGCGCCTTTGACCACATAAATGATGAATTCAGCAATGTTCTTGGAATGGTCGCCAATGCGCTCGATGGCTTTGGCTACAAACAAGAGATCCAAGCTGGCTGAAATGGTGCGCGGGTCTTCCATCATGTAAGTGACCAATTTGCGTACAAAGCCGTCAAACTCCGCGTCGATCAAATCGTCTTCTTTCAAAATTGAGACAGCCTCTGTGACATCGAGACGTGCAAACGCGTCAAGCGCTTTGCGCAAAAGGCCTGATGCTAAATCTGCTGCAATGCGCAACTCTGAGGAGGGCAATGCACGTGAATTGCCGCTGCTGATGATGGATTTGACCATTCGAGCAATTTTTTCTGACTCATCGCCAGCACGCTCCAAGTTGGCAGTGATCTTGGAAATTGCAATCAAGAGGCGCAGGTCGCGCGCAGTAGGTTGGCGGCGCGCAATGATAGAAGACAGATCACGGTCAATTTCCACTTCCATAGAATTGACTTGTGCTTCAGTGGCAATCACTTGATCGGCCACTTCCGTATTGAACTGCGACAATGAATAAACTGCATGGCGAATTTGCGACTCAACCAAACCACCCAACTCCAGTACACGAGAAGAAACGCCACCTAATTCGGCATCAAATTGACTTGAAATATGCTTGTCCATGATTTCTTTCTCCTAATTAGCCGAAACGGCCAGTAATGTAGTCTTCAGTTTCTTGACGCGCTGGCTTCATGAAAATTTGGTCTGTTTCGCCAAACTCCAAAAGCTCACCTAAGTACATGTATGCTGTGTAGTCGGATACACGCGCAGCCTGTTGCATGTTGTGGGTCACAATGACCACAGTGTATTCACTCTTCAATGTATGCACCAGTTCTTCCACTTTGCCAGTAGAAATAGGGTCAAGCGCAGAAGTGGGCTCGTCCAACAACAAGATTGCGGGCTTGACTGCAATGCCCCGCGCAATGCACAAGCGCTGCTGCTGACCACCCGACAAGGACAAGCCACTTTGCCCCAGCTTGTCTTTCACTTCGCCCCAGATAGCTGCTTTTTGCAAGGCCCACTCCACCCGGTCGTCCATGTCACTGCGCGACAGTTTTTCGTACAACTGCACACCAAATGCAATGTTGTCATAGATCGACATGGGAAACGGCGTAGGCTTTTGAAAAACCATGCCCACACGTGATCGAAGCAAGTTCAAATCTTGTTTGGGGTTGAGAATGTTCTCACCATCAAAATTAATTTCGCCTTCAGCACGCTGACCAGGGTACAAATCGTACATGCGATTGAGCGTTCTAAGCAGCGTTGACTTACCGCAGCCAGAAGGGCCAATGAAAGCTGTGACGGTATTCTTTTGGATGTCCAAGTTGATGTTTTTCAAGCCTTGAAAAGCACCATAGAAAAAGTTCAGATTGCGAACTTCCAAAATGATCTCTTTGGTTGGCGGTAATGTATTCATGTAGGTAGATCTGTTGAAAGGTTAAACTGAGACTTTTTCACGGAACACAACACGCGCAATGATGTTGAGTGCCAATACAGTGAGGGTAATAAGCAAGGCGCCACCCCATGCCAAACTCACCCAGTTTTCGTAGGGGCTCATGGCAAATTGGAAAATGACAACAGGCAAATTGGCCATAGGTTTGTTCATGTCAGATGAGAAAAACTGATTGTTCAAAGCTGTAAACAACAAGGGGGCAGTTTCACCAGAGACACGGGCCAAAGCCAAAAGTAAGCCAGTCATAACGCCACTTTTAGCAGCCTTTAAAACAACTGCCGTAGATACTTTCCACTTGGGAGCGCCTAACGCAAATGCAGCCTCGCGCAAAGTTACAGGCACCAGCTTGAGCATGTTCTCAGTGGTACGCACCACAACTGGAATAGCAATCAGTGACAAGGCAATGGTACCTGCCCAACCAGAGAAGTGCTTGCTAGGTACGACGACCAAGGCATAGACGAATAGGCCGATCACAATGGAAGGCGCAGACAACATGATGTCATTCACAAAGCGAGTGACCTCCGCCATTTTGCTGCGATCACCATATTCAGACAGATAAACGCCAGCCAATACGCCGATGGGCGTGCTTAAAAATGAGCAAGAGAAGACAATCATCAGGCTGCCCACAATGGCATTCGCAAGTCCACCACCTTCGGACCCTGGGGCAGGCGTGCTGTGAGTCAGCATGGAAAAACTTAATGCTGAGAAACCTTTGAACATCAAAATGCTCAATATCCAAAGCAAGAAAACCAAACCGATGATCATGGCAGACATCGACAATACCAAACCAATGAAGTTAGCGCGTTTGCGTCTAGCGTAAATTGAAAGGTCCATATTATGTGAAGCACTCATGATTTCATGCCCTTCTTGGCTTCAGCGCGAATCAACATCCACTTGGCCAAAGATAGAACAACCAATGTGATCAAAAACAAAGCCAAGCCAAGAGAGAAAAGCGATGCGTAGTGCAAGCCAGGTTCCGCCTCACCAAATTCATTGGCCAAAGTTGAAGCAATAGAGTTACCAGGCGAAAACAAGGAGGGTGATAACTTGTGTGCATTGCCAATCACAAAAGTCACAGCCATGGTCTCACCTAAAGCGCGACCTAGACCTAGCATGACCCCACCCACAACACCTGTTTTTGTATAGGGCAAGACAATCTTCGTCACAACTTCCCAAGTTGTACAACCGATACCATAGGCTGATTCTTTCAAAATGGGCGGGACAATTTCAAACACATCACGCATGACAGAGGCAATGAAAGGCAAAATCATCATGGCCAAAATCAGGCCGGCAGCTAAAATTCCAATCCCGTTGAAAGCGCCAGTGAACAAGATGCCAAGACCAGGAATTTGACCCAGTGTGCCAGCCAATGCGGGCTGCACATATTCAGCAAACAATGGTGCAAACACAAACAATCCAAACATGCCGTAAATGATGGACGGAACAGCTGCCAACAACTCAATGGCCGTACCCAGTGGGCGGCGCAATGACATAGGGCATGTTTCAGTTAAAAACACTGCAATGCCAAAACTTAATGGCAATGCAATCAAAATAGCAATGGTGGCAGTGGCCACCGTACCAAATATGGCAATCAAGCCGCCAAATTTAGAATTGATAATGTCCCACTCAACCGTATAGAAAAATTCAAAACCAAAGGTGGTTAAAACGGGCCATGAACTGATAAACAAGGAAACAATGATGCCAGTCAGCGCCACCAAAGTGGACAGCGCAAATGTCATGGTTATTTTTTCAAAGAAAAAATCTTGCCATCGCTGCCAACGCAGAACGCTCTGCCTGTGCGATGTCATCAAACTCTCGACATTGTTCATACGAATCTCTTTTGCTTAACGCCATTCAAACACCCACCGAGCATCAGTGGGTGTTAATTTTTTTTAATTACTTAATGCTCACGTTGTTCCAAACGCTTTTGCGTATGAAGTCAGTGGTGCTATCTGGCATTGGCACATACTCCAAGTCGATGGCCATTTTCTTGCCTTCTTTGAAAGCGTAATCAAAGAACTTAAGCACTTCAGCAGAGTTGGCTTTGTTGCTTGGCTGCTTGTACATCAAAATAAATGATGCGCCAGTGATAGGCCATGATTTGGCACCTGGTGCATTTGTCAAATAAATGCTCATGCCAGGAATTTTTGCCCAATCTGTACCTGCAGAAGCGGCCGCAAATGTCTCATCATCTGGTGCAACAAACTGGCCTGCCAAGTTGCGCAAGTTAATGTGCGGCATGTTGTTTTTCTTGGCGTAAGCGTACTCAACATAACCAATTGAATTTTTAATGCGACTCACATTGGCCGCAACACCTTCATTGCCCTTGCCACCCACAGATGAAGCAGCTGGCCATTTCACAGCAGCGCCAGCACCCACAGTGGATTTCCAGTTGGCATTCACTTTGGCCAAATAGTCTGTGAACACGGCAGTTGTGCCAGAGCCATCGGCACGGTGTACAACTGTAATGGCAGCATCAGGCAATGCAATGCCAGGATTCATGTCTGTAATGCGCTTGTCGTTCCACTTGGGAATCACGCCAGCAAAAACGTCGGCCAAGAGTTCTCCCGACAACTTGATTTGGCCAGGCTTGATACCATCAACGTTCATCACAGGAACCACGCCACCGATGATGGCTGGGAATTGAACCAGTCCTTCTTTGTCTAATTCTTCTGCAGACAGCGGTGCATCTGTAGCACCGAAATCAACGGTCTTTGCCTTGATTTGCTTGATGCCACCGGATGATCCGATGGACTGATAATTCATGCTAATACCTGTCTTAGCTTTGTAGGCCTCCGCCCACTTTGCATAGATCGGGAAAGGGAATGTAGCGCCAGCGCCAGTTATCTCAGCGGCCATTGAAGTTGCAGCAATGGCGCTTAGGCCCAGTGCAGCGACCCATGATTTGATCTTTAACATGTTTGAATCCTTGATTCAGAGTTGATATTCGGTGTTTGTGCACGCAATAGAAACGCATTTTTTTAAGTGGCTCACTTTTGCAACACATTGCCAATCTATCCTCCAATTGTGACAAATTCATGTCATTTTCTAGACAGCACTTGAAATTTTTCCTTTAGCCAATGCAGGTCGCACCAATTTAGGGACGTAGAAATAAATAGCAATATGTCATCAAAATGACAAAATTTAGACACAAAATCGGAAAGTTTGGTTGAATATTTGAGCAAGATTGAAGTATTGAGATGCAAAACGGACAATTATTAGCAGCGATTGATTTGGGTTCCAACAGCTTTCGCTTAGAAATTGGGGTGTTAGAGCATGGGCACATTCGGCGAGTTGAATACCTCAAAGAGACCGTGAGGCAGGGCAGCGGCCTCGACTCTGAGCGAATGCTGTCCCAAGATGCGATGCAAGGCGGGTGGGATTGTTTGGCTCGATTTTCTGAGCGACTTTCCGGCTTTGAACCCAATTTTGTTCGCGCGGTTGCGACCCAAACCCTTCGAGAAGCCAAAAACAGAGACGAATTTCTAAGGCATGCCGAGAAGCTCTTAGGTTTTCCCATCGAGGTCATTTCAGGCCGAGAAGAGGCCCGCTTAATTTACTCTGGGGTTGTTAATTTACTGCCTCAATCAGAAGAGAAACGCTTGGTCGTTGACATCGGCGGCAGGTCTACGGAGATCATTTTAGGCAGAGGCTTCAAGCCTCAAACCATGGAGTCCTATCGCGTGGGCAGCGTGAAATGGTCCATGAAATACTTTGCAGACGGAGAATTTTCTGCTTCTGCATTTGATTGGGCCGAAGTTGCGGCAAAGGCCGTACTAGATGAAGCGCTGTCCCTTTATCCTAAAAATTCGTGGGATGTTGCCTATGGCTCCTCTGGAACCATTGGTGCTGTTGCAGATGTGTTGCAAGCTGCCGGATGGCCAGAAGAAACGATCTCCCGCGAAGGCTTGAACTGGCTAAAAGAAAAAATAATCAAGTCTGGGAATGTTGATTCGCTTCGATTGGAAGGTGTGAAAGAAGACCGAAAACCAGTCATTGGTGGCGGTTTAGCAGTTCTATGCGCCCTCTTCGATCTTATGCAAATTGACACCATGCATGCAGCTCAAGGCGCTCTCAGGCATGGCGTTTTGTACGACCTCTTACAAAGAGAAGAAAGCAGCGACCTGCGAAGCACCATGGTGGCCGCGTTGGGCAATCGATTTGCAGTGGATGTTGAGCAAGCAGAACGCGTACAAAAAACAGCTGTCACATTGTTCAAGGGCGTCTTAGACAAATCGACCTGTGACGCAACTCGCGCTTTGCGACTTGAAAAGAAACTAGGTTGGGCGGCACACTTGCTTGAAATTGGCACACGCATTTCACACAGCGATTTTCACAAACACGGCGCTTACATCCTTGACAACGCAGATTTGCCAGGCTTTTCCATGTCGGAATTGCACCGTTTAAGCCAACTCATTTTGGGCCATCGTGGCAAGCTCAAAAAATTAGAAATCGAATTAAAAAATCCTGAATTCATGATTCAGTTGATGAGTCTGCGAATTGCTGCCATTCTTTGCCACGCCAGAAGAGACCCCGACCTCAAGGGCATCAGCCTCAAAATAGCAGACGACAACAAAACTGGGTTTGTCATTCAATGCAAAAAATCTTGGATTCAGCAGTGGCCCCAATCGGCCCATTTGCTTCGAGAAGAATGCATTGCATGGCAAAAAACCATTTGGCAATTGGAAATGCTTGAAGTCAATGGAAAAACGATATAAACTATTTACACGTTAAACTTTTTCTATTTTCCACATGTCCACTGAGAACACAATCCCGCCAATCGCCAACCCTGCTTCTGCCAAAGTCGCTGAAAAATCAAGCACCGCGTCAGCTCAGACTTCTCAACCTACCGCCAAAAAGACTGTGCGCAAGGCCGCTAAAAGAGCGCCTCGCAAAACGGCCGTCAAAGCACCCGTGAAGGCCAAGACCCTTGTGAACAAGAAGCCTGCCAATCAAACTGCGGCTGCGCCTACAAAGAAAGCCTCTGCTCAGCCCAAGGTCAAAGCCAAAGTTGCGCCAACAGTTCAGACAGTTGTCGAGGCAAAGCTCAAAAAGCCCAAGCTGGTAAGAGACAGTTTCACATTTCCCAAAGACGAATACCAAGCCATTGCTAGCTTGAAACACAAAGCCCTTGGTTTAAAACACAGCGCCAAGAAGAGTGAAATTTTGCGTGCTGGCCTCAAGCTCTTAAGCGGCCTGAATGACAAAGCATTTTTGGCAGCCCTGACCAATGTGCCAGCCTTGAAAACCGGACGACCCGCCAAGTCTTAATCAGAGCAGCTCGGGTGTTTGTACGCTCACCACAATCGTTTGTGTGTCATCGTCTCGCACTCGGCTTCTGAGCCACCAAACTGCACCCTTTCTCACCGAGCACTCTCCGTCTGGCAGCCCCAATAAATAAGCAACCGCACGTCCCAATACAGGCTGGTGGCCCACAATCAGTACTGACATTTTGGAATCTGGCCAACCAGCCGTTATCAACAAATCATCCAAACTGGCATTGGGCAAGAGCTCAGATTTGTATTTCACTTTTCTGCCAAGCGCTTTAACGGTTTGCTCACACCGAACAGCAGGGCTAGACATGACACGAATACCTTCAGGCAACTGTCGATCTAACCATTGGCTCATCCTGACTGCTTGCTTTTCGCCCTTAGGCGTAAGGGTGCGTGACAGATCGTCTTGGCCTTCCAAGGCATCAAACGCTTCAGCATGTCGCCAGAAAATTAAATCCATCTTTGACTCTTTTCAAGTTTCGACGAATCAGTTCAACTTAACGAGATTTTGATTGCGGCGGCGAATACTTTTGCATCAAAAGTGCCTGCGCACTTTGAGGTTTTCGTCCCTGCTTTTCCACACGACGGTATTTGCCATCGGCATCCAAGGTCCAAGCATTTCGCGTGTCATGCAAGTAGGCCAACAGGCATTCATCAATGAGCCGTTGACGCAGAGAAAGCTCTAAAACAGGCCAAGCCAACTCAACACGCCGGGTCATATTGCGGGACATCCAGTCGGCACTTGACAGATAAATGTCTTGCACCGTATCGGCCTCAAAGAAAAAGACACGAGAGTGTTCTAAAAATCGTCCAATGATGGACCGAACGCGAATGTTGTCGGTTTTGCCTGGAATGCCAGCAGGCAACATGCACGCGCCCCTGACAATCAAATCAATTTGGGCACCCTTTTGACCTGCCGAAATGAGGGCATGGATCAGTACCGGATCCGTTAAGGAATTCATTTTCGCAACAATTCTGGCCGGTAAACCTTGGGCAGCAGCAGTGCCAACGGATTCAATTTTTTCCACCATGTTCTTTTGCAAAAGAAAAGGGGCAGCCCACAATTTGTTCATTCTGCCCAGTCGGCTTGGACTTGCTAGATGCACAAACAAGGTGTCCATGTCAGCGGTCATGCGCGCATCGCAGGTCAGGTAGCTCAAATCTGTATAAAGCTTTGCGGTTCTAGGGTTGTAGTTGCCTGTTGACAAGTGACCGTATCGCTTAAGCACACGCCCCTCGCGCCGCGTGACCAACAACATTTTGGCATGCGTTTTTAAGCCGACAACGCCATACACAACTTGCGCACCAACAGACTCCAGTTGCTCTGCCCAGTTGATATTGGCTTCTTCATCGAAACGGGCTTTAAGCTCGACCACAGCGGTGACTTCTTTTCCGCGTCGCACAGCTTCTCGAAGTAAATTCATCATGGCAGGGTCACTGCCTGTTCGATAAATGGTTTGCTTGATCGCCAGCACTTGGGGGTCTTCTACAGCCTCTTTCAGGAAGGCCAAAACGCCATCAAAACTTTCAAAGGGCTGATGAATCAGCACATCCCCATTTTGCATGCGTGCAAAAATGGATTCGCCTTGCTTCAACTGCTTTGGGAAACTCGATTGATAGGCAGGAAAAAGCAATGCAGGATCGTCCACCAAGTCAATGAGTTGGCTGAGACGAACCAAATTCACAGGTCCTGCAGCACGGAACAAAGCAGATTTTGGCAAACTGAATTGTTTGAGCAAGAAGTCAGACAAATGTTCAGAGCAACTGTCCGAAACCTCTAATCGCAAGGCCTGCCCGTATTGACGGTGTTGCAAACCCTTGCGCAAAGCTGTTCGCAAGTTTTCAACTTCTTCCTCATCCACTGACAAGTCTGAATTTCGAGTGACCCGGAACTGTGAAAACTGTCCGACTTCTCGACCTGGAAATAAGTCATTCAAGTGCGCACGAATGACACTGGACAAAAGAACAAAAGCTTTGCCATGACCAGCTACTTTGGCAGGCAGTGGAATGACCCTCGGCAAAACTCTAGGAACTTTGACGATGGCAATGTCATTGGACTTGCCAAAGGCATCCTTGCCAGACAATTGAACAATGAAGTTCAAGGATTTGTTGGCAACCTGGGGGAATGGGTGAGCTGGGTCGAGTCCAACAGGTACCAACAAGGGCTTAACTTCACGTCTAAAGTAATCTTGCACCCATTTCTTTTGAACCAAATTTCTCTCGCCGTGAGAAAGTAATTTGATGCCGACTTTGTGCAAACTGGGTAGCAAAACAGCGTTGTACAAACTGTATTGTTCGGCAACCAAATCTCTGGTCGTGTGGTAGACGGTCTCAAATGTTTTGATGTTGTAAATGCCCTTTGCGTCACCATTTCGAAATGCAGACATGTGCAAGTCAGCACGCACTTCGAAAAATTCATCCAAATTAGACGAAACAATACAAAGATAGCGAAGGCGCTCTAGGAGCGGAACTTCTGGTCGTTTCGCCCAATCCAATACGCGCTCATTGAAAGCTAGGATGCTGCCATCTCGATCCAGCAATTTGATGCCAGAATTCGAATCATCTGAATTCAATCCATTAGGCTTGCTCAATTGGTCTCACCCATTCTTAAATTAGGAATTAGCCTCACGAAATTTAGCAGGCTTTAGAATTTGATTATTGAGTCAATAAATTTCAATTTGATGACAATTTGATGAACGCCTCTTAATTGGTGCGCGAATACGCCCAATTGTTACAAACTTTGCTGCATATGTGACATCAGAATTGACCTTCTATGGATCTGCCACCCCCTAAATCGCAGCCAGACAGCCCTGATCAACAGGTGCGAAGTCCAAATGGCAATCAAAGAAAAGACAATGTCGCTTAAGAAATGGCCTCCCTGCGCAATTCGCGTCAGGCCAATCAAGCCTCCTGCGATCAAGCCAGTGAGGAGCCAAAATTGACGTTTCTTGCGTATGCCGAACATACCGAGGGACATGAGTGCAAATCCAACTGCGGCATGTCCACTGACAAATGAGCAGTTTGTTTGGCAATATTGACTTGGGACGAAGACAGGGACATATGCAGCAGGTCCAGCAAAAACCTGCACATCGCGAGGACGAGGGCGCCCCATGCCATCCTTCAAAACTGTATGCACCAAGAGTCCAATGCCAAGAACAACCACCGTAACAACTGCACAAGCACGGCGCCAATTTCTTCTTGATACTTTGGATGGCATCAAGACAGCCACGATCAAAAGCAAAATTGAAGAAGCAAACAGCACGCGCCCTGCCCATGGTATGCCGTGGTAAATAAATTGAACCAACCACATGTCGTTAGCAGGAAATTGACCGTGATCTAAGTAAAACAATTGCGACACCCAAAGATCAAGTTGCGGAAAAACACTGAAGACCACTGCCGCAAACAAGAACAAACCCAGACAACCGGGCATGCAATGGAAATTCTTTTTCAAAGTTTTTGTGAGCACTGGTTGCATCGGATGAATCATGGCTTGCTCCTCAATAGATCTGGCGCTTTCACAACGGCAAGCGGCCCATTGACCTCAAGCGTCTGCCACTCAATGGGCCAATAGGGCCTGATGTTCTTGACCAAAGCCATCTCGCCGGGCAATGGCTCGCGTCTAGGAGCCTCCTGCTGCCTGTAAGTGGCGAAAGAAGGAAGGTGAACTCCCCATTGGACAATGGTGCTGGGGTTGTCGCGAAACTTCAAAGCCAGCCCTTGCACTGGCGCCTGAAGTGTTTGCGCCCACCAAGGCAAAACGACGAGCGCTAAGACGCTGGCCTGAAAAATAGAAAAGGAAATAAACCCAAACCCTTGGGTCATGTACGTGTTAGATGGTTTCACAACACGCAAAACATAGTTCAATGCAGGCACGATATAAAGCAGCAAGGGAAGTGCAAACAGCCATACCTTCATCTGGGTATGGGGTGATCCTTCTAACAAGGTCTTGTAAAAGATGTCTGTCACCCGCTCAGGATGTTGCTGCAAATAAGCTGGAAGCAAGAGCATTGCGGCCAGGCCAGACATTGCCACAAGCCAAGTCAAACCCCACATGCGAGGGCTTGCTGACAAGGCTGCAGATGTCAGCAACAGGCAAACAGCAGGGCCGGCGTACAACAAATAATGCGGCAACTTGGTATTGGCCAAGCTGAAGAAACAAAACACGAAAGCAAACCAAATCCATGCGAATTTCAAAAGCGGTTGTTGCCATTGAGCTCGAACATTGGCAATGGCACTGAGGCACAACGGTGACCAAGGTAACCACAGCAATGGCAAAGCGATCAAAAAATAAGCAAAGTGGCCCGAGTGCCCTTCCATGCTGCCCATGAAACGATCGACGTTGTGCTTCAAGATAAAACCATTGATGAAATTTTGGCCATGCCTTGCATAGGCATAGAGGTACCAAGGGCAAGACACAGCAAGGAAAATCAACCAAGCGCCCAGATCTAGGAACAGCGCCTTCAAATGCGCCCGTGCATTTGGCACTAGCAAGCCATAAATGGCCAATGTGCCTAAAGGCAAAACAATGGCCACTGGACCTTTCACCAAAAGTCCCAAAGCAACCCAGAGCGCCAACCTTCTACCTGAAGCCAAACAGTTTGAACTGATGACACGCCAGAGGTCAATGAAAATCAAAATGAAAAAAAGACCGAGCAAGGCATCTGCTGTAGCAGTTCTAGCCATAGCCCAAGGACCCAAACTGGTTGCTGAAATGACGGCAGCCATCAAACCAGCGCGAGAACCCCATTGCAGGTATGCAAAACGGGCCAGTGCCAGACTTGCTAACCACCCAGACAAAGCCGAGGGAAGTCTGAAGGCAAACTCATTTAAACCAAAAACAGATGCACTGATCGCTTGCAACCAATAAACACCAATAGGTTTGTCAAAGCGATCTAGGCCATTCAGAGTGGTGTGCCCCCAATCTCCAGACAACAACATTTCACGTGTAGCTTCTGTGAATGCGCCTTCATCAACATCCAATAAAAGCGCCTCGTCTAGCCCTAGCAAAAATAAGCCTAGCAAAGCAAGGGCACCCAAAACCCATTTAGTTGTCAATGAATTTGGCTTATCACTTGATAGCATGCCAAGCCTCATTGGGATTCGCACCAAAGTCGTTCAAGGTGTGGTACGAGTTGAATTTTCCGGCATCGTAATACGTGCGCATCAGTATTTCTGCTATGACGCCAGTTGTCAGAAGTTGCAACCCACTCACGACAGCAAAAAACCCTAGGAACATCAATGGTCGATTGCCAATCGATTCACCCAAGAATTTCAAAATGCCAAGGTAAGCCAGAATCAAAAAACCAAAGCCTGTGACGATGCTGCCAAGTCCGCCAAAGAAATGGCCTGGCCTAGAACCAAATCGCAAAAAATAGTGAATGGACAAAAGGTCAAGCAAGACGCGAAATGTTCGCGAGAGACCATATTTAGATTGACCTTTGGTTCGCGGAAAATGCGAAACAGGTATTTCTGCCATTCGCATTGGCGATGTCACAGTCGCCAACCAAGCCGGAATAAATCGGTGCATCTCACCATACAGGCGTACTTTGCGAAGCACAGAAGCTCTAAAGGCCTTCAAGCTGCAACCAAGATCTTGAAAATTGAGACCACTGACATTGCGAATCAATCGATTGGCTAATTTTGAAGGTATCTTGCGAAGCCATAGTCCATCTTGTCTGTTCTGCCGCCACCCAGCGACCATGTCCAGGTCATTGGAAAGCAAATGCTGAACCAATTTTGGAATATCTTTGGGGTCATTTTGCAAATCGCCGTCCATGGTCACAATCACATCACCTCTGGCCGCATCAATGCCAGCTTGCATTGCGGCCGTCTGCTTGAAATTGCGAAGCAAGCGGATGAGCCGAATATGCGGCCCAACATGTTTTGCCGCCAAATTCAATTGCGCCCAAGTGGCATCGCTGCTGCCGTCATCAACCACGATCAATTCCCATTGAAATGGATAGTTCACCAAGGCAGCCTGTACTGCTTGAATCAAATCACTGGCCAGTTCTTCTTCGTTGTACATTGGGACAACAACTGAAAGTTGGTGAGAGAACTGTGTCCCCTCTACTGGCAAGTTAGGGCGCGCACTATCAGACATGGACACCACCCTGCTTGGGTTTGAAATTTTCAAGCGCCAAGGCGTTGAAGGACACGGCCACCACAGCGCCTAAAAGAGAAATACCAAGAAAGAACAAATGCGTCAGCAAAACGCTTCCCATCAAGCCCTTCATTTCTTGCCAAGTCAGGCCCAAGCCAGTCCAAACGCCTGCTTCGTAAGTGCCCAATCCAGCAGGTCCGGTCAAAGGCAACAGCGCAGAAAGTTCACCGGCCAAAGCGCCGCGCAGAGTTTGCAGGGTGTCCAAGCCGGTCAAATTTGAAAGCATCAGTGAAACAACGAGCAGCTTGACAATCCAGTTGGCAGCAGACCAAAACCAGCCCCACGGACTGGATCGCTGGTGCAGAAATGCTCTCACTTGTCGAATTAGAAAATGGCGCGATCGCAAGAGACGCAGCCACCATTTTTGAGTCGCCAAACACAGTATCACGACAACTGACAAACCTGCAATTCGCAATTCAGTGCTGAGAAAAGGCAACAATAAAAATGCCAGCGAAAGCAAAACGATGCCGTCTTGTAATCTCAACCAAAGCAGGCTTCGAATGCATTGTTGCAAAGACACATTCAATAATTTTTGTACCAGCACTGGATAGCCCAATTCACCAACTCGAAATGGCACCAAAATGACGGCAGCATTGTGAAGGAAAGTCAAACTCAAAGAGTCCCACAAACTGATCTTTCCATGTGCATGCCACTCACCCTTAAAGCGAAACGCTCTAAACAAGAAACTACTTAACCAGCCCAAAGTACAAATCACCAGCACCGTTTTGGGAACATCCATTAACCGTGAAAACGTCAAACTCCAATCAGAGTGTCGAATCAATGCCATGAGCAGCAAAAGTGCGAGCATCCAAAATACAAGACGGTAGAACCATTTACGAATTCGAACATGGGGTTCAAAATTCTTTTCAGAAATGATGTACTTCATTTTTTTAGCATCCCATTCATTGCAATCGGATTAAAAAATATTTTTTGACCAACATCATTGCGCGCATCAGTGAGATGCAGGCCAAATTGAATTGGAAAAATTGCACGAAAAAGAAATCTGATTGCGGTGTTGCCAAGTGCAAAGAAATCAGGATATGCAAGACAATGAGAAACACCCCACCACTGGTTTTTTGAAACCATGCATTCCAAGAATGCTGCCGCTCCCATAGGAGTGAGACTGCCACCACCGAAAAGGCCAACCCGGCCCCTGCAATCACATCTGCAGGCCAGTGCGCACCCACGGCAACTCGTGCCCAAGCAGCGATACCTGCTGTCAAAACAATGAGCAACAATTGCCAATTCTTGGCGCCTCTTAATTTCAAAACTGTGCAAACAATCAATGCACATGAGATTGCAGCAAGTGCGTGACCGGATGGCATTGAACCGCTCAACAAGGGAGGATGGTCAATGATGCTTAAGTTATCAACACCCAATACGCTTGCGGGTCTTGGCATGGGAAACAAACTTTTGATCATTTGTGAAACCACTGCACCTATGAGCCACGTTTTCAGCACCCAAGAGGTCATCTCACCTGGAAAACGCTCGATTAACAAAAGAATCAACAAAATAACCCAAGCGTCTCCACCCAGATTGATCAAGGCCCAAAACCAAGCAGGCAATATCGGTGCGGCATGAATGTTCAACATCCAAGCTTGGTTCCAACCAAATGACATCAGCACAAAACTCAGACTGACACAGCCAAGCAACGCAATGCTTGAAAAAACCGCTACCTTGTAAGAAGAAAGTTGCAGAACAGATTGGTTATTCATAAAAGAGCAAGGCAAACAATGGGTTTGCGACATTTTTATTTCAACCAAGTTTCATGACAGTGTCATGAATATTTTCTAAATTTGGGTCATGAAACGCAAAGTTCTGATCACGGGTACCGCAGGATTCATTGGCTCTCGGCTGTCCGAGCATCTGAATGCACTGGGTTATGAGGTGCTAGGTTGTGACATCTACAACTTCAGAAATCAATTTTTTGATGTCGGCGATTCAAACCACCTGATTCTTCAAAGACTGCGCTACGACCGAATTGCGCACTTTCTTCAGAAAAATCAAATTCAATATCAACCCATTGATCTTTCAGACCATGGCGCAGTCATGGCGCTGTTCGAATCGTTTCAACCCGATGTGGTGGTGCATTTGGCGGCCCAAGCAGGGGTCAGGCATTCTGTCAAATCACCCATGGACTTTGTGAAATCCAACTTAAACGGTTTTGCAAATGTTCTAGACGCATGCAAGAAATATGAAGTTCAAGAATTTTTGTACGCCAGCTCTTCCAGCGTATATGGGGCTAGAACCGATGCGCCATTCCAAGAAACAGACCGTTGCGACACCCCCGAATCTTTCTACGCAGCCACCAAAATGGCCAACGAACTGATGGCGCAGGCCTACTTTGCGCAGTACAAAACACCCTCTCTCGGACTTCGGTTCTTCACCGTGTATGGACCTTGGGGCAGACTGGACATGGCGCCGCTTCTCTTTGCTCAAAAAATGCGCAAAAAACAGCCCATTCAACTCTTCGGAGATGGCTTGTTGAAAAGGGACTTTACCTACGTTGAAGATACTATTTTCGCTTTGAGTCGGCTGATTGAACTGGGCATCAGTCGGCATGGCGTTGCCGTTGTCAATGTGGGGCACTCTAACCCCATTCAAGTGACAGAGTTTGTCAAAATACTGTCAGAGTGTCTTGGTGTCGAACCTGTGGTTGAATTAGCACCCATGCAAGTGTCTGACGTGCCCCTCACATGTGCCAGCGACCTCAAGCTTGTAAAGCTCATCGGAGAATGGCCTCACACAAGCATGAAAGATGGATTGACTGAAATGGCGAAATGGCTTTTAAACTGGCAGCCTGCATGAATCAAGAAAAAGGCATGCCAGCCTTAGATTTCAATGACTATTTTTCAAAAAAGCATTCACAAAGACCTTCTTAGGATTTTTGGCGGTTCAACGGTCATCTTGTTCACCATTGTGATGACCATCATGCTCATTCGCATATTAGGGCAGGCCTCCAAAGGACAGGCCGATCCTTCGGAAGTCATTCTTTTGATTGCTTTGAATGGCGTGGGAAATGCAGGCCCCATCCTCACTTTGAGCATGTTTGTTTCAATTGTTTATACGTTCTCAAGAATGTACCTTGACAGTGAAATGATCATTTGGTTTTCGAGTGGATTAAGTCTTTCAAAATTTCTAAAGCCTCTATGGCAATTTTGCTGGCCAGTGGTTTTGGTCATTGGCCTGCTGGCTGTTTTTGCGTGGCCATGGAGCAACACTCAAACACAATATTTGAAAGATAGATTTGAGAAGCGCAGTGACATTGAGCGGGTTGCACCGGGCCAATTTCAAGAGTCAGCTTCCAATCAAATGGTCTTTTTCATAGAGAAAAAGAAAAATGACACCGATGTCGCAACCAGTGTTTTCATTTCAAAAATTGAAGGCGATGTTGAGACTATTACAACGGCCAAATCAGGCAACGTCGAGTTCTTGAAAGCCGACAAATTTTTAAGTCTGAATCAAGGCCAGCAAACCATTTTGAATCACAAAACAGGTGAGGTTCGGTTAACTGAATTTGAAAGTTTCAATTTTTTGCTTGATGCTGGAAAACGCCAAATATTGACGAATCTACAAAGCCAAATGCTAAGTACATACGATCTTTTACAAAGTTCTGAACGCATCAATCGCGGAGAATTATTTTGGCGACTCGGCCTGTTGATAGCTGCCATCAATTTGGCATTGCTCGCCGTGCAGCTGGCAAGCGTGAATCCCCGAGTGGGTCGAAGCTATTCATTGGCCATGGCAATGCTTTGCTTTATGGGCTACTACAACATGCTCACCATTGGAAAGCGTTTGATTGCAGATGGTTCCGCCTCGTTTGGTGGCATGATGCTAGCCGTTCATGGGACCGCAGTGCTGATTGTGATCACCTGGTACTTGCACACAGAGTACAACTTGCATTGGAGAAGGTTTGTAGCTTCTCCAATGCCTCAAAAATAAATCAAATCAGCCCAATTGTTTATTTTTTGCTTGAAGTCAAAAAGTTAGGTTTCACCACACCCTTCACAGTCGCTTGTGCAAGGTGAAAAAAGACATCGGTGTTGTCCAACACACCAGTGAAGGCCCAAGCACCCGGGCCCATCGCTGAAATTGGAATGTCCGTGGCTGTGTGTACACCACTGTTACCAGGTACCTGGCCCGTGATCATGAATTTACCTTCTGCATCGCGAACAACTGGATCAGCAGGGTAAGCTGACAATGGCATCGTCTTGCCAAAAGGTTGCTGGCTGTCTTGCATAGGCAGGGAGTTTGTACGCCAATCTTCATGTCGATCTGAATTGCCACCATAACCTACCAAAAGTCGATAATCAATGTCTGTGGTTGATGGATAACCATCGCTGGCAATCTTGTATTTGGGGAATCCTGCCTTCTCATAGACGCCTACCACTTTGTCGCGAAGATTGGACACACCGCCCTCTTTGACCAACTCTTGCAGTCGTGCATCGGTCACTATGGACCCACCAATTAAGGCAACCCCTGAACATTCGTGGTCGGCCGTGATAATGACCAAAGTTTGACCATCTTTTTCTGCAAAATCTTGAGCCACCTTGATCGCGCGGTCAAATTCAATCATGTCCAATATCCAGCGCTCTGTGTCCATGTTGTGCGCCTGTTTGTCAATTGAAGCACCCTCAACCATCAGTACAAATCCTTTTTTATTTTTTTGCAGCACGCCCAATGCCTTGTGCGTCATTTCCTCAAGCATGGGCTGGTCTGGAAATCCAAAATCATCCACAACACGGCCTTTGATTCCTTTGGCAATATTCCTGCGACCATCGATTTTGTCTAAAGCCACATTCATGTTTGAATATGAAAAAAGGCCCAGCAACTTGTCCGTGGTCTTCACATCCACCGCTGACAAGCTTGTGAGGTCAGATGCGTATTTGAAGCCAGCCGACTGAAAATCTGCGATCAAATCGCGGTCTTTGTCGATTTGACCAGGCGACGCACCCCATCTTTTGACAATATCAGCCGTGTGGCTGTCTGTGCTTGAGAAGGCGTAGTCATTGCCGTTAGACCTTGCTGAGCCAGGTACCGTTGAAGGCAAGAACCATTTCCGACCGCCACCCATCAAGACCGAAAGACCCGTGAGTTTTCTGTCATCAAGGTATTGGTCAACGATGCCAGTACCCGCGCCGCGGTTGCTGGTGTGCACGGCGTTGGCAGCAGGTGTTGCATCAAATACATCGGCCGTTGTCACCAGGCCGAGCGCCTTGCCTTGTGTACGGCTTAAATATTCACTCAAGTACTCAATGCGGGGGTTGTCAAAAGGATCGATGGTGTCGTCTGGGAAAACACCTTCTTCGTTGTTGTTGTTTTTATTACCAAGTACATAAGCCGACATGCCTGGCGCCGAATCAGTGACCAGCGAATTCAAAGAGGCCGTTTTAATTTGACCAGAAATAGGGAAGGTGTCCATGGCCAATGGCGATTTGGCTTTGCCTTGGGCATAACCTTGTGCCACGATGCGAGCGGCTGTGCGTTGGGCTGCACCCATGCCATCACCTAACATGATGATGATATTTTTGACTTTTTGACCACCCACTTGCCAAGGGACAATTTCAAAATTGCCACTGGCTTTGATGCTTTGACCATCACTTTGTGTCGCCTCAACCGTGAAAACATGCACACCAGGTTTTGTATTTGAAAGCGCACGGAGTGACACGATAGCAGCATTTTTCTCAATCTTAGGCAGACATCCTGTTGCACAAGACTTCATAGAAATTGGCAATTTGATTTCAACACCATTCATGTAAAAAACAGCTTTGGTAATTGATTTATCAGCTGCGTCTGGAACGATGGTAGCCTGCAAATCAAAACGCTGGTCTGGTAAAAACCGTGCAATCACAGGTGCAGCATTGCCACTGGTGAACAGCTCACTTGGTGGGGTCAAGCGGGTCACTTGGGGTGCCGCCATCACTTCGGCACCAAGAAGGGCCATGACAGCAACTGTACTTAATGCGTACTTCGAGATTGATAAATGAAACATATTGTGCTTTCAGTGGGAATGTGAATGTTGCAATGAACCCAAACCTTGAGATAAGCGGGCATCTGTGCTGACTGCGCTGACAGCATCGGGCGCTAGGTTCAAGTGGAACCATGCCACCGATCCATCTGACGCTTCAATGCGTTTGAATGTGAACTGCCCCTCTAAAGTCAAAAGCCCAGGAACGTGTGGCACGAGCCAATTTTTTTGTTGATCGTCTAGGTAAACCCAACACACTGAAGCGGGCAAGTCGTTGGCATCGCCATCGGCATGCTCGCTCATTTGCACGGGGCGGGGTGCAAGCATGAAGACGCCTGGCATTGGCAATTCATTTTTAACCATGTAGCCAGTTAAACGAACCTTTTGGCCAGATGCCTTCAGAACCTTGTCTGAAACTTCAAGACCCTTAGGGCCGATTGGCATCTTGAAGAATGCCTGGAGTTCAAGAGGTGTTGCTTCATTGGGACCCCATCTGACCTGAGAGCGAACTTGGGTACTGATGGTCAAGCCAAGAAAACCAGCGCTGATGGCCAATAAAGCCGTTTTGAGAAATGTATTCATGGCGTGTTTATAGATCGTTGTTGTGAATCTTTAGTGAAATTCCAAAAGCCATCTGACTCTGAATGTCTTGAGCCGCACTGTCATCCGCCTTCATGGTCACGAAAATTACATGAATCCGTCACGACAAAGAAATCTTGAATGTCCAAAATTTAGTTCTCTTTAGGAGAAACTCATGAAAATTTCTATTGTTGGTGCAGGTTATGTAGGTTTGGTGACAGGCGGATGTTTGGCAGAACTTGGCCACCAAGTGATGTGCATAGACAGCGATGCAGAAAAAGTTGCTACGCTGAATGCCGCCGGACTGCCCATCTATGAACCTGGGCTCCAAGAACTGATGGCCAGAAACAGAGCAGAAGGTCGAATTCACTTCACCACTGACATGGCGCAAGCCGTTGAGCACGGCGAAGTCATATTCATTGCCGTGGGTACCCCTTCCAAAGAAGATGGCTCAGCTGATTTGCAGCACGTCTTGGCAGTTGCTACTCAAATTGGCCGGTATTTGAAAAAATTCAAAGTCATTGTGAACAAATCAACAGTGCCAGTGGGTACCGCATACCGAGTTCAAAAGTGTCTGCAAGACGAATTGAACAAACGTGGCATTCAAGAGTCGCTATTTGAAGTCATTTCAAACCCTGAATTCCTGAAAGAAGGCGCTGCGATCAAAGATTTCATGCACCCTGATCGCATTGTCATTGGCCTCGACGACAGCCCCAACTACAACACTGTGCACCAAAAAATGGAATTGTTGTACTCCAGCTTCAACAGGCACCATGCTCGCACCATTTGGATGGATGTGCGCAGCGCTGAGCTGACCAAATACGCTGCCAATGCGATGTTGGCAACACGAATCTCCTTCATGAACGAGATTGCCAACCTGTCCGATTTGCTAGGCGCAGACATCGACAGCATCCGCCGCGGAATTGGTGCTGACCAGCGAATTGGTCATGACTTCTTGTACGCTGGCACAGGCTATGGCGGCAGCTGCTTCCCCAAAGACACACGCGCACTGATTCAAACGGCATTGGATTGCGGTAGCCAGATGAAAGTGGTCAGCGCTGTTGAAAACGTGAACGATCAGCAAAAAACCTTATTGGTCTCCAGATTAACCTATCACTTTGGACAAGATCTGCAGGGCCTCAAGTTTGCCATTTGGGGCTTGTCATTCAAGCCCAATACCGACGATATGCGTGAAGCGCCCAGCCGCATCATCATTCAAGAATTGTTGAAACGCGGTGCCACCGTAAGTGCTTTTGACCCTCTGGCTTCCAAAGAGGGACTAGAGGCTGTGTCACATGACATTCAAGATGCAGAAACGTTAAGTCGGTTCAGCTTGGCCGAAACAGCCTACATGGCGGCAAGCAACGCCGATGCGCTTTTGGTTGTGACTGAATGGAAAACATTCCATCATCCTGATTTTGAAATGCTCAAAGAGTGCATGAATCAGCCCTTGATATTAGATGGACGCAATTTGTACGATCCAAAAATGCTCCAAGATTTGGGCATTGCATACCAGGGCATTGGTCGTCGCAATCAATTGGCGCTTAATTTCAAAGCAGGCGCGCACATCCTACAAGAGGCTGCCTCGGCATAAGCAATGCCCAAAGGCTTTTTCTACCTGATCAGCGCTCAATTCGCTTCAGGTCTGGCAGACAATGCACTGCTGATTTTGGGCATTGCTTTCTTACATGAGCAAGCTTACCCAGGATGGTGGGCACCCTTGCTCAAATTTTCTTTCACTTTGTCTTATGTTTTTTTGGCTCCCCTGATGGGGCCTCTGGCCGATGCGTTTTCTAAAGCCAAGCTCATGGCTTGCATGAACGCGCTCAAAGTCGTGGGCGTTGCGTTTATATTCACCAGCTTTCATCCCATGCTTGCTTTTGCCATTGCAGGCATGGCGGCATCTGCCTATGCGCCCGCAAAATACGGCCTTGTGACTGAAACTGTGCCAGCTGAGCAACTGGTCAAAGCAAATGGCTGGCTTGAAGTGACTGTGGTGATGGCGGTCATTATGGGAACTGCTTGTGGTGGCTTGCTTGTTGCCTCTAAAAGCATTGCTTGGATGTCGGCCCTGAATCTTTCCTTCATTGAATTGTGGGGTCTCAGTCTGGAAACTCAATATGCAGGTCCCCTGCTCTCTTTGATTGTGATTTACAGCATCGCTGGGCTTTTGAACTTCGGCATTCCAAATCTCAACATTCGATATGCGCAAGAAAGTATGCGGCCGATTGCTCTGTTCAAAAACTTCATTCAAAGCAATCGCATCCTTTGGCAAGATCCTGTGGGCAAGCTTTCACTGGCCGTCACCACACTTTTTTGGGGCATTGGTGCGGTGGTTCAGTTTGCGGTGTTGCTTTGGGCCAAGGAAGCTCTGAACATGCCCTTAGAGCAAGCCAGTTTGCTTCAAGCTGTCGTCGCTTTTGGGGTCATATTTGGAGCAGGCATGGCAGGGCACTATGTGGCACTTCAAAACGCTTACAAGGTCCTTCCGCTAGGGCTATGGCTGGGCTTGTCATTGCCTGCTTTGGCCTTTTCAACTTCACTTTGGATTGCAATTCCCTTGATGCTGATCACTGGTTTTGCAGGGGGCATGCTGATGGTGCCCATGAATGCGCTGCTGCAAAACCGAGGCTACACTTTGTTAACAGCGGGTCGATCGATTGCTGTTCAAGGTTTTAATGAAAATGCCAGCGTCATGATCATGCTGGCCGTTTACAGCGGTTTGCTGGCTTTGGAGTTGCCACTTCAATGGGTCATGCTCATCATGGGATCTGTCATGACTGTTGGCATGATTTACCTGATGCGAATGGCATCCCATAAAACCGATTCAACTTGCTCGGCAATTTGATCCCAATCTAAGTGCACCACTTGCTGTCTGGTGCTATGTGTAATTTGGTCTAGCACCTCTTTGTTGTTAACTACAGAGACAGCTTGGGCAGCAAAGCCATCTGGATTGTTTTCTGCAACCAACCATCCATTGATGCCTCTTTGAACCCAATCTCGGGCAGCAGCGCAATCAAATGCCAATACAGGGATGCCACTGGCCAGCGCTTCCAAAGTCACATTGCCAAAAGTTTCAGTTTGACTAGGAAAGACAAACAAATCAGAACTTGCATAGTAGGCAGCCAAATTAGACTGTGACAACATGCCAGGGAAAATGATTTCTGGATAGCGCTGTTGAAATTGCTCTTTCAAGGGGCCATCACCTACCATGACCAACTTGAACGCTTTGCCTGTGTTCTTCAGCGCCTCGTAGGTCTTTAAAACTTGGTCTAAATTTTTTTCAGGTGCCATTCTTCCAACAGAAATCAGAACCGTGGTATTTTCTGTAGCACCCCAAGAAGCTCTCAAGCTTGTACTGCGTTTGGAAATGTTGAACAATTTTGTGTCGACACCTCTAGACACAACTTTGAGATTGGCAAATCCATTCTCACTTAGGGTGCGCATCAACTCTTTGGTGGGCACCATGGTACAAGCGGTTGCGTTGTGAAATTTGCGCAAATAGGCAACGATAGGTTTGCGCAACCATCCCACACCGTAGTGTTTTGAATAGCTTTGAAAATTGGTTCTGAAATCAGAGGTCACTGGCAGCTTTAAGA
>Ga0214919_10003054_pt1 | contig 25715 bp, 11 predicted proteins | sample LL1503_MetaG_FD_177994 | JGI IMG/M metagenome (GOLD analysis project Ga0214919, IMG submission 177994) | Freshwater microbial communities from Lake Lanier, Atlanta, Georgia, United States - LL-1503 | ecosystem: Environmental > Aquatic > Freshwater > Lake | place: USA: Georgia | collected... | reverse complement strand
CCCACCCTTAATTTTTTTAGTTTTATTATTCCTTCTGGTTCTTCTCGTTTTTCTATATTTTCTACGATTGTTCGTTTTTCTACGATTGGATGGCATAAAAAAAATATATATATATTATTATTTTATTATTATTTACTTCTAAATTGAAAGATAAAAAACCGCAAATATAACTATAAAAACAACTTCACTCACTAGAAATAAGAAATCACATTCTTTTCTTACAGAAATAAAAAACACTTTCGAGAGAATATAACTAAATAAATAAAAGATAAGTACGAAATTCAAAATAGACAAGGTCAAAAGATACGTCGATACAAAACTGTTGCGAAACATAAACACCATAATACTGATAAACACTGTCGATGCAAAGAGATAATGAATCGGTTCGTTTTCTTCTATCAATATCACACCATAAATACCGATCAATAAGAGCATAATCGCCATAAAACTAACCCAACATTTTCTCCCACTTTCGTACAAAATCGTGAAAAATCCCATCGAGACCATACTTCCAAAAATGATCCAATTAGTTTTTTCGTCGGCTAATGTACTTGACACTGTTATAGGAAGGGGATTTTTAGAATTCAAGGAATTACCCCCCCCTAGTATCGTAAGAATACAAACACTATACGAAACAATCATCGCACCTAACCAAATGGTATTCATTTTTTTCTTGTTTTTATGGCTAAAAGATATAATTTTGACGGTATATTGGTGCGAATTATTTTACATTGTTAAAATTATAGATAAATAATTATTCATCATCGTGCCAATAATCCTTCATTCGAAAGTGCATCGGCTCTCGTATTTTGATCGCGATAAATATGTTGATAGGTTACGGATTGGAAATGCCGTTCGATCTTCTTGGCTTGTTGATATAACGCTAGTAATCCGGGAGATTTCACTTTGTATTCTCCCAACATTTGTCGAATGATCAATTGACTATCTCCTCTCACGATGAGTTTTCGGATTCCTCGTTCAACCACGGCTTGCATTCCGATCAAAAGACCAGTATATTCCGCCACATTATTCGTTTCATGTTCTCCCACAAATACAGCCTTGCTATATATTTCTTGCCCGTCTTCATAAATCACTGCACCGGCACCTGCAACCCCAGGATTGCCTTTACTACATCCATCGAAATGCAATACATATAATTTTTCTTGCAATATCGCCTTTTCTTCTCCCTTTTCTCCTTCTTTTTCTTTTTCTCCTGTTAAAGGTAAATATTTGGAATTCATAAAAAAATATTTTTCTATATTCATTCGTTTCCTATTTACACGAACAAAACCATATATTTTTTTTTAGAATAGATCATTGTTCAATGATGTAAAATAATATCTATCTATGAATATATTATTTTACAATGACAAAAAAACGAATATCTAATTTAGCAACAAGACCAAATTATATTTTATTTTCTCTGATATTATTATTTATGGTTGGTATCTGTTGGTTTTGTGCGTTGTTTCCGTCCGTTAAAATAATTGAACCGAAAACGGAACCAGATTACTTTCATTATCATGAATCATTTGATTAATAATATTATATCAAAATATGGTATATGATTTTTACATGGTAAAAACAATTTTACCAATAAACCTAAGAAAATATAAAACAATAAGAGTTGGATATTTTTATTTCTGGCTAGGTATTATCGTATTTTCTCTTATTCTTTGGATTTATTATTATTGTCAAGAGAATGATGAATATTTGTACCAAGTAAAAAACAAATACAATTTAGCAAAAGATGGAATCTGTATCTTGTATAACCCAGAATATGACAAAGAAACCAAGGATAGGCCTTCTACCGGGTTACAAACCGATATTTTGAGAGAATTACCAGAAGGATATCAATTCATGGATTATATTTACAAGATTGAAAATAATAGTTTATCGACGTTTCATCGCGATGTTACTTCTAGTAAATCCATTTTTAAAACCAAATATCCCGTTTATACCGTGATACTATATAAATACGACGGAGAATTGTTTTCGTTTTGCCCAAGAAGTAATCATTCGTATCCTTTTACATGGTCTCTCATCACGAATATTTCTGGTAAGAAAGGCACAGTGTTCCTGTTCGATTCCGATCTCTTGCATGCCGGAGGCAATCCTATAGGAGTGGAGAGAGAAGTGGTTCAATTTAAAGTATGTCATCGAGAGGATATGTATTTACTGAGAGAATTAAACGGTGTTCGGATGGATAAAAAAGAATTATCGGGAGAAGAAACTTCTATTTTCTCTTACGTTTATAAATCCGTCTTACGAAAAACCAGTTACTTTTTCGAAATGCCGATTAATTATTTTTGTTACCCATTAATGATCAAACGCCAGAATTCCGATCATTGGATTGGCAAAATACAAGAAATAATTCCAATTTCCTTCTATAATAATGAGCTTTCCAAATAATAATATTTTCAAAAATATAATTATAACATATAAATAAGGAATAAATGAATTATAATACAATAGTAAATTATTTTACAAAAGTACAAAAAAAAATAACAAATGTTCAATCTATCCTAATATATTTTCTCTTATTGTTTCTTTTTGATTATTCGGGATTTATGGATTTATATGGGGAAAATATTATTAGAAGATGTATGCATATGTTGAAACGAAGAGATGAATTATCTTATAAATCTAAATTAGATCCGTATGCAATATACTATACGATACACCTATATTTTTTCTTGTGTTATTGCAAGAAAAAATAGTACATTTATTTTTTTTGTTTTTTTGTTTTTTTGTTTTTTTGTTTTTTTGTTTTTTTGTTTTTTTGTTTTTTTGTTTTTTGTTTTTTACCACCGATAGTTTTATTAAATAAATTTAATTTATAACTTGGATCAATATTACGAGATTCATCTAAATTTAATGGTTGATCCTCTTGTTTTACTAAGTATGTTTTTCTCTTTTTAACTAATAAATATACTTTATATTTTTCATCCTTATTATGTAATGAGGTTATCTTAAAACAACCTATATCATTACAAACATATATAATTAAACCCTCACCTTCATCATTGTAAAAGAAAATTTGTTTGTCATCAGATACAGGTATAGAGTAATAATTATATTTTTCGTTTTCTTCTTTTTTTACAAAATTTATTTTATATTCTTTTAAAACTGAAGCACTGAATTCAACCTCTCTTTTAACTTCTGTTTTAACCTCTGTTTTAACTTCTGTTTTAACCTCTGTTTTAACCTCTGTTTCAACCTCTGTTTCAGCGTCCATATCTTTTTTTATACCAATTATAACTTGGTGAATATTATCGCCCTTATAGGAGGTACCCTCACTAAATGGTACTGAAAAAAAAGTATTCATAAATTTTTCTTGTGTAGCTGTTGTTTTAATTATAGTATCGATACCTAATTTAGACATTTTATTTATTTTTTCGTTTATTGATTTTTGAAATGTATCATCTTTAAAGTATTTATCATATAAAACTTCGTTTTGAATATACCGAATATATATAATTTTTGATCCATTTATCCCAGATTGGGTTTCATCAAATATCATCCTACAATTGTAATCGAATGGATCATAAGTGGCCATAATAAAAAAAGTGTATATATATTATTCGTCTAATTTTATTTCTTACATTTATTAGAAGAAATGGTTTTCTTTGCAGAAGAAGAAGAAGACCCCATTTGGATTTTCTCTCGTTCTCCTTTATATGCCAGATATTTCTTTTCAAACACATCTAAATCATTGGACCACATTTTCGTAAAGGAAGTCGCAATCAAGGTTTTCAAACGCGATTCCATTTCCGCTTTTTCTCCCATGATTTTCGCCACATTTTCTTCTGTAACCGAATCCGCCGCCATTCGGCGTAAATAAGAAAACGAACCCTCCATTTTACGAAATCCAAGAGAAGTCAGCAAAGCATCCACTTCATCGTTTTTCTTGCGTCTTAAATCGATCACCCCATCCAACATTCCTTGAATGAATTTCGCACGATTTCCTAATTCCAGCAAGAGAAGTTGTAATGCATCGATTTGTTGTGCTTTTCGTTTCTTGTAGGTCTCTAACCGCACGTAATAAAAGGCATCGATAATCTCTTCGACGGATTCATATTTATGTAATTTCAAATCGGCATCGAATAAATGCATATTCGTAGTCGAAACGGTGGTAGTCAATTTCAAGACTTTTTCTAGTGCATCGGGAGAATATTCGGCCAATTTTCCTTTTGGGAAAACCACCGTAATATCAATTCGGATTTCCGTCGAGAGATTCGTAATATCTTTGAGGGTACCAGCGATTTTCTTGCCGTCTTTATCTGTAGTTCCATCCACTAATTCTTCCAAGAAGGAAATATAATTCAGCGTCCAGGTACCAATTGGTAATTCCGTAATTCGGATCTTATCTTCTCCTGCTGATTCGTATTTCCCCTTAATCAAGAATTTATTCTCTGCGATTTTGGTGACCGTTCCGGCGAATCCTTCATAATACGGCACGAAATCAACCGAATTTTCGTTTTTCTTGCGATCTTTGACGGGAGATTCCAACCCGAATTTGGTAGAGGAAATCGGTTTTACATTATAAGTCGATGCATCAAAAGACGAAGAACTCGAAGGAGATGTCATCGCCATTTTCGTACGAATATATTTCAACAAATCGAGAGGATGATATGGCGGAATACTAGAAGAGAATCCGGTTCCAATTCCTGAACTACCATTCATTAAGACAAACGGCAAGATCGGGACATAATATTCGGGTTCTACTAAAGTACCATCGTCATTCAAATAATTCAGAATAGCATCGTCGTCTTGCAAGAAAAGACTACGTGTTACTGGTTCCAAATACGTGAATATATATCTCTCGGACGCACTATCTTCTCCACCTTTTAATCTCGTTCCGAATTGACCACTGGGCACTAACAAATTCACATTATTGGATCCGACGAAATTCTGTGCCATATTGACTATCGCACCATTCAAACTCGCTTCGCCGTGATGATACGCACTATTTTCCGACACGTATCCGGAGAATTGCGCGACTTTGATTTCGGTGGTTAAACGGCGTTTGAATGCACAAAACAGGATTTTTCGGAGAGAAGTCTTCAGTCCATCCACTAGATTCGGAATCGATCGTTCGTTGTCATAGACACTGAAATGTACCATTTCTTGATGGAAGAAATTCTCGTAACTTACTCTCGGTTGATTGGTATCTAAGAATGTCGTCTTGTCATAATTCTCTAGCCATCCTTTACGATCTTCTGCGCGTTTTTTGTTGAAAACCATATCGACAATATCATCACTAGATGATCCACCATAACTGAAATCGACGATTTTCTTGTTGGCGAAATACTCTTTGAATTCGGTGGCAGTACTAGTACCTAACCCTTTGAAATATTTCAGTGTCCAACCTTTCAAACCTCCGGAGGAGGAGCCGGTACCTTCGAATTCAGATAACCATTTCTTGTATTCTCCCTCATTATAAAACACACGAACTTCTCGGCCTTTGGTCGCACGTAAAATCGGAGTATTCATAAACGAAATGAAACCCGGGATTTTATAGAGAGATGGCCACATACTATGAAACAAATTAATACACAGACCTTTGATATGCGATCCATCTAAATCTTGATCCGTCATAATCATAATTTTTCCATAACGTAATTTCTTTTGGATTTCTCCTAAATCAGAATAATTCTTTCCGATTTCCAAACCTAGAATCTTAATCAAATCCGTCAATTCACGATTCTTTTCTAGTACATCTCTCGTTGCTCCACGGACATTTAGGACTTTTCCTTTCAAAGGATAAATACCAATCACATTACGATCTTCACTTTTCAATCCACTAACGATTCCCGCCATCGCACTGAGCCCTTCTGCAAGAATCAAAATACATTTCGACGATTGCTCGGTTCCTGCGAAATTAGCATCGACTAAATTCGGAATTCCACGAACACTTTTCGTTTTCGATCCATCCATTTTCTTCTTGGATTTTCCCGCCTCTTTGGTTTCTGTTAATTGACAGGCCATATCCATCACTCCCATTTTCGCGATCTTCTCTACAAACCCATCAGAAACGGTACATTCCGACCCGAATTTCGAAATCAGTGTATTTAGGCAATCTTTGGTTTGACTATCAAAAGTAGGATTCTCAATATCACAACGCAAGAATAAAATCAACTGTTCTTTAATCGTATTCGCATTCACTTTCACTTTTTTCTTTTTCTCGATATATTCGACTAATTTTCTTGTGACCTGTCCCATAATATAATCGACGTGTTTGCCACCTTTATAAGTACAAATACCATTGACAAACGAAACATTCGCGAATTCACCGGTAGGAGAAAGTGCGACGGCATATTCCCATCTCTCGGATGCCGATTCGTAAATACGCGGTGTCTCGGTTTTCGATCCTAAATACAAATCGACATAGGTTTGGAAATTCTTTACGGGGACGGTTACACCATTATAATCGATTTTGATTTTCTTGGCACTATGGTCGGTAACGGCACCAATATCATATACGCGTTTTTTCAAGAGAGCCATCATATCTTTGGACAATCCGGTGATTCCAAAACGCGCATAATCGGGAATGAAAGTGACGCGGGTATAAGGTTTGGATTTTGTTTTAGTTATTACTGGTGCATCGATTTTTTCTAGATTATTATGGAAAGTTTGTTCGTATTTTAAGCCGCGATGATGATCGACCGTTTCGATTTTCGCATATTTCGACCAAATGAAAACGGCTTTTGATCCGACACCATTCGATCCTCCGACCACTTTTTTCTCGGTTTTATCGTAATTGGTCGAAGAACGTAAATTGGCGAAAATCAATTCCGGAATCCAGATTTTCTCAACTGGATGTTGGACCACATCGACACCATTGCCATCATTCGAAACGGAAATGGTTCCAGTAACCTCATCAATGACGACTTCAATGGATGTAACTAATTTTTTATCGGGAGAATCGAGATGAATCATACGCACTACATGATCACGCGCATTGACGATGATTTCATCGAATAATTTATATAGTGCGGGAATATACGTAATTTTCTTGGTACAAATCTCTTTTCCTCCTTCGACCTCTGCTCCAGCCTTTGCAGGAGAACAAGAGAAAACCCATAAATGCGCATCGGTTTGTTCCGTAGAACCAATATACATGCCGGGATTATCCAAGACATGTTGTTTATCGGTTTTACGTTGGTATTTTTGCGCGAGTTCTGTATTTGAAGACATGTTTTCTTTAGTAGTTTCGAAAATGAATAGAAGTTTGTATAAATGACGTTTAGTGTTATTATACGACAGGAATCTTTCATATTCTTTCCATCAATTTTTTCTTGAAATGTATTTTTTTCTTGCAACTATCCGAGAGAAAAAAAATCGTGAGAGAAAAAAAAATCGTGAGAGAAAAAAAAATCGAGAGATAAAATAAGAATAAAATATGTCATCTTGGTCTCTCGCATTTCAAACTAGAGGATATTCTCTCACAAATTCGCGATTATATAATACCGCACCTAATACCAATACTGGACTAAATAAAGTATGTACTTCTTGCAATGACGGCAAGACAATCACTTATCAGCCATTGAAAACGACGAGATATCATGCCAATCTCTCGCAAAAAATGAAACAAGCGGTATTTCTAAGAAGAGCACAAGAAAATACTATATCCAAATACGATACGATTCAATTTGACTATCGTAATTTATAACTACCAGTTTAGCCAGAAGCCAAAAAATGTAAAAAGATACATAAATTATATATCTTTTTATCTTGCAAGTAAGTAAGTAATCTAGAGATACAGATAGAATGTCAAGTAATGTACCTCAACCAAATAGAAATACCCCAAAAGATTCTGGGGCTACCCAATCATCGAAATTCTCTAGTTATGTGAATAATGGAAAATACGTTACTGTTATAGAGGGTCAAATCGATAATATCGTACAAACATTGGCAAATTCAAATAGTGCAACCTTTTCATTCATTATGATCGGTAACCCAATCCTTATTTCTTTCACCATCACAAATTCCGCGGTTCCTACGGATACACAAACCTTTAGTACATTAATGTCTCCTTATACCGTCGATAGATTACAACCGAATGCGGATTACGATGTTATTGCGATAGTAACCTATTCTTCTGGAAATAAATATACCACCGATTTATCTAAAGTATTGAAAACGATTAATGAAGGTCCGGCGATAAATATTCAGTTTTCTCCTATTACCAATAAAACCGCCAATTTGACATTTCGAAATTCGTTTGGATCTCCCTCCGATATAAACTTAATAGTGATGGATGTATCGAATACTATTATTCAAACGATACCACATATTCAATCGCCTTATCTTATTACGAATTTGAACATTAACACTACCTATAAAGTACAGATCCGATACACCTATTTATCTTCTGGGAATATCTATCTATCCGAAATTAAATCGTTTTCTACCTTGAATGAAGATACACCGCTCTATCTCCAAACCACAAACATTACTAATATTGGAGGGACGATTGTCTTTTCTGTAACGGGTTCTCCAGAATATAATATTCTTACATTAACCAATCCTCAAAATATCACAGATAATCCAATTATACAAACACAAGACACGAGTGTAAATATAATCAATCTAGGAATCGGACAAACCTATAATCTTAGCCTTCTTTCTAAATATGTCTCGAATAATTCTTTTATTACCACCGTTTCGAATGCGATTACCACCTTACTGGAAGATAGTCCTAAACAATTAACGGTCGTCAATGTCACGGGTAATACTATATTATTTACCTTTGATCCTGCGGTCGGTGCTCCAATAAAATATACTGCGATTCTCACGAATCAAACACTCCCTTCTCGCCCAGCAATTATACAAGATTTATCTGCAACTATTACTAGAAATATCACCATTCCGAATCTAGAACCTATTAGTAATTATCTTTTAACGTTGTATTCTGTATATTCAACTGGTAATCGTTATAATACTACGATTACCTTCAGAACTTTAAATGAAGGGACCGTGACTAATTTCCAGATTTCTAGTGTTCAAAACACCTCCATGGTAATATCGGTTACTAATACTATTGGCGATTCATTATATTATGTCGTTACTGCAAAAAACATCAATAATATATCCGACCAAATAATACTGGTTACACAAATGAATGATTCCGTGATTTCTATACCCGGATTAACTATTAATACCTCTTATGAATTATCTATCCTGTCGATTTATTATGCTACGAATAATCGTTATAATTATATCTATGCGTATCCGGTAACTACGTTGAATGAAGGCCCTTCCATTATAAAAACCGCAACAAATACCACTAGAAATAGTACTTCTCTCACTTTTTCGAATATATATGGCAATCCGGTTTATTATCAAATCGATATATCTTCTGGAATATATCCTCTTACCACCATGAATTACATTCCTAACCTAGCCTCTATCGAAAATACCATACAGATTTCCGATTTAGTACATAATACCAACTATAAATTATTTATTCTTACTAGATATGAAAATCAGAATACATATGTTTCGAACACCGCGTTTATATTAAATACCAAAATGATACCGGAAATTATATCGTATGGTGTAATTACCGATAGTAGTATGGCGTTATCCTTTACCACACCAATTGCACCGGTGGATATATATCGTATCATTCAAAATGGAATAGCCATCGATATTTCGTCTAGTATTATCTCTCAATCTCTTGATCCTGGTTCTAATTATTTTGGAACAATAACTAGAGGAACTTCTCGATTTACCATTTCGAATTTAACGGCAAATACAGTATATGATATTTCATTTCAGTTTTATTATGCCGATATTCAAGAGAATTATACTTCTTTTTTCCAAATCAATACGAAAGGTGCCGTGAAAACAATTACTTTGGAGTCTATAACGGATATCGTTGCGAATGTTACCTTTATACCACCATTAGTATTACCAGATATGAGTTATAATATATTTTTGACGGATACCATAAATACTCTTATTTTTACTAGAAATATAGATATATTCGATACCTCTTTTTCTATTCTGAATCTGTCTCCTAATACTCAATATTCTCTCAAGATAATATCGAATTATAATGGCGGTCAATCTTATACTAATACGAAAACCTTGGTAACTAGAGACAAACCTAGAAATATCCAAATTGGATCTATCACCGATATTTCCGCGGTTCTTTCTTTTACTCCATTACTTTCTACCCCGGATTATTATATATTGAACTACAATGATATATCTAGTTTCCAAATAGATCCGAATTCTCTATTGAATTTTGACCTATCCTTCTCTTATTATATATGGTCACCCTTGACTCCAGATGCCTCTTACAATAGAATTACCTTGGCGTCGCATTATAATGACATTTCCTACAATTTTACATCGGATATTTACTCCGTCTTTTATACGAAATCGGCAGTAGTTAATATTGATGTATCGAATATTATGAATACCAGCGCAATTATCACTTTCCAGAATCCCATTTATACTACCCCTTTGTATTATATTGTCCATGTAGTCAATAATAGTGATTCCTCTAACTTTGATGTGTCGTTTGCAAATACTCGATCTATCTATTCTCTCACCGGTCTAATCGATAATAATAGCTATACATTCCGGATTCGGTCGGTATATAGTAACCTCGTGTTATTTTCGCCCTCTTATACCTTTCAAACTCTCGGCACTCCGATTATTACCTCTTTCCAGAATATTTATGATACGTATCTCACAATTCGCACCAATACATTATTAGTACCTCCGACGAATTATATATTTACTTTTTTAGATATAGAATCGAATATTCGTCTAGTAAATTCTGCGGTATCCCTACCCGAAAGCTATACATTACCGGTAGGGTTTTTAACAGCCAATGCGAATTATACGGTTACCATTCAGGCACAATATACATTGGCAACCTATAGTACAAACAATTATGCTTTAAGAATGAAAGGTCCTCCGAAAGTATTGAATGCCATTACAACCGATATAAGCGCGACTATATTTATTGATTTGCCAAATATAATTACAAACCGATATGATTATTTCTTGTATGATAACCAGAATAATTTATTGACTTTTAAACAAAATGCGTTGATACAAAACATTAATAATAGTGGTAATTTCTTCTATGTATCCAATCTAACCCAACGTACTCCCTATATTATCACCGTCAATTCATATTATTCCGATATTTCGTTTGCTTTCACTTCTAGTGCATTTTCTTTTCAAACGAAAGGTCCTCCTATCAATTTGAGATCCAATCAAGTAACCAATACACAAATAAACATCAGTTTTGATTTACCATTTAATTGTTTTAATTTTACGGTATATACAATAGACATCAGTACCAATACGATAACTACCTATACTACTACCAATTCTCCTTATACTATCATAGATTTAAATGAAAATACGTTATATTCCATTTACGTCGTAGCGAATTATACAGATCAATTGTATTCTAGTAGTACCATTGATGTCGCTACTATATCCGGATTACAAATAAACACACTGCAAAATATATATGATACGAATATACAAGCGATTATTAATATCCCAATTCAACCACCTGATTCTTATGGTTATCAATTACAAATAAACAATGGACTCATTAAAAACTACGCCTTAACCAATTATACGATATATGATAACTCTTATGTGTTGTTGAATATAGACGGATTACTACCAAACACGTTTTATACACGTTTTTGTATAACGGAATATTTTTCGACTTTTACAAATGGCAACATAATAGAATCGAAATTGACTTTGACTTCTAATAATATACCATTTCAAACGTTAGGATTATCCACCATTTCATCCTTCATCACGGATATTAGTGCAACCTTTTCTTTTATCATTCCGTATATTTTTCCAACGAATTATTCGTACCGTATTGGATCAGATTTGAATTATTATCCGATTATACCCAAAACAGATGGAGTGAATAATTTCTTTACCATATCGAATCTATCGTCCAATACAGAATATAATAGTTTATTTGTTTATACCTATTATGCTTCCGTGGATTTTAGTTATAATTCTATTAATTTACCCTTTATTACAAAAGAGATACCAACTATTTTAGATACGAATATAACGGATACTTCTATTGCCGTTTCTTTTCGATATATTATTACCCCTGTAGTATCAAATTATTCTTATACTATACAAATTATAAATGCCAAAGATCAAAGTATAGTAACCAATATTATTAACTTTACACCTTCTATAAATGCTGGAAATTCGTACTTCAACCTTTCGAATTTAACACCGAATACTTATTTCCCTATTTTCAAAATAAATGTATTTTATAGTGATATTCATGAAACTTATACTTCTATAAACATCCAATTCAGTACCTTAGGACCAGTATTGAATCCAATGGTCTCGATTCCGAGTATAACATCACCATTAACCACCCTTTCTTTTTATCCTCCCTATACCACCCCATCCTATTATATTATTACCAATTCAAATAATATTTCTTCGATTGTCTATGATACATCCATGACTTATTTCGGCAATAAATATTACTATCCGGTAACATTATCCACAAATACCAATATTAGTGTAATATCACGTTTTGCAAATGGATCTACTTTTTCCAATACGAATTTACAATTAAATCACAATATTGTCATTAATACGGGTTTGATAGATCTGATTACGAATCAAACGGGGAATTACATCGCTGCTTGTGAAAACACGAATATATATATTTCTAGTGATTATGGAAATACTTGGACTACTAATACATTCAATACGAATATAAGTAATATAACAATGGATGCTTCTGGAAAAAATCATTACGCATTATATTCGGGGAATCCATCGTTTGTATATGTTAGTAATAATTACGGTATTTCTTGGACGAGAAAGTCGTTTTTACAGGGAAATAGATTATCTTCGATTGCAACCGATATTAGTGGTCAAAATGTATTTGTAGGAGGATTTGGCGGTGCGTATAATTATTTTTCGAACGATTTTGGAAATACTTGGATATTAGATACTATTATAGACCACAATGAAAATAGTATTGGTAGTATTATGAATGATTTTTATATTTACACGATTAATAGTATTAATAATCAAATTATACAAATATCCAAAACGATGTCGTCTCTTACTCTCTCCACCTCAGTATATAATTCTCTCGCTATCTCTTCTTTTGTTCCACAATATATTTGTTCTAATAGAGAAAATACGAGATTGATTGTTCTTGGAAATTCGGGTATATATGTTTCTAATGATGGTATTTCTTGGACAAAAACGACTTCGACCAATTATGGGTGGTTATCTTTAACATGCGATATCAACTGTATTCGAGCAATTGCGGTTGCGAATGGAATTGGTATTTTGCAGTCGGAAGATGGAGGGTTGTCTTGGAATATTATTTTGCCGGTTACTACGAATTTAAAACGAGCGAGCCTATCGGGAGATGGGATATATGTATATGCCTATGATAATGCCAAAAATTTTTATAGATATGTCATTCCAAATACCAAAGGAAATGTAACTCAAATCGCGGCAACCAATATAACAAAGAATCAATTAATACTCTCGGCTTTTCCTCCAAGGTATCCTCCGGATTATGCCTATGATATTTCCGCAATAAATACGAGAGATCCCTATGATATTATTTCGGTTTCTTCTACTAAAATAACGAATATAGATATTCTCGGATTAGTTGCAGATGGAAGTTATCAGATAATTGTTACAAGTAATTATAAATATCCGTTTCAATCGTTTGCGAGTGCTCCTTTTTCAGTTTATACAAGAAATAATCCTTCTAATTTTCAAATCATTGGAAATCCAACGGATATTAGTGCGACGTTTCAATTTCAAGCACCAAATGCCATTCCCACCAAATATATATTACAAGATAGTTCTGGATTGGTAGTGCAGAATATAAATACAAACGATCTGATAGTATCAGAATCACAGTATCAGTATCGATATATCTTGCGAAATCTCTCGGCTAATCGTTTTTATCCCAATCTGTCTTTATCGTCTTATTATAGTGATATTTCGGCGGCATATACTGATCCAGATTCCATATCGTTTTATACCAGAGGACCGGTTTTGGATGTATCGATCTCTTCTATTCTCGATGTAAGTATTAATCTCTCGTTTCTCCCTCCTAAAAATACAACGGATTTATCTTCCAATCCCTATACCATTCGCGTAACCAATACAGTAGCACCACTAGAAACGAATATATATTCTTCTAATACCAACCAAAATATCGATATAAATGGATTAATAGCGGATGGAAGTTACAACATTACAATTAATACGAATTATATAAATCCAACACAAACCTTACCGTCTTTGTCGATTTCCAGCTATACGAAAAGCGCACCTTTGGGTCTTCGTGCCATGCCCGAATATATTACCGATATTAGTGCCATTTTGCAGTTTCAACCACCTAAATTTCAGCCCGATTATTATATTTTGGATGTAAGTAGTGTGAAAACGAATATTCCGTTGAGTTCGGTATTTATCCAAGACGGATCTTATGCTGTAGCATATTCCGATTTCTTGCCGAATAACAGATATCTCTCGAATATTTCGTTGATTTCTTATTATTCTAATACGAATTCTAACTTATATGCGAATGCCATTTCTACCTTTATTACGGAAGGTGCGCCGATTATAAACACCGTCACATTGGATTCTGCGAATGGTGCCACGATTGTTTTTACTCCACCCTATGTATTTCCAACTACGGTACGTTTTCAAATATATGACAATACTACCAATCAATTAGTATATGATATTTCGCAAAACGACGCAAATGATATTACTTTATCTGGTCTGGCATACAATATAATTTATAGGATTGTTCCGTTTTCGATTTATTCTAATAAAACTATTCGCGGAAATGCATTTATGTTTTATTCTAGAAGTCCTCCTATCCGGTTTAAAACCGATCCAAATAATCCAATTACCGATATTGCCGTCTATACTATTTTCGAATCTCCTTTTCTTCTCCCAGATTATTATCGATGGAATATTACCGATATATCAAGTAATATAACGACCACGTTTCAATTAAATAACACTGCGTCAAATTACAGTGTTTCGAATTTAACCGCCAATCGATACTATTCGGTTATTATACAATCGGTATATAATGTGAATGGTTCTGAATTGTCATTGGATACGAATACGCTGTTTTTTTATACCAAAGGCCCCCCTATAAATATATCAGTGCCAATAAATGCCATTACAAACACCGCTTTTACGATCAATTTCCAGCCACCTCTGGTTATACCGAACAAATATGATATAACGGTACAAAATCAAGAAGTACCCTCGGATAATCAATCGATTCAAAACATCGGACAAAATATTACGATTTTAAATCTGACCACCAATAGTAATTATACCGTCGTATTATCTTCGGTGTATTCTACCACTTTTACAGCTTCTACTTCTTTTTCGGTCGCCACGGAAGGACCTCCGATTTTATCCACTATAGATACCGATACAATTACCGATGTGAGTGCAACTGTGAATTTTACTAGAAGTGTATATTCTCCGAATCAATATACATATTTCTTGCAAACTGGAAATGTGATACAAAATAGCGTGTTACCGAACAATACTCCCACTTCTTTCCAATTAAACAATCTCCTTCCAAACGCTTATTATTCTCTCTATATGAACGCGGATTATAGTAATAATACTTTTTCTAGTAATATTCTCACCTTTTATACGAAAGATGTCGTTCAAAATGCGGCGATTTCTCCCAATTCCGTTACCGATACTGCCGCTACAATAACGTTTCGAAATGCCAAAGTCATTCCTCCGAATCCTTATCTAATCACCATTAATAATCAAGACACTTATACGATTCCTACCAATGCCCAAGAGACTTATCTCTATACATTACCATTGACGGATTTAAGTCAAAATAATATTTATAACACTAGAATAGATTCGATATTTAATAATGTTACCTTATCTAACCTACTGACATTTATTACCCAATGTGTTCCTACCGATATATATATAAACTTGATAACCGATATTAGTGCTACAATTACGTTTCAACCCTGCAAGAATGCACCATTATCATATCATATGATTTACCAAAATACTACCAATGTATCGAACGAAATAAAAGATATTGAAATCAAAAATCTCGGATTTGAGCAGACATCGAATCTACCAGTAATATGGAGCGGAAATATATATATTTCTAGTGATGAATCCACCGTTTTCGTATATAATAATGCCGCGAATCAATATGTCCAATCTCTCGACAAGGGAAATACTTGGTCAAATATTCGGAACTTTATTTCAGGTGGAACCGCGGATACTATTTATAATTTCGCAGTGAATGAAAATGGTTATTATTTATATTCTAGTACTAGTGGAATATATTATTCTTGGAATGGAGGAAACACTTGGATTAAAAGTAACGCTCCGAATCTTGCCTTTCGATTATTGGCAAATAGTCGATCCGGAAATTATGCAATTGCTGCAGCGGATTCTATCCACCCTAGCATGATATATCCAGTATATTATTCGGTGGATTATGGAAAAACATGGAGTAATAGTAATTTGGTAAATGCAAGATATACACAATTATTCATGTCTGCCAATGGTAGTCAGAATTATATTCTAGTGCGCAATACAATAATATATAAATCATCCGATTATGGAAAAACCTGGTATGCAATTCTGGATGTAACGAATAATATTTATGGTATTCTATTTATTCATACAATCCATGTCTCATCGAATGGTAATTTCTTGTTTATTATTACAGATACCGTAAAAAATTGGATTTCCAAAGATGGCGGGAATACATGGACACTCAATGCCACCGTAATTCCGAATATTTTATCTAGTGTTTTTTCGTTTTCGATGGATGGAACTTATGGATTTCAATTACATATAGATGGATATATCTATTATACAACGGATTATGGTATTACTTGGATAAATAGTAATTTCTATTCCAATACACCGATAAATACTGACTCATTATTACAAATATCCGATAGCGGGGATTATGCGATTCTTTGTACAGATATTTCGGGAATTCAAAAAATATTTACGAATCGATCTATTGCACCGACTCCCGTTAGTTTCCGATTTTCCAATTTTATAGCGGATAGTATATATGAATTAACTTTCCAAAGTAACTATTCCAATGCAACATATAATTCCGATATAATCTATATGGACACGCGTAGTGCGCCTTATAACATCACCAATACTAGCGATTTCACGGATAGTATTGTCACTTTTACACCACCATTTATTACTTTCCCTTCTAACTACACTGTCTTTTTATATGATGCCAATTATCAATTGAATAAAACGCAAACAATACCAGGTGATAACAGTGCATTACAATATTCGGTTACAATCACCGATTTAAGTATTAATACATATTATAATATTGTCGTTTCTAGTGATTATACGGAAAATATATCGATTTATTCCAATCCAATCCAAATATATACCTTATTTAATCCAGTGATTCAAAATATTTATTATAGTATTAATTCCGATAATAATACATTTATCATTAATGTTAGTTATTCCACGACTAATATACCATTGTATTATTTATTACAAATCGAATATCCGAATAGTCAGGATGTAAATATTTATGATACCAATGATACGACATTTTATTTCTTTAATTTAACGGAAATTGGTATTTATACCATCACAGTAACCGGCGTTTATACCCAATATAGTTTAGATACCTCTACGAATATTTATGTAAATACAACCATACCCGTGTCTTTTGATAGTTATTCATCCGATAGTAATAGCATTACGGTGAATTATACTATCTACGATTTAACGCTTACTGATAATTATACATTATATCTAATCAACACCACCGTTACCTACTTAAATTATAGCGTTATTTTACCAAAGACACAATCTCAAAATACGTTCCGATTTACGGGGTTAATTGCCAATAGTGGTACCTATGATGTGTATATTTCTTACGGTGGTATCTATAATACTATTAAATATCCTATTTCTCTCGTGAATATTTCACCAAATGTGGTAATTACTGATTTATCTGCAGTTAATTTCAATACCATAGTTGCGAATTATACCATACAACCCTCTTTTGATACATTATATATATTTGTATTGCGTAATATAGAACTCGATATTTCTTATAATACACGTATATTGTCTAGTAGTAGAACAAGTCAGTTTAATAATTTATATTATGATAGTGGTACATATGAAGCGTTTATTCGTGTTATTTTACCGTCTTTTCAATTCAATAGTACTCCTCGAAGGGTAACCTTGTCTTATATTGAACCTGTAAATTTATCATCGGTCACTAGTACGTCGAACAGTCTCTCTTTCATCTACAATCTGTACAATACCTATCGATCTTCTTACCGGTTGTTTATAAAGAGTAACTCCTATCCAGATATTTCATTTGTACTTCCCATTACCAATAATTCTACGAATTATACTTTTTATGGAATACCGTATTATAATTTGGGCATGTATAATGTGTTTATAGATGTTTCTTTTGCGAATAGGGTTTATGCAACACCAATACAAGACATATCTACTGTTACAGTGATTCCAATTACAATAGGTACGATTGTTTCGAATCAAAATACTATTACGGTACCTTTTTCGATTTTACCAACTTATCAATCGTCTTATTTATTAACCTTACATAATCGCAATAATATTCCAGCGTTATCTTATAATACCAACAATATTAACAGTACTTCCACTAGTCATTCTTTTCGAAATCTGTATTATAATAGTGGTACGTATGATATTTCCATGACGGTAGTTTATGCGGGTATCCCTGGAAATTTCACAACCGATATGAATAGTATTACCATGCCTACGATTGATTTGATAACCTTCGGAAGTATTATTACTAGTACGACCAGTATTTATGTACCTTTTATCCTTTATCCGAGTTATCAAGATACCTATACATTAAGTGCCGTCAATACCCTCTTGACCGATATTTCTTACACAGTAACCAGCTTGTCTTCCTACGATACGTCTTATAATTTCGCGAATTTGTTTTATAATTCCGGTACCTATTTGATTACGATGAAGGTGGAATATTTCGGGTCTTCATTTACTACAAACACCTCCGTTACATTATCCAATATTACTCCGGTGGTGATAGGAAATATTACAACTACCAATAATACCATCACCATTCCATATGTAATTCAACCTACGTATAACGCTTCTTATATGGTTTATGCAACACACACTAGTATTCCAGCACTATCGGTATTTGCACCCTTGATTCCAATCGAATTGAGTGCATCTTATACTTTTTCGAATTTATTTTACAATTCTGGATCCTATAATATTTCGATTGTGGTTTCTTATAATAATGGCAATAGTACCTATGTTACTCCGATCCAAACCGTGAATTTAAATACGATTACTCCTATTACTATTCAGGCCATTTCCAATACGACTAATTCCATCGATATAAGTTATTCGTTTATACCACTTTATAATCCAATCTATAATATTTACATTGTCAATACGAATATCCCGGCATTATCGTATTCTTCCGTTCTTTCTCCTACTTCTTCTCATTACAGTTTATCTAATTTATTTTATAATTCGGGTACATATATAATCAATATCACCGTTTCTTATTCGAATGGAAATAATATCTTTTTCACTACAGATCCATCTTTATCTATTATTACCTTACCGTTTGTAGTTCCAGTAACCATTACTAATTTAAATTCTTTTATTGTATCTTCTCAAAACCCTTTCCATCAAATCGATGTTTATTACACCAATATCAACCTTTATAATCCGGTTTATACGGTGAATGCAATCAATACATCGAATTCTGCATTGAATTATTCGACAGTATTTATTCCTACTTCCAATAATAATATAGTTTCGATTCCAAATATCTTTTCTAATTCTGGCACCTATAATATCTCTATAAATGTTACATATAGCGGCGGCATATATACTACGGATATTAGAACCATCACTTTTTCTGGAAGTACTATCGCAACTATCAACACCGTAACGGCTACTACCAATACCATTAATATATCCTATAATATTCTCGCCACCTATAATAGTAGTTATACTATCTATGCGATACCTATAGATGCACCTGAAATAGGCACTATACAAAGAGTAGTGCCCAATAATATCTATACGAATACCATCACGATTAGTGATTTAATAATTGATAGTGGGAGTTACACTATATATATGATTGTTTCTTATGGTTCTTCTCAAACGTTCCAAAGTAATATTTTGACGGCTACCTTGGTTTTTATTCAACCTATTCAAATTGGTAATATCACCAATAGCTTTACTTCAATAACCGTGCCTTTTTCTTTACTTCCAATTTTTAATGCAAGATATACCATTATTGCAACCAACATACAATTTCCAAATTATACTTATTCTTTTAATTTTACGAGCAATAGTCTCACGAGTTACACATTTAATAATTTGTTGTATAATTCTGGAAATTATAATATTAGTATGTCGGTACAATACAATACAAACTCGAGTTATACTACAAATACAGTCGTAGCATCGGTTGCGAATTATATACCGATTGGTATTATTTCTGCCGTAGTACCCGGGTTTAATAGTTTGACGATTTCCTATTCCGTCGTTTCTCTTATTGGTCCCGTGTGTTTTTTAAACATCACCAATTTCGCACCGATTCAGGTAAGTCCAACTGCGACTTCTTATACATTAAACGGAATGCGATATAATTCGGGTACTTATTCCGTGGTTCTTTCGGTATCTTATTCGACCGGTAGTACGTATAATACTCCAGCAGTATATGCCACACTACCTTTTTATAATTTCATACAAAATGGGGGTTTTGCTTCTGGATTAAATGGATGGGGATATTCTGGTACGGTATTTACCATTCCAAACAATGGTGGTAATAACATACCATATATTAATAATGGTTATGGAAATTCGTTGGTTTTACAATGGAATGGTTCTAATATCTATCAAAACGTCTATTACCAAGCTGGATATTATACATTGAGTTTTAGTTATGTAGCCAAAAACACGAATCCAAAAGGAGCGGTGCTTCAAATTAGCATTTCAAATGGATATTATACTACCATCAATATTCCCAGAGTCGCTTTTTATTTTTCTTGGAATACCTTTTCTGCCAATAATATCTATATTCCCGAAGGTTATTATTCTTTTAGAATCTATTTACAAGTAGATTCCGGTCAAAATGTTTCGATAGGAATCGCGAATATACAAATGTACTAGATAACTACAAGAAAAATATCTTCTCTAGAATAATATATATCGATAATAATGAAAAGACCGGTTCGTAATTCTGAAGATGGACATTATCATTTAGCAGGAAAGAAATTCAAAGAGCTTTTCGGTTCTAGACAACAAGTATGGAATGGAACCGCTTATAAGACTGCAGGAGAATTGGTCAAATCCCAATTAATGATGAACAAATGGGGACGTATCGTTAGCGCCAAGAAACACGCTACTGCCAAGAAGGAAATGCGTTTGAAGAAATATGGTTATACTGCCAAGAAAGGTAAATTCGGATATGTCAAGATCGGTGCTTCTAAAACCAAAAAAGCCAGAAAATCGAGAAAATCCAAGAAATAAATCGAATCATTGCACATTTTACACTTTTTCGCATTCTGCCCTCCTAACGAATTTACAACTTCAAAGGTATAATTGAACAATAAAAAATATTACCTTTTTATTGTTCTACTGTGTATAAATCTGTAAATGGTACGGAACATAATAATATGATTATATAATGTAGTATAGTAGTTTTATTATGAATAAAACAAAATCCAAGTCGAAATCCAAGTCAAAACCGAAGAAACTAACTAGTATTCATACTTTAGAAATATTTAAAAAAGCATTGTCATCTTCTGCTTTTAGTCAAAATACAGATACGAAAATGAAAAAAGATTTAATTTCTCTTATAGATATTTCTATAGATACCATTGAAAAACATCCAGATCCAGTACTTTTTGATAAGAATATATATGAAAATCTTCGCATTTGTATTGAAACGATTCCAATTATTTTCCATGATTTCCTCTCCGCGGATAATTCTTCAACTAAATTACCAGTTACAGATTTGGGGTTTAAAACTTTTTTACGAGAAAATGTTAGCCAAAAAGACAATACTTATTCTACCTTATCTGTCCTAAATCAATTAGAAGAGAAAATGATAGCCGAAAAAAAAAGATTCAATCTATCGAAAAAAAAAACCACTATAAGAAAAAAATCACCTTTCCATTTCCGTGGTGGATTTGGATTTGGTAATAATGTATTGGGTTCTATATCCAGATTTATCCGCAGAAATATAAATAATGATGCACGGGTACATTTACAAGAGGCAGAATTTGAAGATATGGCCAGAGTGATAAGTGATTCTCTAAGCGAAGCAGCAACCCCGATGAGGGGTCTAACTCGTAATAATAATGCAGGACCAGGAGCATATCCTGTATCCGGAACCGGAATCCCTCCACCTATTATGGCATTACGTACAAGTCTCCTCTATTCTGATACTGACACCTATACTGAAACTTTACCACAAAATCGTTTAACTGCAACTATAGGAGATCTCGAAGCATTAATTACAGATTTCGAAATAGTAGAAGATCCACATACGAATACATATCCTGCTCTTATTACACATTTAAGTAACCAAGAACTTAAACAAATTATTTCTAATATTATAGATCGATGGTGCCATTGGAATAAGGTATTGGAAATAAGTCTTTTATTATTTGTAAGTGTTATTGGTATTACTGCTTTTTTAGGTGGTATTATTTTTCCGGGAACCGGGTTTGCTACAATACCTCTTTTTTATTTTATTTTTACTGGTTCGGTAAGTGCAACTTTTTTTCTTAAATCTGGATTTAATACTTTTCGATTTACTAAAAATAAAGAAAAATGTAAAGTTGATACTTTAAATGATATTTTAGGACAAAATAATATATCTATCGAAAACTGGAATAATGGAAACGTAGATATAGAATCATTGATAAATGACCCCGTATGGATTAATCATTCTCCATGGCTATGGAAACAAATCCAAAGACATTATCCAATTATTTCTTCAGAAAATACTATACATACTGCGGAACCAATCCCGGATATACCTCAACCGATTATTAGACCCCCCTTCGGGGTGGTTGCTGCTTCGCTTAGACCCCCCTTCGGGGTGGTTGCTGCTTCGCTTAGACCCCCCGTCGGGGTGGTTGCTGCTGCTTCGCTTAGAACTAGATTACCACGTAGAACTAGATTATCACGTATAACTAGAAGGATAAATGATTGGACCCATAGACCGAGAGTCATACCGACAATAGAAGAAGAAGAAGAATATTAATCCAATCCAATCCAATCCAATCACAAGAAATAAAATATTGATTTTCTTGTGATTTTTTCATATATCTAGTTTCCATTTCCTTTTACACCATTGAAGATTTAAAATGACACATTCTGTGCCATTTTAAATCTGTAAATGAGTGATACTTTGAAAATTAAAATCGGGACTTTGTCCCATTTTAATTCTTCAAAGGTATAATGATTTTCGTACGGTCATGAGCAAAATATCGGCGGTCGCTTCTTTTCCAGGATGGTACTGTTTTAGTACCGCTTGACGTGTATCCAATAACATCGTCGTCAAATCTGCATTTTGAGAGAATTTCGCCATTAACGCATTTTTTCTTGCCGTTTCGATCTCGTCTTCTCCTAATTCTCCTGATTTCGATATGATCTTATATTTTGCATAATATTTACCTTCCACCGTCTTTCCTTTTTCTCTTTTCTTATCGATCGCTTCTTTCGCCGATTTAATATCGGTCGAGAGATCTTTATCGGATCCATCAAGAGAAAACGCTTTATAAATCGTCGGTTCAGATTTCCGAAAAGGCAATGCAATCAAATAATGTGCAACCGAAGACCATCGTAAATGATCAACCGTGAATGCGGCATTGGTCCATTGATCGTCTAATTGTTGTCGCCAAGGTAAGACGGGTTTTTGTATTAGTCCTACAAACATCGTGAGTTCGTTTTTCGGAATCGGTTTTTCTCCCGATCCATCTCCTGGTTTCTTACTAGAATCCGATTTATGATAAAACACGAATTGATATTTAGGATCATAGAGATCCGATCTCTCAGACTCGACCTCTTTTTCTGATTTCGAAGGTTCTAGTACTTCCAATCCTAAATCCGATTGAAATTGACGGAATGCGGGAATAATCGCATACGGACCGGCATTTCTCTCCATACATTTATTCACCACTAGAATCTTAATTCCATACGGAATCTCCGAGAAAACAAATAATCCTTTTTTCTTGTAAGTCGCCAATTCGTAATGATTTCCTCCAGTGTAATTTGCAAGAATATAATATTTAGGAGAAAACGATGCTATATCGTCATTTAATTGACCACATTGCATCACGGCATTCGGATCCGTGGTTTCTTCTAGAATAATGAATTTGATTTCTAGCACACGTTCTAAGGTGGAAATCGCCCATGTATCTGCCCAGTAATTCGAGGTGCGAATATAGGTGCGTAAATCTTCGACGGTTTTGACATTCGCCATGAATCCGAAATCTCCCAATAATTCGTTTTCTATTTCGGTTTTCTTTTTGATTTCGTTGTATTTTTTGTTGAGCACTTTCGCACCCGCCAACATTTCTTTGTATTGTTCTCCTCTATCTCCTCCTCCGGTCATAACGGAAGACATTTGTTTTTTCAATTGTTTGTTTTTCGTAGAGATGTTTTGCATTTCATGTTCGGCGATTTCGTTTTCATTCACGATTCCGCGATAAATCGCCGAATAATTTTCGAAAAGTGCATAGGTGGCTTCTTGGGCCAAAATCGCACGGAGTTTCTGGACCGTTGTTTGCCATCCAATCTCTTGGAATGCATCGCGAATAACTGCAAAAAAACAATCTCCACCTCCTTCGTTTCGTTTAATCGCATATCCTTTGTTTTTCATAAACGTTTGAATCCAATTATCTTGTAGAGATTTCGTTTTCTCGTATTCTTCTTTTTCTTTCTTGGATTCTTCTTCAGTTTCGGTAGGTAGCGTGGCGACATTCGGTTGGGTCTTGTCTTTTGTAAAAACGTCGTCGATAGAGATTCGTTTTTCTTGGGCTTTTTCTTGGACTTTTTCTAACACGTTTGGTTTCTTGAGAGACAATACATCGTCCTCTTCATCTTCGACTTGGTCCTTATCCGAGAGATCGTTGTCGTCTTCTTTAAGAGAGATATCCAAATCTTCCGAAATAACTGGTTTCTCTTTCTTCTCTTCATACACAGAATGCGTTTTTTTCATATAATCTTCCGTGGTTTTCAAAAACCAAACGGGTTCTCCTAAATTCGCCACTTTCGGTTCTTTATTTTTATCCATGATCGAGAGTAATCGATTTCTCTCGACTTCATATACTCCTATTTTTCCGACAATTTTAGTATTTCTTATTAGATAAATCGGAAAATATACCACTTCGTAAGTGACCGAAAAAGTATATTTGACTTTTCCTATTGCAACTACATGAGGAGTTCCATAGATTTCCAAGAGATAAAGAGACGAAACATGATCGATATCTTCCGGATCGATTTCTCTCGTTTCTGGATATTCGATAGATTTATTTAAATGGGAATACACCATGATAAAGTTTTATGTTATATTTATCATGGTTTTTCTTTTGTCTTATTTTCTCTTGATTTTA
>Ga0214919_10003053_pt1 | contig 25721 bp, 24 predicted proteins | sample LL1503_MetaG_FD_177994 | JGI IMG/M metagenome (GOLD analysis project Ga0214919, IMG submission 177994) | Freshwater microbial communities from Lake Lanier, Atlanta, Georgia, United States - LL-1503 | ecosystem: Environmental > Aquatic > Freshwater > Lake | place: USA: Georgia | collected... | reverse complement strand
ATCGTCTTACTCAAAGAAATTGATGGTTCACGCTTTTTACCGATTTGGGTAGGCGCCGTTGAAGCCACGGCCATCGCCTTTGCCCAACAAGGGGTTCAACCACCAAGACCGCTGACCCACGATTTAGCCCAGAACATCGTTGAACAACTCGATGCAACTCTGACTGCAGTTCACGTGACCCACATTGACGAGGGGGTCTTCTATGCCACCCTCATTGTCAGAGATAGATCTGAAACTACCCACACCATCTCGGCCAGGCCTTCAGATGCCATTGCATTAGCCCTTCGGGCCTCCGCCAACATTTTGGCTAGCTCAGAACTACTCGATGAAATTGGAATTGAGATCCCATCAGAGGCAGCGCCAGGGGATGAGAACCAGGAAGTTGAACGCTTTAGAGAGTTCCTGGATCAGATCAACCCTGAGGATTTTGCCGGGTAGGGGCTTAAACCCTCAATCTCAAGTAGAGGTTTCGACCGTGTCGGTCATTGAAGGTGGGGCCTTGCTGCCCTAGATTTACATCACTCCCCAAGAGAAACGAGTTTCCCCGTGACTTCCCAGGAATTAGAAATTGGCTACCGTGGCGCTACAGCATGCTCTGCGGCTGGTATTACATATCGCCAGTTAGATTATTGGGCACGGACGGCTTTAGTTGAGCCAAGCATTAGAACTGCAAGTGGCTCTGGAACTCAACGCCTGTATGGGTTTAGAGACATTCTTGTTTTAAAAATTGTTAAGCGCTTATTAGATGCTGGCGTATCACTTCAAAACATTCGCACCGCTGTTGATCACCTGCGCAGCAGGGGAGTTACCGAGTTAGAGAGCATGACGTTAATGAGTGATGGTGCATCTATCTATGAGTGCGCCAGCCCCGATGAGATCATCGACTTGCTGGCAGGTGGCCAAGGAGTCTTTGGCATCGCTGTTGGAAAAGTTTGGCACGAAGTTGAGGGTTCTCTCTCATTGTTGCAAGGTGAGGTCAGCGCTCAAAGCCTGGGTGTTGAATCTAACGATGAACTCTCCCTTCGCCGAAAGAGCAAAGGCGCATAAAAAGACATATTCTTAACTCATACGGGCCAATGATGGCCTGTTTGTATGAGTAGGGGTTCTTTCTCCATGATTGACTACGACGCATTTTCACGTCGCCACATCGGTCCTTCAGAGGATCAAGCACAAACTATGTTGATGGAACTTGGTTATTCCTCCATGGCAGATTTTATCGCAGATGTTGTTCCTCACAATATTGCAATGACTCAGCGGTTAAGTCAGACATTACCTACGGCGCTCAATGAAGTTGATGTCATCGCAGAGCTACGAGCACTGGCAGATAAAAATGATGTCTATCGCAACGTGATTGGTACCGGCTATTACGGGACCATTACTCCGCCAGTTATTTTGCGCAATGTTTTGGAAAACCCAGCCTGGTACACCGCTTACACACCTTACCAACCAGAGATTTCGCAAGGTCGCTTAGAGGCGCTATTTGCTTTTCAAACCGCAGTCTGTGATTTAACAGCGTTATCAATTGCAAATGCCTCCATGCTAGATGAAGGCACAGCTGCAGCAGAGGCTATGACCTTAGCCCGTCGTGTTTTTAAGGGTAGCGATGATGCAGTCTTTTTGATTGATATCAATGTTCATCCTCAAACTATCGCAGTGGTGCAAACTCGCGCTAAGCCACAGGGCATCACTGTTGAAGTTCTTGATCTCTCAAAGAATCCTTCAAATAACGAGGTTTTTGGAGTTCTTGTGCAGTATCCAAATACACGTGGTGAAATTATTGATTACAGTGAACTTGCAACCTGGGTACATTCAAAAGAAGCTTTGTTAATTGCTGCAACAGATCTACTTGCACTCACACTCTTAAAAGCACCAGGGGAGTGGGGGGCAGATATTGCAGTGGGATCAGCTCAGCGCTTTGGAGTACCGATGGGATTTGGTGGTCCGCACGCTGGTTTCATGTCAGTGCGCGAAGGTCTGGAGCGCTCACTTCCTGGACGTTTAATTGGTCAAAGTGTTGACGCCCATGGCAACCCCGCATTTCGCCTAGCTCTGCAAACGCGGGAGCAACATATTCGCCGTGACAAGGCAACAAGCAATATCTGCACCGCTCAAGTTCTGCTGGCTGTCATGAGTGCCTTCTATGCTATGTGGCATGGACCAGCAGGTTTGAAGATAATCGCCACCAGAGTTAATCGACAAGCACAGGAACTTGCCAGTTCTGTAACAGCTTCTGGTCACAGAGTTGTTCACTCAAACTATTTCGACACATTAGTTATTGAAGTTAAGGATGCAGCAGAATTTCACAACAGAGCTGATTCCAAGAAGATTAACCTCAAGAGAATTGATGCAACCCATGTGGGGGTTTCACTCGATGAAACTACGGATGCAAAGATGCTCAAAGATTTATGCGAGGTCTTCGGCGGTGGGGCAGTAGGGGCTGCCGGCATATCGATTCCGGATTCAGCGGTGCGCTCATCAACCTACCTTCGGCACCCAATCTTTAACACCATGCGCTCTGAAACATCAATGCTGCGCTATTTGCGCACACTCTCTGATCGCGATTTAGCCCTTGATCGCACAATGATTCCTCTAGGTTCATGCACAATGAAACTCAATGCCACAACTGAGATGCAAGCAGTTACCTGGCCAGAGTTTTCATCACTGCACCCATTTGCACCAGCTAGACAAAATGCGGGCTCTCGCGAACTTATTGAGCAACTCTCTGATTGGCTTATCAAAATCACCGGTTATGACGCAGTTTCACTACAACCAAATGCTGGAAGCCAAGGGGAGTTCGCCGGTTTATTGGCTATCCGCAACTATCACGATTCACGTGGTGATCAGGGCCGGACAATTTGTTTGATTCCATCCTCTGCCCACGGAACTAACGCTGCAAGTGCCGTAATGGCTGGAATGCAGGTAGTGGTTATTGAGTGCGATGATCATGGAAACGTCAGCATTGATGATTTGAAGGCGAAAATAGTTCAATATTCAACCTCTTTAGCGGCCATGATGGTTACATACCCATCCACCCATGGTGTTTTTGAGTCATCTATTACAGATCTGTGTGGACTTGTACACGATGCTGGTGGACAGGTTTATGTGGATGGTGCAAATTTGAATGCGCTAGTTGGCTTAGCGCAACCTGGAAAATTCGGTGCAGATGTTTCTCACTTGAATTTACATAAGACATTTTGTATTCCACATGGTGGTGGGGGACCAGGAGTTGGCCCAGTTATCTGTCGATCACATTTAGCGCCATTTCTACCAAATCATCCATTAGATGAGTTAGCAGGACCTGCAACTGGACCTGGACCAATTAGCGCTGCGCCATTTGGTTCTGCAAGCATTTTGCCGATTTCTTGGGCTTACATCCGCATGATGGGTGGGGAAGGCCTCACACTTGCAACATCAGTGGCAATCTTGTCCGCCAACTACATGGCAGCAAAGTTAAATCCAATGTTCCCAGTTCTCTATACAGGAGAACATGGACGCGTTGGCCATGAATGTATTTTGGATTTACGTGAAATCACCAAGGTAAGTGGAGTGAGCGTTGATGACATCGCAAAGCGATTAATGGATTATGGATTTCATGCACCGACAATGAGCTTTCCTGTGGCAGGCACATTGATGATTGAGCCAACTGAAAGTGAAGACATCGCAGAGATTGATCGCTTTATTGCGGCAATGACTGCCATTTACGGTGAAATCCAAGAAATCATGGAGGGCAATATGTCGGTGGAGGAGTCAGCTCTGCGCCATGCGCCACACACCATTGAAAGTGTTCTTTCAGCCAATTGGGATCGTGTGTATCCACGTGAAATGGGCGGGCTTCCAACGGTGCGCAATGGTCTTGTGAGCGGAGAAATCATCGGTATGCAGGGCAAATACTGGCCGACAGTGGGACGTATCGATGGCGCGCACGGGGATAGGAACCTCATCTGCTCGTGCCCACCCATATCTGAATTCGCCTAACTTTACATAATGTAACTTATCGGCGAAATATATACGCTCGACGTGCAACTATCAGCAACCAGAGCAGCGTTATTACTAAGGCCCAATCCCCATATGAATCTCTTGGCGATGTGCTGGTAATCAGGCCTATTTCTGCATAGAGATGTTGCCCAGTTCCCATGTCGCTCTTTTGCAAAACCTTTCCGGTGTAATCAATAACGGCTGAATAACCCGTTGTCGACACCGAAAGAATATTTCTGGAATGTTCTAGTGCTCGTATTCGAGTTATTTGCAGCTGTTGGGCACTCTCTGGCGAATCTCCGAAAGTTGCGCTATTAGTTTGCACGGCCAGCAGGTTTGATGTCTTTGCAGCCTTTTCAAGGATGTGATCATCTAGTAACTCAAAACAGATAACTGGCGCAATCTTTGCACCCTTTATTGTAAATACTCTCGACTCATCTCCAGGTGAGAAATCTCGGACATCATTAACTAAGGGTGAGATCTTAGAAGCCAAGGAGCGCAAAGGAATATATTCCCCAAATGGTGTCAGATGCTGTTTTACGTAGACATTTTGTGACTCTTTTGTCCACAATATAGATGTGTTCACAATATCGTCGGATCTTTCAACAATAGCCCCAACAATGAGTGGAACTTCATACTTATTGAGTGTTTCAAAAACCTCTGGGTTACGGAAAGGATCCACATCTACTGAATTTTCAGGCCAAAGAAGAAAGTCAACTTTCCTATTTTCCCTTAATGCACTATCAGTTTGCTTAACATGATTCAAAAAAACTTCTTTTGCTCTGGAGTTAAAATCCAAACCTAACTTTGGTACATTTCCTTGAATCATGAGCGCCTGTGTTGTTTGATTCATTTGAACATCCATTGGTACTAAAACAAATAGCGCTGGCAAAAGTACGAGAATTCGTAACTGTTTCTGAAGTAATGAAAAAAGAGCAAATCCAATAAGTACCGTAATCGCAGAAAGGGCTACCGCTCCCCCGTGTGCTGCAATCTTGGCGTAGGGAGCATCTGCCTGAGAGTAGGCAATTCTGGCCCATCCAAAACCTTGGAAAGGAAATCTGTTGCGAATCTCTTCCAAGACGATAAAAATCAAAGGAAAGAATGCAATCCCCAGACGTTTTACAGCTACCAGAGGCAGGTAAAAAAGGCTCAATCCCGTAGCAAGAATGACCCACGGCACAGATCCCACATAGATACTTGTCCAGTGCAGTAAAACGAGATTAAAGGTAAGGGCAAATGCCAGAACGCTCAGATATTGCCGCTCACTTCGAGAGAGTGCAAATATTTCTAGAGCAAGTGCTATCGGTGCAATCCACCACAGAGCTAATGGTTCAAAAGCTGCACTCAGCAGTAGCCCGCTGAGCGCAGATAAAAGTAGATTTACCAACCTAACGCACTGATCAAACGATCAACGCTGGCACCTAATCCATAGCGTTCCTTAAACTGGTAAATTTCAGAAAGATCTTTGGGAGCTTTAGGAATTGCTAGATCAACTTGTGGAAGTGGTGCATTACGAGCAACCTCAACAACTGTTGGAGCTATTTTCAAATATTCAGAACCAGCGATAATCTTTTTAGCTAATGCTGGAGGCAATGATTCATGGGAAGCGTGTGCAGCTGCCAGGGCTTCATCAACAGTTGCGAAATTGTTAGCGATAAGTGCAGCGCCCTTTTCGCCAATACCTTTCACTCCTGGCAAACCATCAGATGGATCACCGCGAAACATTGCAAATATGGCATAGCGATCCCCTGGAATTTCATACCTATGTGTAACATAAGCGAAATCAACTAGATCATGTTGCGAAATACCTTTAGCTAAATAGACTACCTTTATATCTTGCTTATCATCGACTATCTGAAAGAGATCTCTATCTCCTGTAACAATGCGGATAGGACCCTTCTCTAATTGGGCATATGTTGCCATGACATCATCGGCTTCGTAGTCATCTACTCCTACGACAGGGATTCCAAAGAGATCGAGCAAGTCGAGAAGAATCGGTATTTGTGGAGTGAGAGTCTCAGGCTCTTCTTCCTCATCACCTTCGTCTTCTAATCTATTGGCTTTATAGTCAGGAAAGAGCTCTACGCGCCACGAAGGACGCCAATCCCCATCAAGACAAGCAACTAAGCGATTTGGTTTATACACTGAAATCAAACGAGATGTCATGTCAATATAACCACGAATTGCATTCACTGGTGTTCCATCGGGAGCCGTTAACGTATCAGGCATTCCATAATATGCGCGATACCAAAGGGAAGCACTATCTAGAAGCATTAATGTCATAGATCTCCCATAAGAAATGCAACCACTCCCCTGTCAATGCGCTCAATGGCATCTTTGCATACCGGTCGCAGTTTTTCACTTGCTGTAGCAATTTGATTGAGCAAATCCGAAAGTTGTTTGGTGCTTCGAACAAAATCTCCCACGGACATATCTGTGCCTTTGAGGACATTGCGCAATGAGTTTCCATTAGCCCAGCGGTATGAGATTAAACAGAAACCAGCATCTGGTTGGCGCTGAGTCTTCACGCCATATTCAGTCTCTATCTCTTCCAATTGCGCCCAGATTGAAATTACATCGGCAAGTGCACTGGAGACTCGCGGGCTTGGCAACTTCGGTGCGACATTGTCTGCATTGCGTGACTCGAAAATCATCGTCGATACTACCGAGAGAAGTTCAGGGGCATTAAGGTCATCCAAAATTCCGCGACGAATAGCTTCAGTTAAAAGTAAATCAGATTCCGCATATATTTTCGTAAGAATTTTGCCCTGAGCAGTAGGCTTTTCCCCTTCGATATATCCCAGGTGCGTTAAAACCTGACAAATCTGATCAAATGTTTTTGCAATCACATGTGTGCGACTTTGCACGCGGGTTCGAAGTCCAGCGTTTTCACGGCTAAGACGCCCAGCTTTTTCTGCAAAGCGGGAATGGTCTTCTCGTTGGGCACATGAATGACAGCTGTGATTTCGAAGTCCTTTTTTCAAATCACTTAAATCACCTTCCAATCGCGCTCTTTGTCGATTATCAAAACTTTTCTTATGATCGCGCCTTGAAAGAAGAGTTTCAACCTCCTTGATTTCACGGCGAATACCTGCGTACTCCAGAAAGTCACCTAGATGGCAAACTGCTTGAGAAAGTAGCTCCTCAATTGCTGCCTCATTCTTTTGAATCTGTCGAGATAAGCCAACAACGGCGCGATCTGCTTGAAACTGTGCAAATGATGACTCTAAGGAACGGCTTGCGCGTTCGCGACCAAATCTAGCGATGAGATTGATTGACATGTTATAGGTGGGTGAAAAGGATGAACGAAGTGGATATGTACGAGTTGAAGCTAAACCCGCGGCAGATGCTGAATCAACAGTGGGAGACCATTGAATAACGGCGTTGCCTTCAATATCTATTCCTCGTCGACCTGCTCGCCCAGTTAACTGTGTGTACTCCCCTGGTGTGATTGGCACGTGAGATTCTCCGTTGAATTTGATGAGCTTTTCTAGAACAACAGTCTTTGCAGGCATGTTGATACCTAGTGCCAATGTTTCAGTAGCAAAGACAGCCTTGATTAACCCTTTTTGGAAAAGCTCCTCAACTACCGACTTAAAGCTTGGTAAGAGCCCTGCATGATGGGCGGCGATTCCACGCTCCAACGCGCTCAACCATTCATCAAAACCTAAAACCATCAGATCTTCTTCTGCAATATTGTTTGTGTACTTCAAAGCCGTGGCGCGGATCTCTTCACGTTCAGCAGAGGATGTCAATCGCAAACCCGCGTGCAAACATTGCTTAACTGCGGCATCGCAACCGATTCTAGAAAATATGAAAGTAATAGCAGGAAGTAGGTTTTGATGAGCCAATTTTTCAATGATATCGGCTCGAGACAATCGATCGTGAGCCTCGTTAAAACGGCCTCGGCGATGTCTACTAATGGCAGCTTTGCGCACTTCTTCTCTTTCGCGCTTCAAGATCTCAGGATTAATCTGTCCTGGCTTATCGAAAAGATCAAGTAATCGATTCCCAATTAGAACATGCTGATAGAGAGGGATAGGTCGGACTTCACTCACAATTACCTGCGTATTGCCACGTACTTCACCCAACCACTCTCCAAACTCCTCAGCATTTGAAACTGTAGCTGAGAGGGAAATAACTTGAACACTTTCCATTAAATGAATGAGAACTTCTTCCCATACTGCGCCTCGAAATTTGTCTGCTAAGTAATGCACTTCATCCATCACTACATAACCCAAGTTAGTAAGGGTATTTGAGCCGGCATAGAGCATGTTACGTAGGACTTCCGTAGTCATGACCAAAACATCTGCTTCGCCATTAATGCTGGTGTCGCCTGTGAGAAGACCTACTCTGTCTTCACCAAACATAGCCACAAATTCTGAGTACTTTTGATTTGAAAGCGCTTTAATGGGGGTTGTATAGAAACACTTTTTCCCCAGTTTGAGGGCTAAATGGGCAGCAAATTCGCCAACCACAGTCTTTCCAGCACCAGTTGGCGCTGCAACCAATACTCCACTTCCCTCTTCAACTGCATGGCATGCTGCCACCTGGAATGGATCGAATTCAAAATCAAAGCTTTGTACAAAAGACGTTGTCTCTTTGTATTGATTGCGAACCTTTGCGGCTGCGAATTTGTCAGCCGGGGTCGTCAAGGCATCCACGTCAATAACGCCCCTGGAACACATTGAGCGGTAATCGGCAGTTGTCCAATACGCTCGCCATCGGCATAAGCCACTGCATTGGAGGCAATACTTACACTCTTACTACGTACGATCTCAACGGCTGGATGAGTCACATGTGTTCCCTTAAAGACTCGAGGGAAAACCTTGATGAACTCAAGTTTTGAAACTGGATGCAAAACCATTACATCAAAATATTCATCAGTGATATCTGCATCCGGACACACCAACATTCCACCTCCGTAGGAGCGACCATTTGATACAGCAATTAACATTGCCTCTGTAGAGATAGTGTGATCGTCGAGAACTATTTCGTAATGACGAGGTGTGAACCTAGGTAGCTCGATTGCGATTGCGACATTGTACTTATTTGGACCTTTTGGCCATGACATTGTGTTGGCCTTTTCATTAACAACGGAGTCGAATCCAGTAGATAGGATCGCTGCGAACCATTCCCCATCAACTAAACCGAGATCGATTGAGCGTGGCTGTGTAGATAGGACCGCTGAGAGAATCGAATCGATGTCATCGAGTGGCCAACCGAGAGTACGAGCAAAATCATTGCCTGTTCCGGCCGGAATTAAAGCTAACGGAACCTGTGCGGGCGTGAGCTTTTGGAGCACAAGATGCAACAAACCATCTCCTCCAACTGCAATTACTCCATCGCAATCTGGATATCGCTGCAAAAACCTTTGTAGCATGTCACCTTGATCTATTGCATTTCGACCAATAATTATTTCGTAACTAACTCCATGACTATTGAGGTAACCAGCTACTTGCGTTCCGATCTGGGCACCTTTGCCTTGCCCAGAGACTGGATTGATAACTAAGGCCCACACGTGATCTTCCCCTATTCGCTTATAGGTGATGGTGCATCGATTGCGGCAGATTCGGTTTCTAGCGTGCTCATTCTCTTATCACGACGTTTATCAACAAGAAGGGCAATACCGCCTGCCATGAAGTACAAGAGAATCAAAGGCAGCGCCAACAGCATCATCGTAAATGGGTCAGCGGTAGGGGTAAAAGCTGCGGTGAAAAGAACAATAGAAAATACCCAGATACGCCATGGTTTGAGAATAGTGTGACCACGTAGAAAACCAATGAGGTTGAAAGTCACCAAAAAGATGGGCAATTCAAAAGCCAGACCAAAAAGCAGGATGATTCGCATGACAAAATCGAGGTAGTCATCAAATTTAACAAGGTTTGAGAGTGCGTTAGGTGTAAAACCAAAAAGCACCTTAATTGCCACAGGCAGGATCAGATAGCCCAGTGTTGCCCCTGCAACAAAAAATGGAGTGGCAGAGACCAAAAAAAGAACAGAGTTTCGCTTCTCTTTGCGATGTAAACCTGGAGCGATAAATGCCCATAGTTGGAAGAGCCATACAGGAGCAGCCATGATGACCCCAGCTAGAAGGGCAACCTTTATTTGAAGATTAAGCGGACCTAGCACTCCATTGATATACAAAGAACCACAATGTGTTGCGCCGCTTTTTTGCGCCGCTTTTAAATCGCAGACCGGTAAAGCCAGCTTTGTAATAATCGGGTTATAGAAATACCAACCCACACCAGATGCTAAGACAATCGCGACGGATGCGCGAACTACTCTCTTACGAAGTTCTCGTAAATGATCTAGTAATGGCATCCGTGCGTCTTGAGAAGACGCCATCAGAGATTACTTGTCTGTTGGGGTTTCGCCGTCAACCTTTTTTTCTTCGGCGCTCATTTCCTTCATCTCACTCTTGAAAATGCGCATGGAGCGACCAAGTGAGCGGGCAGAATCAGGAAGACGCTTTGCCCCAAATAAAACAAGGACAACGATAAGAAGAATTAAAATATGGCTAGGCTCACGTAAGAACATGGCAAACTCCCTGTGTTAGAAGTACTTAAGCGACAAGGCTACCTCAGAGCCCCAAATAATGGCTAGGCAGGTGAGTGAGCCTGATAACGATCAAGTATCAGTTGGGCCTTTTGGGCTATTTCCCGGGCTAAATCGCTCGGTTCAAGGAGAACTGCACTTGCCGATGAGGCAAAAATACTGCGAATGATCCATTGCCGAGAGAAGGCTTGAATCGCAATTCTTTGATTTACCGGCGCATTTTCAAGCCCGAATCTCTCTTTCATCAACCTAGCTCGAGAATAGATGCAGATTTGGGACGTAAAGCCCTGATCCATTAATACAGGTTGACTCTTTACCGCCTTAGATCCTTCAGCTTTGACTGTGAGTTTTTGGATTCTATCTAAACGGAAAACCCTAAAGGCAGATGCGTCAAGACAGTACGCGAAAAGATATTCAACTCCATTATCTATGCGCAATTCTAATGGAGTAATTTCTCGTTCTGAAACACTATCGTTATAAAGGGAATGATAGGTAATCTTTAAGTTCTCTTGCTTGAGCAAACTGCTTTCAATGTCACTACGAATAGTACTTGCTACAGGATTGGTAGCGCGAAATCGTGCTCCTACTCCAGCTTTTTGGCTCAAACGCTGAGATAGTTTGGCAACGCTGTTGAGTATTTCCGAATTGTTTGGTGAGGACTCACGCACAAGATCTAATCCAAGTAGCAGAGAGATAATCTCTTCTTTGCTAAGTGTGCGCGGAGATTTAAGAGTTGGGGCATTGCGAATACTCACAAAGCCTGATTCGAAAGAGAGATCCATGAGTTCGAGGGCGGTATAGCCAGGTAAACCACACATCCATAATGTAGTTAAATCGGCGATAATCTGCGTAGTTGTGACATTGAATACTTGTGCTAGATTCTTTACAGCTATTCCTTGATGAGCACTGATATATGGAACTAGGGCTAGTAAACGTTCGGTGTGGATGATGGGTGCAGGTTTAGCGTGAGGCATGGTTGACCGCAATTGTGCTAAGAATATTTACTATGGCATCACGTAAATGAGTTGGTCCAATGACCACCACATCGTCCAAATGCCACAAAAGAGAGTCCAGAAAAGAAGTCTCATCAACATAGTGGAGTGTGATTTGATCCCACTCCCCTTTCTCGCATATCGAGAGAGCTCTCTTCCTTAAAGCTAAAGCCTTGTCTTTGCGAACGTCCAATGTTGCTATTGTGGATCCAATCGCATCTTCACCTTGTGAGAAGAGGTCAAAACCTTCCGGTATTTCAAACTCTGCACTCTTTTTTCCTACACTAATTTCACCTTCTACTCGATCCAGGCGAAAAGTGCGGATAGCCTCTTTTCCCAAATCTAAACCCGCAAAATACCAATGTCCCTCACGCGAAGCCAACGCATAGGGATAGATAGAGCGTTTCTGATTCTGCAAATCCTGTGAGCGATAAGTGAAAGTGATGGGTGACTTCGTTGAAATGGCTTGCACCACATTAACCAACTCATCATTTGCAACCACCATCCTGGGAGCTAACATTGGAATGGAGTCAATATCTGAATTGATTCCAATTGATTGAAGTTTCACTAGGGCTGAATGCGCAACTGAGTTGAAGGCTTGGCCATTCCAAGCGCGTGCGGCCACAGAAAGTAGGGCGATATCGCTACTAGATAATTCACCCAGATCTAGTGCATAGCTCTCTGGTTTAATGCGATATCCAGCTTCGTCATTGAAGATCGGATCGAAACCACCCACTTCAATCTCTATGCCCAATGAGCGTAGATCATCTTTGTCGCGCTCAAACATCCGTTCTTTTGATTCGTCACTACCTTCGTATCCTTCGATGCTTCGAAAGATTTCATTCTTTGTCAGGTAGCGCCGAGTCGCTAGCAGCGCAATTGTTAAATTTACTAAGCGCTCACTCTTCCGCGACACCGTATGCACCTTTAGATGGTCTGCGACGACGAGGTAAAACTTCAACACCGGGTGCCATTCGGCGGCTGTGAATGAGAAATCCTGTGTGACCAATCATTCTCTGCTGCGGGCGAACGGCCAAGCCTTCATGATGCCATCCCCGAACTAATGTCTCACTACTTTCTGGCTCTGTAAATCGACCATCCTCTTTGATAGCTTGCGCTGTTGCTGATAATTGGGTGGTTGTTGCAACATAGGCCATAAAAACACCACCTGGACGTAGAGCTTTAGCTGCAAGATCAACACACTCCCACGGGGCTAACATGTCCAAAATAACTCGATCGAATTCACTATTAAAGCTTTGATCTTGTAAATCACCGACATCGAGGCGCCAATTACTCGGCCCACCTTCAAAGTAAGCATCGACATTTGAGCGCGCATTTTCAGCAAAATCAGCACGGCGTTCAATTGAATGCACGTAGCCCTTTTCACCTGCAGCACGTAAGAGGGAGATTGTCAGCGCACCGCTTCCAACACCAGCTTCGAGCACTCGTGCACCTGGATAGATATCGGCCACAGCAACAATCATCGCTGCATCTTTGGGATAAACAATCGTTGCTCCGCGTGGCATTGTTAATACGTAGTCAGCAAGTAATGGCTTAAAAGCCGTGAACTTTAATCCGGCAGTGGTGCTCACGACCGAGCCTTCGGGTATGCCGATGAGGTCATCGTGGGTAATCCAGCCTTTGTGGGTGTGCCACTCCTTACCGGCGATAATGGTGAAGCTGTAGAGCTTGCCTTTGGCATCGGTGAGTTGAATGCGATCACCCGCTGCAAAGAAACCTTGATTCGACACGGGAGCATCTTAGGTCAAATTAATCCAGCAAGTGCGGGTATGTTGCCATACGTGAGTAACCAGCCATTGCGCCTGTCGCCAAGCCGAGTGAGTGAGTTTGAGAACTGCCCCCAACTCTACAAATACCGTGTGATTGATCAACTGCCACAACCGCCCTCACTCGATGCAGAACGCGGGACTTTAGTTCATACAATCTTGCACGATCTTTTTGAGAGTGCAGCACCTGATCGAACACCACAAAGTGCAATTGATCTCCTGCCCTCACGGTGGAAGGCTCAAATGGCTCAAAAACCAGAACTCAAGGAGATGGTCACCGATGAAAAGGAATGGTTTGATCGCGCAGAATCACTTTTACGCACTTACTTCACCCTAGAGGACCCACAGAGCTTTGAAGCAACTCACCGTGAGCTACACCTAGAAAATGATCTCTCGAAAGATGTCTATCTACATGGCTATGTTGATCGATTAGATGTAGCTCCCACTGGTGAGGTGCGTATCGTTGACTACAAAACAGGCAAAGCTCCCAAATCTGGTTGGGAAGACAAAGCCCTTTTCCAACTGCGTGTCTACGCTCTCCTGTATTTTAAAGCACATAACGTCCTGCCCCGCCTATTGCAGTTAATCTATTTGGGAGATGGAAAAGTTATCAAAAGCACACCAACATTGAGTGATCTTGCAGCAACTGAAAAAGTATTAGAGCGTGTTGCTCAAGACATCGTGGCTTCTATTGAAAAAGATTACTGGCCACCTCAACCAAGTCGCTTGTGTGATTGGTGCTTCTTTAAGAGTATCTGCCCGGCCCACACGGATTAAATCATGGCATGGAAGTCAATATAGAGCTCTTGCATTTTCTTAAAGCTCATCTGTTTGAGTGATTGAATGACGCGCACCCTTGCAGATTCCTCCACTTGAACTAAATGTGGCACAGCGATTAACCACGCGCCACTACTTGTGGCAGCGCCAACACCAGTCAACGAGTCCTCGAATATGAGACATTGAGAAATCTCAGCATCTGCCAGATCAGCTGCCTTAAGATATGCATCAGGGTATGGTTTGGTAAGTTCGACATCATCGCTTGAAATTGAAAATGGAAAAAGATCCTGACCCACATTCTCCAGAACTGCATCTACGATAATTCTTGGACTGGCAGAGACTAATCCGGTCTTAATACCATTGCTTTGTAACTCCTTAACAAGCTCATAAGCACCTGGCATAAATGGTGTATGTGATCGCATCTTCTCAGATTGCACTTGAATGAGAGTGCGTGTGAAAAACTCTGGGGTCTGGACCTTTTCGCACTTGTCATGCAAATATTGGCCAACCCTAGTTAATGGTCCACCTAAACAGGCTATCTGATCCTCTATCTGCCAGTGATAACCATATGTTGCGGCAATTTCACTCTCAGATTTGAGCCATTGCGGTTCAGAATCAACGAGCAAGCCATCCATGTCGAAGAACACTGCATCAAAAAATGTATTCACCCGTCTCCTCAGAGATTCATATGTAGCACAAGTGCAGAAGGTTACCCTAAGGTGTAGTCCCATGGAGATACATCACATCCCTGCTCTGCGAAATCCAATAATGGTGATGGCCTTTTCTGGATGGAATGATGCAGGTGCGGCAGCCACAGGTGCTGTTGAGCATCTTCTTTCGGCCTGGCACAATCAAGCTGATGATGTTGTGCCGCAACTTATTGCAGATATTGAATCAGAGGATTTTTATGATTTTCAGGTTAATCGTCCTCACATATATGTTGACGAATCAAAGATCCGAAATATTTCTTGGCCAACAACGCAAATATTTGGGCTGGCGCTGCCGGAATACAGTCGCGACTTAGTAATTGTTAAAGGCACAGAGCCCTCTATGCGTTGGAAGAGTTTCACGCGCGAGCTTCTAGATTTAGCTGATGATTTAGAGGTTTCTCTGATTATTGCGTTGGGCTCCATGTTGGCTGATGTACCCCACTCACGCCCTATAACTGTCAGCGCAAGTAGCACTCATCAAGTTCTGGCAGGGCGTTTAGGAATGGAAGTTTCACGCTATGAAGGTCCCACCGGAATACTGGGCATCATCAGCGATGGCTGCTTGCGACGTGGAATTGATGCGCTCTCTTTGTGGGCAGCCATTCCACATTATGCCTCCAGCTCTCCCTCTCCAAAAGCCACGCTGTCCTTGGTCAACTCACTAGAAGACTATTTGGATATATCAATTCCACTTGCAGATCTTTCTGAAGCTGCCGATGAGTGGGAGAAGGATGTAACAGAGATGGCTAAAGAAGATAGCGATGTTGCTGAGTATGTAAAAGCTTTAGAGGATACAAAAGATGCAGCAGAATTGCCTGATGTTTCTGGAGATACTATTGCTAAAGAGTTTGAAAGATACTTACGACGCAGGTCTAAAGATTAAAGGGCTAATCCAAGCAGGCAATCCAGAGCAGCGGATAGTTCATTTGCATCTCCCCCACTGACCCCATCCATAGTCTGTGCAGCCCATCGATCTAAAGCAGACAATGCAGTTGGAGTATCTAAATCATCGCTGAGTGCATGAATGAGTTTTTCTATGACGGAATCAGTTGGTGCCACAACAGGGGCCGATAGGGCTGTGCGAATATTACCCAGACGCGCAGTAGCCTGAGTAAGTAGTTCGTCAGTCCACATTCGATCAATTCGATAATGCTGTGACATCAAAGCAAAGCGAATAGCCATAGGGTCTGCGCCAGATTGAATGAGTTTTGAAACAAAGACCAGATTGCCTTTACTCTTGCTCATTTTTTCTCCATCTAACCCAATCATTGCTGTGTGAACATACATCGCTGCAAGATCTTTGCCGGTAAGCACCTGCGCTTGAGAAGCACACATCTCATGATGAGGAAAAATTAGATCACTTCCACCACCTTGAATGTCGATGCAAGTATGCTGCGAATTAACTGGCTCTAGATATTTCAAAGCGATTGCTGTGCACTCAATGTGCCACCCTGGTCGTCCCACACCATGAACCGATGGCCAGCCTGGTTCATCATCACGCTTTGCCATCCACACCAAGCAATCGAGTGGATCAATTTTCCCAGGCAAAGTTGGGTTTCCTCCGCGCTGAGAGAAAATTTCTTTCATCTGCTCTTTATCAAGATGTGAAAGAGAGCCAAAATCTGGCGAAGAGTAGTTCTTGAAGAAGAGATCTTTCTCGATGGTATAGATGGCTCCTGCGGCTTGAAGTGAAGTCACAGCCTGGCTGACGAGATCAATCGACTCAACTGCTCCGATGTAATGATCAGGGGCAAGTACGCGCAAATTCATCATATCCGCTCGGAAGAGATCTATTTGAGATAAGGCTAAATCCTCCCAATTGACATTATCTCTAGCAGCCCGCTCAAGAAGTGGATCATCAATGTCGGTGATATTTTGAACGTAGAGAACTGTAGAACCAGTAGCTCGTAAATAACGATTGATGAGATCAAATGTTAAGTAGGTGGCTGCATGGCCTAGATGTGTCGCATCATATGGAGTGATTCCACAGACATACATTCGATATGTCTGCTTCTTGAGCATTAGCTCTTTATTAAGTGTTTTAGAGTTTGTTAGAGAGAGTTGTGGAATCTTGTGGGATTTTTTCAGTTGTGGGATTGCGACCGAAGTCCAAGAGTTCATGGTTGGATTCTAGTTACTTCATCGTTAGAAGGCAGGCCAAGGAATAGCAGGCCATTCGGCATTGGGCGAAGGCATAGTCCGGTTTTCTAGCAATCTAACCATACGAGCATGCAACGCCTCGATTTCTCGGTGCGTCAGATGTGGCGATAAGTCGCACTCTTTCCCCAAAGCATTTTTGAGTACATGCAGCAAATCTACTTCTTGGTCAGTAAGAGGATCGCCAGCCCATTGCCAGAGAACTGTTCGAAGTTTGTCCTCTTCGTGAAAAGTTACCCCGTGATCACAGCCATAGAGATGACCTTCTGTGTCAGGTAATAGATGACCAATTTTTCGATCAGTGTTATTGATAATGGCATCAAAGAATGCCATAGCCCTCAGTTGTGGAAGATCTCGAGAAAAGTAGTCAGCTAAATCTATGGACTCATCGATATCAATCCACTCTTGCACCATACCCATTCCATATGGACCTTCGCGCAGAATCGTTAATGGCACTAAATCCAAACCAAGATAATCACTCACCAGAAAAGCTGCATATTCACGATCAGCTAACGTGCCATCCGGGAAATCCCATAATGGGCGTTCGCCTGCAACAGGTTTATATATACATGCAATCTGATCGGACCCATAACCAACTGTTGCAAAGAGAGTTGCATTAGATGCATCAACTAATCGCCCAGTTACAGATATCTGACCTTGTGTCAGAATTGAGCGCTTATCGCCTGTAGCCATTTGCCCTAGGACATAAATGACCACGGGGATCAATAGGGATTGCACAAAATGGGCAAGGAATTCGACCAGCATTGACAACTGCATGAGTTCGTGAGATGAAAGCTTTAGCCTGTCGAAAAGTAATATTCAAAGAGATTTCAGGAGTATCATCTTCAATGTCGACTTCTTTGATTGAGTAAAGTTCAACACACACCTTCTTAGCCTCATTCTTCCAAGCAACAGATAGTGCTCCAATAACAAACTCCCTATCTACGGGCATTTCAAGTGGAGCATCATCGCTCTCGAGACGATCAATTATCAACGTAGGATCTTGTTTGACTACCTCTTTACAGAGAATATCTAGTCTTTGCGCCAATGCCGCGGCTTGGGCTTTTTCTAGGGATGCACTTACTATTGTCGACCCTGAGCGGACCTGAAGGTAGAACTCGCGCTCACCTGGTTCACCTACTGTTCCACAGATAAAACGGTCGACGTTTTCAAACTCAAAAATCATTTTCCCGACCCACCACCTAATAAGTTTTTTACACGTTTAGGAGATGAGAGTGCCTCATGTACGTTGGAACGAGTGTCATTGAGCAAAGTTAACCGGGCTTGGTTCTGTGAGTAATCTAAAATAGTCACAGAAGCGGGATCTATCACAATGCGTTGGAAATCATCCAAATGCATACCAAGGGCATTGGCGACAATCGCCTTGATGACATCCCCATGGGTTACTAGTACTGCAACACCTGTTCTTTTTGAATTGAGAATATCGTGCACCGCTTGCATAGCCCGCTGTTGCATATGCGCTAAACCCTCACCGTGAGGGAAATACATCGCTGAGGGGGTATTTTGAACCGTTTTCCACAATCTGTGGCGTGAGAGAACCGTTAGTTTTTTGCCGCTCCAACTGCCGTAATCAACCTCGGTAAGATTCTCATCTGTCATTAAGAGTTTCTGACTAGCTTTTGGCAAAGTCAGGAGCCAGGGTGCGATTGTTTCGTGGCATCTTTGCATAGGACTTATGCGTATGTGCGCAAGGGGAAATGAACCTAACCTGGCAGATAACTCCTGGGATTGCTTAACTCCCTTTTCAGAGAGTGGAACATCGGGCAAACGTCCCGACAATACGCCTCGAGCATTCGCTTGCGAATGGGCATGTCTAATCAAAACGATCTGCATATCGTAAAGGCTATCGCAGGTTTTACACTCATGAGTTGCTAGGGTCACTCCATGCAGATGCGCAAAGCGGGCAATAGCGGGCTGATGCTCTCGCGTTTAGCACTGGGAACTATGACATGGGGTCGAGATACTGACGAACACGAGGCAGCTGATCAATGTCGTGCATTTATCGATGCTGGTGGAAACTTTCTCGATACCGCAGCTACCTATGGAGATGGTGATAGTGAGCGTGTTATCGGTGGTCTCATTGGCACGTTTTTTCAACGCGATGAAGTAGTCATTGCGACGAAGGCAGGTTTAACGTTCCCTGATGGAGTGAGGACGGTTGATAACTCACGCCATGCACTCATCGCTGAACTTGATCGTTCTTTGGGAAGGCTTGGAACTGATTTCGTAGATATATGGCAAGTTCATACATGGGATCCATTCTCACCCATTGATGACACACTTTCTGCATTAGATTATGCATACAGTACTGGTCGTGCTCGCTACGTTGGTATCTCCAACTTCACTGGCTGGCAATTGGCCCAATCAGCAACTAAACAGATTAGTAACTCTGCCAAAGCACCAATCACCACGATTCAAAGCGAATACTCATTGCTCAATCGCGATGTTGAAATTGAGACACTTGATAGCGCGCATGCATGTGGTGTTGGTTTCCTGGCGTGGGCTCCCCTCGCACGTGGTGTGCTGACGGGAAAATATCGAAATGGCATTCCGAGTGACTCGCGCGGAGCTGCCCCACATTTCGCTAAAGACATCACTCCATATTTAGACTCGCGATGCAGCGCCATTGTTGAATCTGTGTGTGTTGCAGCCAGTGGATTGGGCTATTCACCACTTGAAGTTGCGCTGGCCTGGGTAAGAGATGCCCCAGGAGTGACAAGCACGATTGTTGGTGCTAGAACTGCCGCCCAACTACGTGGAGTGCTGCAAAGTGAAGAGATTTCTCTTCCAGATATTGTGCGTAGCGCTCTCGACGATGTGAGTGCTTAAGCGTTCTCTAGAAAATCTTTGAGAACTCTCACACCGAAAGTAAGACCCTCAATAGGCACACGCTCATCAACCCCATGAAATAGAGCCATGAAATCAAAGTCAGCATCTAGCTTTAATGGGGAAAAACCGTAACCAATAATCCCCAATTCAGCTAAAGCCTTATTGTCTGTTCCGCCGCTCATCACATAAGGAACTGGAATACCTTCTGGATCTTGCGCCTTGATTGCCGCACACATCGCATCGACTAAATCACCCTCAAATGCAACTTCTAGAGCTTTATCAGTTGTAATAGTTTCGATAGTGATATCGGGTCCGATAAGGGATTTGATCGTCTCATTGAGTTCATTCTCAAAACCTGGGATAAACCGACCATCAATAACAGCGCTGGCAGAACCAGGAATCACATTTGCTTTGTAACCAGCTTCTAGCATTGTTGGGTTGGCTGTATTTTGCAGTGTCGCACCCACCATGCGTGCAGCAAATCCCAGTTCGCTCAACAACGGTGTTAAATCCTCCTCGTTGTAATCCTTACCGGTTTCAGATGCCACTTTTTTAAAAAAGGCTTTTACTGTTTTGCTATAGCGTTGTGGCCATTGGTGATTTCCAATTCTGGCAACTGCTTCACTCAAGCGAGTTAAAGCATTTTCACTATTTGTAACTGAACCATGTCCTGCACGGCCGTGTGCAGTTAACTTCATCCAATGAATTCCCTTTTCTGCTGTCTCAATAAGATAAAGGCGTTTGCCACCTGTGACAGTGACAGAAAATCCACCTACCTCAGATACTGCCTCTGTACATCCAGCAAATACTTCAGGATGCTTATCTACCATCCAGTGCGAACCATAGATACTTCCAGCTTCTTCATCAGCAAAAAAAGCTAACACTATGTCGCGCTTTGGTTTATAGCCCGTTCTAGCCCAATCGCGCACAGTTGCCAAAATCATCGCGTCCATATTCTTCATATCGACCGCTCCGCGACCCCAAATCATTGCATCTCGAATCTCTCCACTAAAAGGATCTACCGACCAATCGTCAGCATTGGCGGGCACGACATCGATATGACCATGAAGAACTAATCCTGGGCGTTTTGAATCAGTGCCCTTAATTCGTGCGACCACATTGCAGCGATCTGGAGCGGATTCATACATCGTTGCTTGGATGCCAACTTCAGTCAGCAGTTTCATTACATGTTCTGCAACCGCCCTTTCATCACCTTTTCCATCTCCAAAATTGACAGAGGGAATACGGATCAATTCCTGGCAAATTCGGATAGCGTCGGATTCAAGTTCAGTGTGTGATGATGTAGTCATTTCGCCATTCTCTCACCCAGTTGCTATCCTGTCCCAGCACTTAGTCCGGGTGGCGGAATTGGCAGACGCGCTAGCTTGAGGTGTTAGTTCCCGTAAGGGATTAGGGGTTCAAGTCCCCTCTCGGACACATTCGTTAGGATGCGCATATGAGAATCGATGAGGCGGTCGCACTCATCAGAGCAATCCCTGACTATCCAAAACCCGGGATTCTCTTTCAAGACATCACACCCTTGCTTGGACATGGTCCAGCTTTCACTGCAGTGACAGATCACTTTGCACAATTTGCCCGTCCAGAAACATCTATCGCAGGTATTGAAGCCCGTGGTTTCATATTTGCATCGGCTTTGGCAAATAAGATGCATGCCGGATTCGTACCGATACGAAAAGCTGGCAAACTCCCCCACGCAGTTTTCTCACAAAATTACGGGCTCGAATATGGTACTGATGTTTTGGAGATACATGTTGACGCCATTGCCTTTGCAGGTGAGGTCCTTCTTATCGATGATGTTTTAGCTACTGGTGGTACTTTGGAAGCAGCTATTGATCTCATACATCGTGCTGGTGGAACGGTTTACCAGGTTTTGGCACTTCTAGAAATACGAGCACTTGGGGGCCGAGCTCGCTTGGCTAGCAAGTATCCTCAGATTCCAGTGCAATCGTTAGTAATCACCTAAGTATGCGCATTACCCAGATTCAAGGTTTGCGTGCACTTGCGGCGATATTGGTTACTGTTTTTCATGCCCGAATAGTTCCTGGTGGATTTATCGGCGTTGATATCTTCTATGTTATCTCCGGATACTTGATTACCGGGCTGATTCTACGCGAGATAGAAGATACCGGCACCCTGGATTTAAAGAGCTTCTACCAACGCCGTATCAAACGTCTTTTGCCGACTTCTGTGTTTGTGCTTTTTGTAACAGCTGCTTTTGCTTGGATACTTCTCCCCCCGATCGTTCGTGATTCTCTCGGCCGTGATCTTTTTGCTGCTGCTACTTATATCTCGAATTATCTCTTCGCATGGTGGCAAAACGATTATCAAAATCTCAATGCCACACCGTCACCCTTTATTCACTACTGGTCTTTAGCTGTTGAAGAGCAGTTTTATCTGATCTGGCCAATCTTCATACTCTTGTTAGCACGATACGGAAAGAAGATAATTTTCCTTGGAATTGCTGCAACAACTACGCTCTCTTTGCTCTTTTCCATCTATCTGACTCAAGTCGCACCTATTTGGGCTTTCTATTCTTTACCAACACGCGCATGGGAGCTAGGTTTTGGGGCTCTACTACTTTTTCTTCCAGAAAGTAATAAAAGAGTTCGTCTATATCCGTGGCTTGGATTGCTAGGCATTGTATTTGCATCATTTACATTCAATGAAAATACTGCTTTCCCTGGAAAAAATGCCTTACTTCCAGTGTTGGCCACCGTTGTGCTCATCGCTTCAATCTCCTTTTGGCCTCCGATATTTAATGATGTAGCTAACTCTGGTTTGAGTCAATGGTTAGGTGCAATTTCCTACCCCCTCTATTTATGGCATTGGCCGGCATTGGTATTGCCCAGCAGCGCTCTTGGACGACCATTGCGCATCTATGAGCGATTCCTGTGCATTCTTTTAACAATCGTACTTGCTCATTTCACGAGCAAATATATAGAAGAGCCTCTACGCCATAGGCAAATTGCAGTTACAACTGTGTATAAAGGTGCTGCGATAACAACTGCGATTTCATTGATCGTCGGAATCACTATCGCCTTTAGTACCTCGTCCATCATCACCACCAGGGGCGAAGTAAGTTACAAGTTTGATTTGAAAAAGGTCATGCAAAAGCCTGCCGTATATGGAGATGACTGCCATGTCAATTACGGTGAAACTAAGTCGGGCTATTGCACATTTGGAAACAAAAACTCTTCCCACACCATCGTTCTCTACGGTGACTCCCATGCAGCTCAGTGGTTCCCGCCCCTAGAAAAGCTTGCGCGCGAGCGTGGTTTCAAACTAGTTTCACTGACAAAATCTGCCTGTCCTGCAGTTGATGTATTGCGGCCAGATCAGGGCGCCTTCAAGATGGTGCATTGTATAAAGTGGCGTCAGAATTCAATCGAGAGAATTGCAAAGCTCAAACCGATGGCAGTCATAACCAGTAACTTCCAATACTTCACGCCCGCAAATGAAAAAATCAGCCGTGCTCAGTGGTGGCGTGATGGTCAAAGAAAATTACTCAATGATCTGCAGGGAAAAACTGAGCATTTGATTTACATCAGTGATACACCTAGGCCTCTTCGCGATATCCCTAACTGTCTGGCCTCGCGCAAATCCTCTTCCTGCGACTCCACCGAAAAAACTCCCGTATCGATTATCTCTGGCTTTGAGATAATTGATCCAAATCCATGGCTTTGTTCCTCCTACTGCCCAGCCATCCTTGATGGCGTTGTTGCCTATCGCGATGCATCTCACATTTCTGTTGCAATCTCCTTAAAGTTGCTACCCAAACTTGAAGCTGCGCTACTTGCAAAGGGGCTCTTTGCCTAACTCTGTGGCAAGATGCATTCCATGGCTGAGTTGATTTATTACTGCGGAACGATGGATAGCGGAAAATCCACTCTTGCACTGCAGACCGCCCACAACCACCAGTCTCGCGGCAGATCTGGTCTGATCTTTACCAACAAGGATCGAGCAGGTAGTGGAATCATCTCATCACGTTTAGGCTTATCTAGTCCTGCAATTGAAGTCATTGCTTCTTTAGATATTCATAAATACGTTGTTGACGCACTTTCTGCTGGAGATCGCATTGATTACATCATTTGTGATGAAGCCCAGTTCTATGAACAAGAGCAAATAGAACAACTAGCAAGAATTGTTGATGGCCTGGGAATTGATGTTTATGCATTTGGGATTCTCAGTGACTTTCGCACACGGCTCTTTCCTGGATCACAACGACTGGTAGAACTGGCAGATCGTGTACACACATTACAAGTTGAAGCGTTGTGCTGGTGTGGTTCTCGTGCCACTCATAATGCTCGCACAGTGGGTGGAGTAATGGTTGTTGAGGGTGAGCAAGTAGTTGTTGGGGATATCTCCCCTGGAAGTGAAGTTGGTTATGAAGTTTTGTGCCGTCGCCACCATATGCGCCAAGTTACAGCGCGCGCTTCTCGCGCAGGTCATGTATCTTCGCAACCTCTCCCATTTAAGGAGTAGCCGATTCAAGGAGCACCTATGAAGGCACGTGGATTAGCAGCGTTAACCCCTAAAGCACCTCTGACTTCATTTGAATTTGAACGTCGTGATTTGGGTGCCCACGATGTAGCTCTAGACATCGCCTATGCCGGTATATGCCATTCTGATATCCACCAAGTGCGTGAAGAATGGGGCCCAGCGATATTTCCCATGGTTCCAGGTCATGAAATAGCAGGAACAGTCAGTGCCATTGGTAGCTCAGTGACACGATTTAAGGTTGGCGACCTGATAGGAGTTGGTGTTTTCATTGATTCTTGTCGCACATGCGCCAGTTGTCTTGCTGGATTGCAACAATATTGCCAAGAAGGAATGACCGGTACATACAATTCAATAGAGCGAGATGGAAGAACAGTTGCCTTTGGTGGGTATTCAAATCTCTTTGTAATTAATGAAGATTATGCCGTTCATATCCCACCTCACCTGCCCTTAGCTGGTGTAGCGCCTTTACTATGCGCAGGGATTACTTTGTATTCGCCACTTCGCACATGGAATGTTGGACCTGGAAGCAAAGTGGCGGTTATGGGCCTTGGCGGGTTAGGACACATGGGTGTGAAATTCGCTGTAGCGATGGGCGCAGAAGTAAGCGTACTTTCCCACTCTCCTTCGAAAAAAGCTGATGCGTTAGCGATGGGTGCAAAGCACTTCATCGACACCAGCATATCCGGAGCACTCAAGCCTCTGAATAAATCTTTCGATCTAGTACTCAACACCGTAAGTGCTTTTCTTGATATTAATGAGTACTTAGATCTTCTCAAGTTAGACGCAACTTTGGTAGTAATCGGCTTGCCAGGAAGGCCATACGAGGTAAGTGCCGGCGCTTTACTCAATGGCCGCAGAAGAATTGCCGGTTCGATGATCGGTGGCATTGCCGAAATGCAAGAGATGCTGGATTTTTGTGGAAAGCATTCGATTGTCAGCGATGTCGAAATTGTTGAGGCAGGTTATGCAAACACCGCATATGAGCGAACTATCGCAAGTGATGTTAAATACCGCTTTGTTATCGATGCAGCTTCATTCTAAATAAAGGAGTTCACCAGCATCGCAAGTAATGGTGCAACAGCCAAGGCTGGAAGCAGATTGCCAACAGCGACATGTTTTATATTAAGTAAGCGCATACCGATTCCAATCAGAAGCACACCGCCCACAACTGTCATTGCATCAACCTGATATCCCGCAAGGATTTCACCTAGCACTAGCCCAATAAATGTCCAGAGACCTTGATACACGCCGACTGGAATAGCAGCCACCGCCACTCCCCAACCAAGTGAGGAAGCAAAGGCCATAGCTGCAAAGAAGTCGAGAACGCTTTTTAATAAGAGCTGATCAATTCCATTAGACATTCCGTCGCTAATGCTGCCCAAGATTGCTAA
>Ga0214919_10003052_pt1 | contig 25729 bp, 19 predicted proteins | sample LL1503_MetaG_FD_177994 | JGI IMG/M metagenome (GOLD analysis project Ga0214919, IMG submission 177994) | Freshwater microbial communities from Lake Lanier, Atlanta, Georgia, United States - LL-1503 | ecosystem: Environmental > Aquatic > Freshwater > Lake | place: USA: Georgia | collected... | reverse complement strand
CGTTTACGCCTTGGGCGCAACTTTGAAGCACTTTGAACCAGAGTGGCCCGGCTTTGGCCGGGGTGGTGCCACGCAGTACAAATTCATCGTAATAGGCCGCAGGCAAGGCGTTTTCAGGCCCGTTGGCGGTCCAGCTAATCTCCAGCACGCCCTCAAGGTACTTCTTGCCGTGGCTCTCATAGGGCACGGGTAAGGGACCCGCTTTGGTGCTCACCGTCCACCCGGTTTTGGGCATGGGCTGAGCGCCGTTAAAACCAGCCGGAATGGTCACGCGCAGGGCTGTGGTGGCTTGCTGGTCACAGCCGTGGCCCACGCGAAAGGTGGCGCGGTAACTGGCGTTGGCGGCGGCCGCGCCGTCTTGCAACACAACGTGGGCAACGCTGGGGCCGCCCAGGCACAAGGTGCAGGCGGTGGCCATAGAGGCGAAAAAGGAGGATTTCATAAGGGTCTTCAACAAGCAGGCTGCGCGCGCAGCCGGGGCAATGGGGTCGCGCCTAGGCTGCGAGGCAGCGCGTGGGACGCAAGAGGGGAAAAGGATCGGAAGGTGCGAACCACAGCCTGGCCGTGGCGCCGCATCCACCGTGCGCGCGGCCGACCCGATTAAGGCCAGCCGCGCTGTTAGGCCCGCGCTGGAGGTCCGCGTCCGGGTGGTGGCGCTGCGCTGCGCCATGGGGCTGCATTGGCACCCGCGCTGGAGATGAGTGCCTGGGGGCTGGTTGGAACGGAAAAATCGGTGTGCGAGGCGGGCGACGGCGCGCCAGTCACCAAGCAGAGCGCGCAATCGAGTCCATGGGAGGCTTGGCCGACCGGCGCGCCGCTCTCTCCATCGACCAGCATGACTGCGCCGGACGCTGAGCACACCATCCGGCTGCCGTGCGCTTGCGCCAACGGAGCGATGGTGGCCAGCCCCAGCGCCAGGCACCACCACAGCAGCACGGCGCGCGCGAGCAATCGGGTGGTACGAAGCGTGTGCAGGGGCGACATAAGGCGCGATTATGGCAGCCGACCCCCTGCTATCCTGCGGCCATGCAAAGCCTGTTCCACCTTGCCATCCACGTCCACGCGCTGCAGGCCGCGCGCCAGTTTTATGGCGTCGTGCTGGGTTGCACCGAGGGGCGCAGCACGGACACCTGGGTGGACTTTGATTTTTTTGGCCACCAGCTTTCCCTGCACCTGGGTGAGCCGTTTGCCACCACCCGCACGGGGCGCGTCGGAGACACGCTGGTCCCCATGCCACACTTTGGCCTGGTGCTGGCGCTGCCCGACTGGCAAGCGCTGGCCCAGCGTTTGCAGGCCGCGCGCGTGGCGTTTGTGATGGAGCCGCAAATCCGCTTTGCTGGCGAAAACGGCGAGCAGTGGACGATGTTCTTTCTGGACCCCTCGGGCAATCCGATCGAGGTCAAGGGTTTTGCCAACTTGGACACGGTGTACGCGCCGTGATGAATTACACCTTTGTATCGGCAACGATTTTGCTGCTGCTGATTACCGACCCGGTGGGCAATATTCCGGTGTTTGCCAATGCGCTCAAGCACGTGGCTCCTGAGCGGCGGGCCAAGGTCATCTTGCGCGAAATCCTGATTGCGTTTTTCTTGCTCCTGACCTTTATGTTCGTCGGCGAGGGCTTTTTGCGTGTCATGAATTTGAGCGACCTGTCCCTGCAAATTGGTGGCGGCGTGATTCTGTTTTTGATCGCCCTGCGCATGGTGTTCCCGCCCGCGCCCGTGCTGGAGGCCGAGTTTTTTGAGGAGCCCCTCATCGTGCCGCTGGCGGTGCCCGCCATCGCTGGGCCGTCGGCGCTGGCCACGGTTTTGCTGTTGGTATCGCAGCAGCCCGAGCGGCGCCTGGACTGGATTGCGGCCTTGTGCGTCACCATGCTTGTCAGTGCCGTGGTGCTGGTGTCGGCCGAGCGCATCCAGCGCCTCATCGGCAGCCGCCTGTTGGTGGCGGTGGAGCGGCTCATGGGTCTGGTGCTGGTGTCTGTGGCCATCGAGATGATGCTGCGTGGCGCCAAGACCTTTGCGCTGCAGGTCATGGGCCACTAGGCACAAGCGCCTCGTAGATACCCCGCCCGCACGAAACACACCGCACCCCCCGCCGCAACCTCCCCGGAGCCCGCCCGCCATGAGCGCCCTCAAAACCGCGATCGCCCGCAGCATTACCCAGCTTTACACCCATCCCAATTTGCGCCGTGTACGCCGTGCGCGCGCCGCCTGGTGGCGCACGCTCACCGGCGCGAGCGCCCAGGTGCATTACTTTCACCAGGCGGATGACCCCTATAGCCACCTGTGCGCGCAAATATTGGCACGCTTGGCGGCCAATTACCAGATCGCGCTCTTGCCCCACCTGGTCAGCCCGCCACAAGACAGCGCCGCGCCCGAGCGTGCACGTCTGGCGAGCTGGTCGCTGCGCGATGCCGCCTCACTGGCGCAGGCCTTTGGCCTTCAGGCGCCACAGGCTTTGGTCAGCGCGATGCCGCCAGCCGCAGCGGTGCAAGCAGGGGAGGCCGACCTGGCCCAAGCGCTGCAAGCCGGGGACTTTGTGGCCCAAGCCGCCGCCATCAGCGCTAGGCTGTGGCAGCCAGCCGCCAATGCCAGCGCACCCGACGCTCCATCCACCGCGGACTTGCAGCGCGCGGCCAGCGCCAAGACCGCAGGCGACGCCTTGCGCCGGCGCCGGGGCCACTACCTGGGCGCCACCTTGTATTACGCGGGTGAGTGGTACTGGGGCCTGGACCGCTTGCACTATCTGGAAGCCCGCCTGCGTGACGAAGGCTTGTACCGCAACCCCGCGTTGCCCTTGATCGCACCAGTGCATGAAGTGACGCTTGCGTCCCTGAACGGTCAACGTGCCGCGCTGGGCACCACGCTGGACTACTTTCTGTCGTTTCGCAGCCCTTACACCTACCTGGCGCTGCCCCGCGTACGCGCCCTGGCTGCGCACTACGGTGCCACCCTGCGTTTGCGCTTTGTGCTGCCGATGGTGATGCGCGGCCTGCCGGTGCCGGTGGAAAAACGTCTGTACATCGTGAGCGATGTGGCGCGCGAGGCCCAGCGCCTAGCTATGCCTTTTGGCAAGGTGGTAGACCCGGTGGGTAAACCGGTCGAGCGTGGCTACGCGCTCTTGCACCACGCCATCGGGGCGGGCAAAGGCGTGGAATTTGCCCAATCCTTTTTGCAAGGCGTTTGGGCCGACGGTTTGGACGCGGGTACCGACGCCGGCCTGAACACCATCGCCGCACGCGCCGGGTTTGACGCGGCCTGGGTGCAAGCGGCTTTGCCCGACGAATCGTGGCGCGCAGTGGCAGGCGCCAACCGCGAAGACTTGCTGGCCATGGACTTGTGGGGCGTGCCCTCGTTTCGCGTCAACAACATGCCCGGCCACTGGGGCCAAGACCGGCTGTGGGTGATTGAGCAGGAGCTGCGCGCTACCCTGGTCTGAACGCGCCCCATCCATGGGCTATGGCGACCACCCAAGCGAGGCCGAGCAGGCGCGATAAGCACTAACGGTCCATCGCAGGTCAAGTCGTGGGGACTTGCAAAGTTCAGCGGGAAATTTTTGCCGGCACCTGATTACAAAACCAACATGTATGGGGTTTTTTTCTCGTATCTAGGTGCGTTTATTGCAAATAAAAACCATAAAAAATAGTACGCATGAATGCTGCGTTTTGATACGGCAAAAGCGAAAGTGATCTCTTACTATAGTGCGGAAAATTTTCTTTTTCTTATCTAATGGAGATGTAAATATGCGACTTGCAAGCTTGGTATTGACTGCCTGTGTGTTGATTGCTTGTGGCGGGGGTGGAAGTGATGGCGGTGGCGGGTATGTCAGCACGCTGGCTGGGGGGCAAGTGGTAAGCGTACTGACGGCGTTCGATAGCTTTTACGTGATCCCCAAGGCAGGCTACCGCGCCACAGGTACTGCGCTGCCAAGCAGCGGGCTTCCCGGTACTGGTTCTTATTTTTACGATGTTGCGGCGTCGATGCCAGCGTCGGCAAGTGTGGCCCAGCGCTTAACCACCGCCTCACCGGTCGACCTAACGCGAACGCCACTGGGGCTTCCGCAATCGCAAGGCGCCAGCACCTACTTTGTGGATGGTGAGTTTTACAAGCAGAGTTCGCCCGCAACATCCGACATCAGCTACTTGAACGGTGAGGTGGTGGACACGCTTTTGAGCGAGGACCGTCAGCATCGGCTTACTTCCACAGCGTTGGTCCAGTTCAATGTGAATTCGTTGACGGGGACTATCGCTTCCGCCCAAGTCAGTGCGCCAGGTTTGCTGCCTGAGCAGATTTACACCAATCCGTCACTAACCACGTCGGGTGCTGTTTGGGGCACTGGTGCCGCTTATGGAAAAGTCACTGTCCGGTTCAACACTGACACTTACTACGTTGATTCCTCTAGCGTGCCCGTCGCAAGTAACATCACCATCGACACCCTAATCGCTAACAAAATGCTGATCACCATACCCGGCACTTTAACCAGTACACAGGGTATTCCGGTCTACGTGGCGAGTGCTTCGCAGGCGGGAGGCAGTGTCCCGACTTACACGACGTTCTACCAGCTCAGGGGCAACGTCTATTCGGGTTCGATGGTCAGGGCCGGGTCGGTTAGTACGGGAATTAGCGGCTACAACGCCGAAGCCCGAAAAAGTATCGTCGACGCCCTGAAGTTCTAAACCTCACCAAACACCGCCCCCCACAGCGCCAGCCCCGCCGCACGCTCCTGCGCCACAGCATCCATGGCCACTTCGGTGGCCTCTTCATTGAGCCGGGCGCGGTGCTGCAGTTGGCGCAGGCTGCGGTAGGCCTGCGCGGCGTCGCTGCCAATGGGCGCGTGCAACAGGCCGCAATCCTGGGCACGTTGCAACAGTGCAATGTTGCCCACGTTGGCGCGCAGCGCGGGCTGCTTGGCGCAGTGGGCCAATACCAAAAACTGCACCGCAAACTCCATGTCCACCATGCCGCCTGGGCTGTGTTTGACGTCAAACAAACCGTCTTTGTTGCGGTGGGCGGCGCGCACCTTGGCGCGCATAGCGGCAATTTCGTCGTGCAATGCAGCCGGGTCGCGGTGGCTGGCAATTACGGCTTCGCGCACGGCGTCAAAGCGCGCCTGCATGGCCGGGCTGCCCAGCACGCAGCGCGCGCGCGTCATGGCCTGGTGTTCCCAGGTCCAGGCCGTATTCGACCCGCGTTGTTGCTGGTAGCTGGCATAGGCGCTAATGGGGGTGACCAGCAACCCCGCATTGCCGTTGGGGCGCAGCGCGGTGTCGATCTCGTACAAGTCGCCTTCGCTGGTTTTGACCGTTAACCAGTTGATCAGCTTGCGCACCAGCGCGCCATAGACCTCGCCGGCGCGCTCGTCCGCGTCGTCATACACAAACACAATGTCCAGGTCGCTGCCGTAGCCTAGCTCTTTGCCGCCAAGCTTGCCGTAGGCAATGATGGCCAGTTGCGGCACCTCGGTGTGGCGGGTTTTTAGGCGCGCCCAGCACCAGGTGGTGGTGGTGCGTAGCACGGCTTCGGCCAGGGCGCTCAGGTCGTCGGCCACTTCCTCAACCGTCAGGCGGCCTTCCACGTCGCGCGCCAAAGTGCGAAACACCTCGGCGTGGTGGGCGCGGCGCAGGACATTGAGCAAGGCCTCGTCGTCGTCCTCGCCACTGCTGCGCAAGGCGGCCAAGCGGCGCTCAAGCTCGGCAGAAAATTCGACCGCGTTAAAGCGTTCGTCCAGCATGGCGCTGCTGGCGAGTTCGTCGATGACGCCGGGGTGCTGCTGCAAGTAGCGCGCGGGCCAGCGTGCTGCGCCCAGCACGCGCAGCACGCGCTCGTGCACGCCGGGGCGCTCCACCAGCAAGGCCAGGTAGCTCTCGCGGCGCAGCAGTGGCTCAATCCAGTCCACCCAACGCACGCAGGCGTCTTGGCTGACGCTGCCTTCGCGGGCCCATTGCGCTGTGCGTTGCACCAAGATGAACAAGCGCGCCCGTGATTCGTCGCGCAGTGCCTGAACCCGCGTCTGGGTGCGCCAGTGCGCCACACGCGTTTGCAGCGCACCGTCGAGCCGTAGCAGCAAGGCTTCCAAGTCGGGTGCGGCCGCCTGCGGCAGGCTACCGGCGCCCGGTTTGCCGCGTTCGCAGGGGGCGCACGCCGCGGGCGCGCCGCCCAGCAGCGCGTCAAACTCTTGCGCCACTAACTCGCGGTGCGTGTCGAACTGGGACAAAAACGCCCCCGTGTCGCCAAAGCCCATGGTGCTGGCGATCCAGGCCAGGTCGCCGCTGTCCGTGGGCAGCACGTGGGTTTGCTGGTCGTCCAGATACTGGATGCGGTGCTCCAGCTGGCGCAAAAACTCATAGGCCTGGCCCAAGCCCTGCGCCGTGACAGCGGGCATCAGGCCTGCTGCACTTAATCGCCTCAATGCGCTGAGGGTGGGGCGGGTGCGCAGTTCCGGGAACTGGCCGCCGCGCACCACCTGCAAAAGCTGCACGGTGAATTCAATCTCGCGGATGCCGCCACGCGACAGCTTGACGTCTTTGCTGCGCTCCGGGTGTCCGGCGCTGCGCTTGGACGCGTGGTCGCGGATCTGGCGGTGCAGCACGCGCAGCGCGTCAAACACGTTGTAGTCCAGGTAGCGGCGAAACACAAAGGGCGTAATCGCCGCGCGCAGTTGCAGCGCAAAGGCGCAGCCCACGCTGCTTTGGGGCGCCACGACGCGGCTCTTGAGCCAGGCAAAACGCTCCCACTCGCGCCCCTGGGTTTGCAAATAATCTTCCAATGCGCCCAAGGACAGCGCGGGCGGGCCCGAGTTGCCGTTGGGGCGCAGCGCAAGGTCGACCCGAAATACAAAGCCGTGCGCGGTGGTCTCGCCGATCAAGGCGTACAGCGCGCGAACCAGTTTGCCGAAATACTCCTGGTTGGAGATGCGACCGCGCCCTTGGTCGCCGCCATCGGTTTCACCGTCGTGTTCGTAGATGTAGATCAGATCGATGTCGCTGGAGACATTGAGCTCGCGCGCGCCGAGTTTGCCCATGCCGACGATGCACAACTGGGACAGCGCTCCCTTGGTCGAGCGCGGTGCGCCGTGGGTGAGTTGCAGCTCTGCGCTGGCGTGGTCGTAGGCGGCGCACAGGGCGCATTCGGCCCAATCGGTCATGGCCTGGGTGACCTGCTGCAGGGCCAGCGCCTGTTCGCAGTCCAGCCGCAACAGGCGCTCGAGCACCCACTGGCGCGTCATGCGCAAGGCGTCGCCTAGGCTATGGCCTTGCGCGCGCAGGGTGGCCAATACGTGGTCTTGTGCGCCTCGCAGCGGTACGCCGGGTGCAAGCAGCTCCAGCTCGTGCCCGTAGCGTCGGCGAATGCGCTGCGCAAAGCGCGAATAATCAGACGTTTGGGGTGCGTGCTGGCCGGTCATAATTCTGGGCTAGTCACACCATACCGATGCCCGAAGCTTCCCCCTCCCCAACGCGCGCACTTTTGCTGGGCGCAGCGCTTGCGAAATGGTCGCTGCGCTTGGTCGCCATGGGGTGGTTGGTGGTGGTCCTGGTGTGGGCGGCGCTTCACTTTGTCATTGTGCCCCGAATCGACGACCTGCGCCCTTGGCTGGAGCAGCAGGCCACCCGCCGCTTGGGTGTGGCGGTGCGCATTGGCAGCATCGAGGCATATTCCAACGGCTTGATACCGTCGGTTGCGTTGCAAGATGTGCAAATTTTCGATGCCCAGGGCCGCAGTGCGCTGGTCTTGCCGTCGATCATCGCAGCCCTGTCGCCGCGCTCTTTGGCCGCCGGGGGCTTGGAGCAGTTGTACATTGACCGCCCGGTGCTCGACGTGCGCCGCGCCCCCGATGGCGCGCTGTGGATTGCCGGCTTTGAGATGCCGTCGGTTGATGCGGCCGACGCAGGCCTGACCGACTGGTTGATGAGCCAGCCCGAATTTGCAATTCGCCACGGCACCATTCGCTGGAGCGATGCGCTGCGCGATGCACCGGCGCTGGAGCTCACCGATGTGGACCTGGTGCTGCGCAACCGGCACTTGGGCCACGCACTGCGTATCAATGCCCGACCGCCGGCACACTGGGGCGGCGAGCTGAATCTGCAAGGCGTGTTCAAGCAACCCCTGTTGACCACCCACCCCGGCCGCTGGCAAGACTGGTCGGGGCAGTTGTACACCGCGTTGGAGGGGGTGGATTTGGGCCCGTTGCGAACCTATGTGGATGTCGGGCTTGCGCTCAACCAGGGGCGAGGCAGCGTTCGCGCCTGGGTGGATGTCCAAGCAGCCACCGTCACAGGCGCCACTGCTGACGTGCTGCTCAGCGATGTACATCTGGGTTCTGTCAGTGCCGGCCAGCCCGTGGTCTTGTCCCGTGCATCGGGGCGCCTGGCGGCGCGCGCCATAGACGGCGGGCATGAATACACCACCCAAGGCTTGCAGTTTATGACCGCCGACGGCATGCACTGGCCCGGCGGTAATGCCCGCCTGTCCTTGTGGGGTGCCGCCGCCCCCACCGCGGCGGGCCCCATTGCATCGGGCGAGCGCGGCGAACTGGTCGCCGACCGCCTGGACTTGGCAGCCCTGAGCCAATTGGCGCAGCGCTTGCCCCTGGAGCCATCGTGGCGCAAGGCGCTGGAGTCCTTTAAACCTGTGGGCGTGGTGCAAACACTACAAGCAAGCTGGAAAGGGCCGGCGCAATCGCCCAGCGTGTTTGCGGCCAAGGGCCGTGTCACGCAATCAGGCCTGGCTGCGCAGCCCAGCGGCACGCCGGGTTGGCGTGGCGTGGATGTGGATTTTGATTTCACCGAGCTCGCAGGCAAAGCCCATGTGGCCATGAACCATGGCGCTTTGGACTTGGGCACGCACTGGGCTGAGCCGGTGTTGCCCCTGGCGCACCTGTCCGGTGAGCTGCGGTGGAAGAAAGACGGCCCGCACCTGGTGCTTACTGCCTCGGACCTGCGCATGGCCAATGCCGACTTTGAAGGCGAAGGCCAGCTTCAATGGAGCAATACCGACGCCGCAGGTGCGCTGACCCATGGGCCAGGCGTGTTGGACCTGCAAGCCACGCTGTCGCGCGCCGATGTGGCGCGCGTCTACCGCTATCTTCCCCAGGACGTGGACAAAGAGGTGCGCGACTACTTGCGCGACGCGGTGCGCGCAGGCACGGCCACGGCGGGCAAGGTCAAAGTCAAAGGGGATTTGCAGTATTTCCCTTTCGCCCAGGCCAAGCAGGGCGAGTTTCGGATCTCTGCCAACGTAGCCAACGGGCAATACGCCTATGTGCCGCCAAGCCTGCTGCCCAAAGGTCGCCAGCCCTGGCCTGTGCTAACGCAGATCGCTGGCGAATTTGTCATTGACCATACGGCGATGTCACTTAATGGCGTGCGCGGACTGTGGGGCAGTGTGCCGGTGCTGCGCGCGGACGCGGTGATGAGTAATCTGTACAACAGCCCCACCGTCAGCGTCAGCGCCCAGGGGCGCGGCCCCTTGGCCGATGCGCTGGCCGTGGTCAATGGCTCGGCAGTCGGTGACGTCACCGACCACGCCTTGGCCCGGGTGGTGGCCAACGGTGTGGCCGAATACCGCGTCAAACTCGACTTCCCCCTAGCTGACACTGACCGCATGGCCGTAGCGGGTTCGGTCAACCTGTTGGGCAATGACCTTCAAGTCTTGCCTGCAACGCCCAAGGTGCTGCGCGCACGCGGCCAGATCGGCTTTACCGAGAGCGGCGTCACGGTCAACGGCGTGGTGGGCCGCGCCTTAGGGGGCGAGGTGCGCGTGGACGGCAGCCTTAGCGGCTTGGGCTCGAGCGCTGCTACGGCTCCTGCTGCCAACGTCGCCAACGGTGCAGCGGTGGCCAAAGCATCGCCGGGCATGCTCCGCTTGCAAGGGGTCGCCAGCGCCGAAGGGCTGCGCCAGGCCGCCGAGTGGGGCTCGCTGGCGGGTCTGGCGCATTACGCCAGTGGGTCGGCTGCGTACCAGGTCCATCTTTTGTTGCGTGAAGGCGCGCCCGATCTGGTGGTGACATCCAATTTGGTGGGAATGGCACTGAACCTGCCTGCGCCGTTTACCAAAGAGTCGGCTTCGGCCCTGCCATTGCGCCTGGCATTGGGCGCGGTTCGCGGCCCCAACGGCGTCGCCACCAAGGGTCAGGAGCAGTGGCAGGCCAGCTTGGGCAACGTCGCCAGCCTGGCGCTGGTGCAAGACAGTGCGGGCGACACGGTGCGCCTGTTGCGTGGCGCCATCACCGTGGGGGTGGCAAGCCCCGAGCCCCCGGCCCTGCCAGTCAAGGGCCTTGCGCTGCGCGTGGTGGCCGACGTGCTGGACGTCGACGATTGGGCGCAGGTGTTTGACGGCACCTACCCCAATGCCGCACCGGCTGCTGGCGCAGAGGCGCCCAAGTTCAATTTGGGGCAGGACTATTTGCCCAGCGTGGTTTCGCTGCGCGCGCGCGAAATCGGCTGGGGCAGTCGCACTTTGCACAACGTCAACCTCAGCGGAACGCGCAGTGGCGGGGTGTGGCGTAACCAGGTCGACGCCACCGAATTCAGCGGGCTGGTGGAGTACCGCCAGCCCAGCGCTCCCGCCTTGAATGCGGACAAGGCATCCACCGGGCGTTTGTACGCCCGGCTCTCGCGCATGACCATTGGCGCCAACACGGCGCAGGACGTCGATAGCCTGCTCGACGAGCAGCCCGCCAGCATCCCGGCGCTTGACGTGGTGGTGGAGGACTTTGAGTTGTTGGGCAAAAAACTAGGCCGCCTGGAAGTCGAGGCCATCAACCAGACCACGGTAGTGGCCCGCGACCCGCAGCGCGAATGGCTGCTCAAGCGCTTCAACCTGAGCACGCCTGAGGCGGTGCTCAACGCCTCGGGCTCCTGGCGCTTGCAGCCGACTGCGGGGTCAGCCGCTGCAGCACCTACTGCCAAAGGGGCGGCGGCCAAAGACCGTCGCCGCACCAACCTGGACTTCAAACTCGACATCGCCGACTCAGGCGACCTGCTCAGCCGGTTTGGCATGAAGGACGTGATCCGCAAGGGCAAGGGCAAGATCGAGGGCCAGGTCGGCTGGCAGGGCTCTCCCATTACGCTGGACTATCCCAGCATGGGCGGCAGCTTTAACGTCAGCCTGGAAAACGGTCAGTTTCTTAAGGCGGACCCCGGCATCGCCAAGCTCTTGGGCGTGCTGAGTTTGCAGTCTCTGCCCAGGCGCTTGCTGCTGGACTTCAGGGACGTTTTTGCCGAAGGCTTTGCCTTTGACTTTGTGCGCGGTGACGTCACCATCGCGCAAGGTATTGCACGCACCAACAACCTGCAAATGAAAGGCGTGACGGCCGCCGTTTTGATGGAGGGCAGCGCTGACATCGCGAAAGAGACCCAAAGCATCAAAGTGGTGGTGGTGCCAGAGATCAACGCCGGGAGCGCCTCGCTGATCGCGACCACCATCAACCCGATCGTCGGCTTGTCCACGTTTTTGGCACAACTGATATTACGCCGGCCTTTAATTGAGGCAAGTACCCAGGAGTTGTACATTGACGGCACCTGGCTAGAGCCCCGCATAACCAAGGTGGAGCGCGGCTTCAGCCCCCCAGCGCTGGCCAAGCCTGCCCCGGCCAAATCGGAGTAGCCACCATGAAAGTCGCTGCCTTGCAAATGGTGTCCACCGACGCCTTGGACCACAACCTGTCGCAAGCCGCCGCGTTGTTGGCCCAGGCCAGCGCCCAGGGCGCTGAGCTGGCGGTGTTGCCCGAGTACTTTTGCTTGATCGGCACGCGCGACAGCGACAAACTGGCGATTCAAGAGCCCCTGGGAGCGGGTCCGATTCAGGACTTCATTGCAAACCAGGCGCGCAAGCTTGGCCTGTGGATCGTGGCCGGTACCTTGCCCCTAAGGCCTGCCACGGCGGCGACAGCGGGAGAAGTGCAGCGCGTTTTCAACACCAGCCTGGCCTTTGACCCGCTGGGCGCGTGCGTGGCGCGCTACGACAAGATGCACCTGTTTCGTTATGACAACGGCCGTGAGGCCTATGACGAGTCGCGCGTGCTGCAAGCCGGGGCCTCGCCCAGCCAGTTTGCCCTCGCCTCGCGCGACGGCCACACCTGGCAGGTAGGCATGAGCGTGTGCTACGACCTGCGCTTTCCCGAGCTGTACCGCAGCTACGCCGCCCATGGCGCAGACTTGCTGCTGGTGCCCAGCGCCTTTACCCACACCACCGGTCAGGCGCACTGGGAGGTGTTGCTGCGCGCCCGCGCCATTGAAAACCTGAGCTTCGTCGCCGCCGCCGCCCAGGGCGGCACGCACCCCAGCGGGCGGCGCACCTGGGGCCAGTCCATGCTGGTTGACCCCTGGGGCACGGTGCTAGCCGAGAAGGCCCAAGAGCCTGGCGCGGTGATTGCCGAACTGGATGCGGCGCAGCTGGCAAAGTGCCGCAACCAGCTGCCCGCTTTGCAGCACCGTTTGCTGTGATGGCGCCTCAATCCTTGGGCGTGATCTCATCGTCCTTGGTATCCGGGGCGGGAAGTTCGCCGTTCTTTCGGCCAGAAAACATGGTCCACCAAACAATGGCTACAAAGATCAATCCCGCGCCCAGGGCTTCTAGCAATATCAGTGTCATGGGGCGCTTGGGGTGGTGGGGCAGTGCATCGCTCATTCTAGGAATACTGGCCGCATGCTCCAGCGCACCCATGGCGCCCATTGAAACGCCTGCCCCTGGAGCCGTGGCGCCCGTGTCCGCGCCGGTGCCACCGGCACAGTCCGAGCCAGCGCCAGCAAATACCGGCGCAGTGATCACCCGCGCACGCAGCCGCTGGGTGCCCGTGGCCTGGCGCGAACTGGCGGGCTTGGAACAAGACAATCTGGCCCAAGCCTGGAGCGCCTGGCTCAAAAGCTGCGAACGCAGCGCCGGCATGGCGGCGCCCCTGGCCGCCTTGTGCCCTCAGGTGCGCGCCCTGAGCATTGCCAGCGCACAAGAACAGCAAGACTGGCTCAAAAGCCGTATGCAGCCCTACCGGGTCGAGTCCTTGCAGGGCGAGTCGCGAGGTCTGCTGACCGCCTACTTTGAGCCGCTGGTGGACGCCAGCCGCACGCCCAGCGCCGCCTACCCCGTCCCCTTGTATGCGCCCCCGGCGGGCTTGGCCAACCGCAAACCCTGGTACACACGCCAGGAAATGGACACCCTGCCCGAGGCCCAGGCCGCGCTCAAAGGCCGCGCCTTGGCCTATCTCGCCGACCCAGTGGACGCGCTCATCTTGCAAATCCAGGGCTCGGGGCGCATCCGGGTGGCGCAGGCCGACGGCAGCCGCCGCAATTCGCGCCTGGCATTTGCCGGCACCAATGAGCAGCCCTACAAAAGCGTGGGCAAGTGGCTGCTCGACCAGGGCCTGGTCAAAGACGCCTCCTGGCCCGGCATCAAAGCCTGGCTGGCGCAAAACCCGCTGCGCCAGCAAGAGCTGCTCTGGAGCAACCCGCGCATGGTGTTTTTCCGCGAAGAGGCGCTCAGCGAGCTCGATGCTGACTTTGGCCCGCGCGGCGCCCAGGGCGTGGCGCTGACCGCCGGGCGCTCCATCGCCATCGACCCCGGCAGCATGCCCTATGGCACGCCGGTGTGGCTGGCTTCTAGCGGCCCCCAAACCCAGTTGCAAAAGCTGGTGATTGCCCAAGACACCGGCAGCGCCATCACCGGCGCGGTGCGCGCCGACTACTTTGCGGGCTGGGGCGCGCAGGCCGGTGAACTGGCCGGGCGGCTCAAGCAGCCTTTGCAGATGTGGGTGCTATGGCCCAAATAGACCCACACCCCAAAAGCCTTCCCCTGTGCGCCACCCCCGGCGACTTGGCCGACATTGCCCAGCGCGGTTGGTACTTGCTGGAAGACGACCTGGCCTACCCCATCGCGGTGCTGCGGCGCAGCGCGCTGATGCACAACCTGCGCTGGATGCAAGACTTTGTAGAGCGCAAGGGCGTGCAGTTTGCGCCGCACGGTAAAACCACCATGTCGCCCGAGTTGTTCGCGATGCAGCTCGCCGCTGGCGCCTGGGGCCTGACTTTTGCCACCGTGTTTCAGCTGAGCGTGGGCGTGGCGGCGGGCGCGCGGCGTGCCATCATTGCCAACCAGGTTTTGGGCGCGGCGGATCTGGCCGGGCTGCAGCACCTGTTGCGCCAGACGCCGGGTTTGCGGGTCTGGTTTTTGGTGGATTCGCTGGCGCAATTGCGGCTGATTGAGCAATGGGCGGCGGCGCAAAGCCAGTTCGAACCTTTTGACGTGCTGCTGGAAATGGGCATTGCCGGCCAGCGCACCGGTTGCCGCAGCCTGAAAGACGCGTTGGCGCTGGCCCAGGCGTTGTCCTTTTCGCCCGCAGTGCGCCTCGGTGGCGTGGAGTGTTACGAAGGCCACGCCGCTGTGTGCGACCCCGCGCTGGACCCGGTGCAGGTCAGCGATCTGGTACGCCGCGTGCTGGAGGTGGCGCGCGCCTGTGACGTGAACAGCTGGTTTGCGCCGGGCGAGATCGTGCTGTCGGCGGGTGGATCGGCGGTGTTCGACCTGGTGCTGCCGCTGTTACAGGCCCAAGGCCTGTCCCAGCCGGTGTGCGGCGTGCTGCGCTCAGGCTGCTACCTGGCGCACGACCACACGCACTACCGCAATTACCTGCGACTGGTAGAACAGCGCGAGGGGTTGGCTGATTCGCTCTTGCCTGCGCTCGAAGTCTGGGCACTGGTGCAGTCCGTGCCCGAGCCCGGCCTGGCGCTGCTGAGTTGCGGCAAGCGCGACATTTCCTATGACCTGGCGTTGCCCACCGTGCAATGGCACGCACCGCCCCACGTGCGCCGCCTGCAGGACGCGCAAGCCGTCCCGCCCGACTGGCGCATCACCGCCCTGAACGACCAGCACGCCTATTTGCGCTTTGACCCTGCCAGCCGCGTGCCCGCCGTGGGCGACCGCGTGGCCTTGGGCCTGTCCCACCCCTGCACCACCTTTGACAAATGGCGCTGGATGCCCGTTGTTGAGGACGACGGCGCGATCTCTGGCGCGATACGCACGTGTTTTTGACTTGACTACACTGCGCCAAAAGTGCACCTGTCCCACCCGGACGTGACTGCGCCGCAACCTGCCCACCCGGCGGAACAACCAAACTCAGGAGACTTCTGACCATGAACGCCCCATTGAACGCCGCCCAGCTGCGCCCCGCGCCCCACGACCACAGTCTGGACGACAAGTACACGCAGAACGCGGGCACCGCCTTCATGAGCGGCGTGCAGGCCCTGGTGCGCCTGCCCATGCTGCAGCGCGTGCGCGACCTGGCTGCGGGCAAAAACACGGCCGGCTTTATCAGCGGCTACCGGGGCTCACCCTTGGGCACGTACGACCAGTCGCTGCAAAAGGCCAAAGCGCATTTGAAAGCGCACCATGTCGTTTTTCAGCCCGGCGTCAACGAAGAACTGGCCGCCACCGCCTTGTGGGGCACGCAGCAACTGGGCTTTGCGCCGCCGGGGGTCAATAAATATGACGGCGTGTTTGGCATCTGGTACGGCAAGGGCCCGGGCGTGGACCGCTGCTCGGACGTGTTCAAGCACGCCAATATGGCCGGAACCACGCCCTGGGGCGGCGTGTTGGCCGTGGCCGGGGATGACCACCTGTCCAAAAGCTCCACAGCCGCGCACCAGAGTGACCACATCTTCAAGGCCTGTGGCACGCCCTTGTTTTTTCCGGCCAGCGTGCAAGACGTGCTCGACTTGGGGCTACACGGCATTGCCATGAGCCGCTACGCCGGCGTTTGGGCCGGCATGAAAACCATCCAGGAAATTGTCGAGTCCAGCGCCGCCGTGGACGTGGACCCGCAGCGCGTGCGCATCCAGATCCCCACCGACTTTGCCATGCCCCCCGGCGGCGTGCACATCCGCTGGCCTGACGCCGCGCTCGACCAAGAAGCCCGCTTGTTCGATACCAAGTGGTACGCCGCGCTGGCCTACATCCGCGCCAACCGTCTTAACTACAACGTGATTCAAGGCGCCCATGATCGCTTTGGCCTGATGGCCAGCGGTAAGGCCTTTAACGATACGCGCCAGGCGTTGTTGGACCTGGGGCTGGACGACGCCACCTGCCAGCGCGTCGGCATTCGCCTGCACAAGGTGGCGGTGGTGTGGCCGCTCGAAGCCCAGCTCACGCGCGAATTTGCGACTGGCTTGCAAGAAATCTTGGTAGTGGAAGAAAAGCGCCAGGTCATTGAATACCAGCTCAAGGAAGAGCTGTACAACTGGCGCGCCGATGTGCGCCCGCGCGTGCTGGGCAAGTTCAACGAAGTGGAAAGCGACAGCCCCTATGGGGGCGGTGGCGAATGGTCCATGCCCAACCCCAGCGCCAACACCTTGCTGCGCGCCAATGCTGATTTGTCGCCCGCGCTGATTGCCCGCGCCATCGCCCAGCGTCTGAAAAAGCTGGGGGTGGACGCCGACGTGGCCGCACGCATGGACGCGCACATCGCTGTGCTCGACGCCAAAGAGCGCGCCATGCAAACACTGCAACTGGGCGCGCCGCTGGGGGACCGCCAGCCCTGGTTTTGCTCAGGTTGCCCGCACAACACCAGCACCAAGGTGCCCGAGGGCTCGCGCGCCATGGCCGGCATTGGCTGCCATTTCATGAGCATTTGGATGGACCGCGCCACCACGGGCTTCACCCAAATGGGCGGTGAGGGCGTGCCCTGGGTCGGCCAGCAGCCCTTTGCCAACGACCAGCACATATTCGCCAACTTGGGTGACGGCACCTATTTCCACAGCGGCCTGCTGGCGGTGCGCCAGTCGATTGCAGCGGGCGTGAACATTACCTACAAGATTTTGTACAACGACGCGGTGGCCATGACCGGCGGCCAGCAGGTGGGCGAGCGGCCCGAGGGCCACAGCGTGGTCCAAATCGCCCAAAGCATGCGCGCCGAAGGCGCCCAGCGCATCGTGGTGGTCACCGACGAGCCTGACAAATACGCTAGCGCCAAAGGCCTGCCCGACGGCGTGCACGTGGAGCACCGCGACGAACTCGACCGCATACAGCGCGAATTCCGGGAGATCAAGGGCGCCACCGTCATCATTTACGACCAAACCTGCGCCACCGAAAAACGCCGTCGCCGCAAGCGCGGCACGCTGGTCGACCCGGCGGTGCGCGTGGTGATTAACGAGCTGGTCTGCGAAGGCTGCGGCGACTGCGGCGCACAAAGCAATTGCATCAGCGTCGAACCGCTGGAAACCGACTTTGGCCGCAAGCGCCAGATCAACCAGAGCACGTGTAACAAAGACATCTCCTGCGTCAAAGGCTTTTGCCCTAGTTTTGTGACCGTCGAAGGCGGCAGCTTGCGCAAGAAAAAAGCGCCTGCGCTGACAGCGCCAGGCCAGCACGACGACATTCCAGAACCCGCTATCCCCGACCTGACCACCGCGATTGACGGCGTATGGGGCCTGGTGGTGGCCGGTGTGGGCGGCACCGGCGTGATCACCATCGGCCAACTCCTGGGCGTGGCAGCGCACATCGAGGGCAAGGGCATCGTCACCCAAGACGCCGGGGGCCTAGCGCAAAAAGGCGGCGCTACCTGGAGCCACGTGCTCATTGGCCAGACGCAAGACGCCATCCGCACCACCCGCGTCGGCATGGCCTGCGCCGACCTGGTGATTGGCTGCGACCCCATCGTCACCGCCGGCAAAGAAACCTCTATGCGCCTGCGCGCCGGGCGCAGCCACGTGGTCATGAACAGCCACAGCGCACCCACTGCCGCCTTTGTGAAAAACGCCAACTGGGCCAACCCCGGTGAGGCCTGCATTGCGCAGATCGCCGACACCTTGCAAGACCCCACCGCGCTGGGCTGCGTGGACGCCGAGGGCATCGCCAGCCAATTACTGGGAGACAGCATCTTTACCAACCCGGTGATGCTGGGCTTTGCCTGGCAAAAGGGCTGGATTCCGCTGGAGCAAGCATCCTTGTTGCGCGCCATGGAACTCAACGCCGTGGCGGTAGAAAAAAACCACGCCGCCTTCCAATGGGGTCGCCGCGCCGCGCATGACTCGGCTGCCGTGGCGCGCGCCCTGCAACCCGGCCAGACCGTGCAGTTTGTGCGCGCACCGCAAGAGCGCGCCGCCACGCTGGACGCCTTTGTGCAGCAGCGCGCCACGTTTTTAACCGCCTACCAAAACGCCGCCTACGCCCGCCGCTACACCGCCTTTGTAGAGCGCGTGCGCCAGACGGAGCAAGCAGCGCAGGCAGCGGATTGCGGCCCCGCGGCGCAGCCTACCGACGCGCAAAGCCTGCCCCTGAGCTTTGCCGTAGCGCGCTACCTGTTCAAGCTGATGGCCTACAAAGACGAATACGAGGTCGCCCGCCTGCACAGCGACCCGGCCTTTGGCAAAAAGATCGGCGCCATGTTTGAGGGCGACTACCAAGTGCACTACCACCTGGCCCCACCCCTGCTGGCCAAAAAGAACGACAAGGGCGAGTTGCAAAAGCAAAAGTTTGGCCCGCTGATGGCCTGGGGCTTCAGGCTGCTGGCGCCACTTAAAGTTCTGCGCGGCACCGCGCTCGACCCGTTTGGCCGAACGGAAGAGCGCCGCCAGGAGCGTGCGCTGATTGCCAGCTACCAAAGCACGCTCGCCTCCTACATAGACAAGCTCGGCCCCACCAACGCCGCCGACGCCCTGGCCTTCGCCAAACTGCCCGAGCAGATTCGCGGCTTTGGCCACGTCAAGGCGCGCCACATTGCGGCGGTGCGGGGGCAGTGGGAGGGCTTTGGGGGGAGCTTGTAAGGGCGTTTTCGCGCTACTCTGCGCTTTCAGGCAAAAAAAGACGGGCTCTTCGGAGCCCGTTTTTTTATGCACGTCGCGTTAGCGATTATTCGAATATGCAGGGAATTTCAAACGCGGCGTGCGGGCTACCTGCGTCTAATTCCCTCGGTTGATTTGATTGCCTATTTGCCAGACGATTGCCAAATGTGAACTAATATGAAGCATCGCGCCAAAGCGCAAAAACAGGTCAGGGACGGCCGTGCAGATTATGAAAATTCATCGCAGGGTGGCGGGTTTTTGGGGTGATGGGTGGGCGCCCAATCGGCTGCGGCGCACCAGGAGCAGCCTGTGAGCCAGCAGTTCTTCGAGAAGCCGATTCTCAACTCCCCTTATGTGTATCCCGCCCGGCATTGGGTGCTGGACGAAACGGGGCAACCCACCCACCACGTCAAAGCGGCCCGGCGCGTGGCCGAATTTGTTACCCATATCAAAGAAAGCTTCTTCGTGCGCCACGCCTACTTTCTGGGCGCCAGCGACCCCCACAAATCCCTCAAAACCACGCTCAAAGCCGACATCAACCCCGAGGCCTGGGCATCACTGCACAGCGATACCTCGCGGGCGTTTGACAAACCGACTTCAGGGCGGATTGCGGTGAAGGTGATTAATCACCTTGGGGATGAGGTGATGAAGGTTTTTAGGGTTTGAAAGTCATTCACCATGAAAAAACTAGATATTCAGAACGCCACCGATACGCCAAAGCCGGAGAACTTAATCTGGTCACGCTTTTTATGTCTACGCGCGATGGATGAAGGTTGCCTTAGCAATCTCGTTGAACTTGCCATTCAAATAAACCCGCAATTACAAAACCCATTTCAGGTGTTTATTGAAGCAATGAGGGGGATTAATAAAATTGCTTGCCTACCGTTTAACTTGACGATTCGAGAAAAGGTTGAAGCATTACGGAATAGGAAATTCAATACATTAATTCGGAAATATGAAAATTTAGTTCAGCAGCATGATTTTGAAACCCGCGACGGTTGGGTTTCAAGGATCAAAGAACGCGTTTTGAGCGAAATCAATGAAACTAACAAACAGGTATTTGAGAAGGAAATTGAAGTGATTCTTAGTGAAACAGCTGACGCATTACTTTCAATTGCGGAACCAGAAATAATTGACACTGCGTCCCGAGAGTTGAGGTACCAAACTGCAGTTTCGCTATGGTCATGCTTAGAGACATTAATAAAAGACCATATAATTGATCTAATTAATTTGAAACCTTGCATTATGGAGAAAATATGCGATCAAAAGTCTTTGAAAACTGATTTAGGTCTTGAAAAAATCGATCTTGCGATTCTTATTGAAAATAATTTTGATCTACGCGATAAAATGGGGGTTATTATTTTTTCAAACTCAAATGCCGCCAAGATCGGAAATTTAAAGAGAATTTTAGATTTGATATATCCCACATCAAAGTTATCAAGCGCATTAAGTGGCGTTTATTTATACGAATTAAATTTACAAAGGAATTTAATTGTCCATCATCGTGGTGTTTGTGATTTGGAATACCTTAAAAGATCGTCATTGCAACTGGAAATAGGTCAAAAAATTGATGTGACACCCGGTTTAATTGTCAAGTTGTACGAAGAAATTTCTCGATTCGCAACTAGCTTGGCTGATGAAGCAATAACGCTGAATGACGCGCCCTCGAACTGAAAGAATCACATCTCACCCCCTGAAGCGTTTGGCAATAAGCGCTTCATTGTTTAGTTAACAACCTTTCGACGCCTCCAGAAAACCGCTGCTGCTGTTCACCGAAGGCTGGTCTGGGTGCAAGTAGCCTGCGCTCCATCCTTGGCCACCTTTAGCGTTAATTCAAACCCTAGCGCCTTCATCACCTTGAACAAGGTGTCCGAGCTGGGGGCGCGTTCGCCTGACAGGCTTTTGTACAGGCTTTCGCGGGAAAGGCCGGTGTCGCGGGCCAGTTGCGTCATGCCACGGGCGCGGGCGATGTCGCCTAGTGCAGCAGCCAGCTCGGCTGGATCGCCGTCGGCCAGCACTTGGCGCAGGTATTCGGCAACGTCTTCTTCTGTGCCAAGGTAGTTGGCCATGTCGAAAGGCCGGGTTCTGATGGTGATTGCGTTCATGGTGTTAACTCCTTGGCTATGGCCTTTGCGGCTTCAATGTCGCTTGCTTGGCTGGATTTGTCGCCGCCGCCCAGCATCATGATCACGAGTTCGCCGCGTTGTAGGTAGTACATCCGCCAGCCGGGACCGAAAAACTCGCGCATTTCCCAGACGCCTTCGCCCACCGGCTTGACATCCCCCAGATTGCCCCGCATGGCTTTGCCCAGCCGTCTGCGCAGTCGAATCCGCGTGGGCTGGTCCCGCAGGCTGTTCACCCAATCGATGAAAGCGTCGGTTTCTAGGACGGTGTACATGGGCAAATTGTAGCCACAAGGCTACGAATATATCAAGCGTTCAGCGCAGGGCGCGTCTTCGCTCCAGCGGATGGGCTCTGGAACCACCGCGCCGGCGATGGGGAGCACGGTGTTGTGGCACGATCATGGCCATGTTCAGTGTTCGCGCCACACTGGACCATAGTCGCAATGTTTTGTTGGTCACTTGGGCTATGGTGAAAAGAGATTGTTAACGTGAAAGAGCTTTCATGATTGGGGTGCTGCGCACCTTCATGAAAGTTAGAGCGAACGCCGAGCATTCACCAAAGGACCTCACCATAAACCGCCGCGACGCCACCCTCAGCACCCTAGCCACCGCCATGACCTGGGGCGCCGCCCGCGGCCAGACTGCGCCGCAAGACTGGGCCACCTACTCGAACCCGCAGTTGGGCGTCGCCTTCAAACACCCGGCGGGCATGAAGGTCTCGACCTACCAGGCCGGTCAAAAGCGGGTGGCGGAGTATTTGGCCATGGAGCCTTATGCGCAAGTTAACTTTGAGGTGTCGCTCAACGCCACCGGCCGCAATTTGGCGGACTACATCTCGGCCTATCTGCGCGTGTTCAAGGCGCAAACCAGCGCGGTGATGGTGGGCGGTGTGGCTGCAGTCAAGGGCGTCATTGCTTATCCCAATCCGGGCAACTCCTATTTCTTTACGGCCCCAGGCGCCCGCGCGCCGGTGTTTTCGCTGGGCTTTATGGGCGATACGGCGGGCCTGGAGCGCGCGCTGCTCGATTCGGTGCGCTTTAGCAAGCCCGACGGCAGCTTTGTCGCGTCTGGCAACTACCCCGACTATGGCGCCACGTTTGGCAGCGACGATTCCGAGGCTGGCAAGGCGCTGCGCCGGGCCTTGGGCATCAAGTAGAGCGTGGCGTGCTGCACATGGAGCTGCACCCAATGCCTATGGCTGGCGGGCCTAAGCGGCGTCCTTCGCCACCTTCGGTCATCCATCATGCGGCAATAGGCTGCTGAAAAACCCGAATCCTCGGCGCGATTTTTTCGGTCAAGGTGCGTGCCGCAATCCGCATGTCGTACTCGGTCTGCAGATTCATCCAGAACCGTGGTTCCATATTGAAAAACAGGCCCAGCCGCACTGCTGTATCCGCAGTAACCGGCCGGTTGCCATTGACCAAATCACTGATACGGCTGGGTGAAACGTCAATGTCTGCGGCTAGCTGACGGGCGGAGATGCCCATCGGCTTCATGAAGTCTTCCAGCAGAATTTCGCCGGGGTGAATTTCATCAAGTAGTTCGGTCATAGTTAACTCCTAGTGGTAGTCCACGATTTCAACTTGGTAGGCGCTGTCGTCATGCCACACAAAACAGATTCGCCATTGGTCGTTAACCCGGATACTGTGTTGCCCCCGGCGGTTGCCCTTCAGCGCTTCAAGCTGATTCCCGGGAGGCACCCTCAAACTGGTCAAATCGGTAGTGGCATGCAGTTGCAAGAGCTTGCGCCGCGCCACGCGTTCTATGTTCCTGAAGCGGGGCACCGCCTTGCTTGCGAAGAGCGCCTCGGTATCGACACATAAGAACGAGCGGATCATGGCTTAATTTTGATCTGCGACGCGGAATCTGTCAAACGGGCCGAAGCTTTCATGTGCGCCGCCACCTCCCCCTACACTCCCCCCATGAACCTCAACCTCTGGCTTCTCGCCCTTTGCCAAGGCCTATTGCTTACCAACAACATCGCCTTCATTGCCATCAACGGTCTGGTCGGCCTACGCTTGGCGCCGGCGGGCTGGATGGCGACGCTGCCCGTGATGGGTTATGTGGTGGGGGCGGCGCTGAGTACGCCGCTGGTGGCGTACAGCCAAGGGCGCTGGGGGCGCAAAGTGGCGTTCCAGTCGGGATTGGTGGTGGCGTTCTTGTCGGCTTTGCTGGCGGCTTGGGCGATATTTACGCAACAGTTTTGGTGGGTGGTGGTGGCCACGGTGGTGGCGGGCTATTACAGCGCCAACGGCCAGTTGTATCGCTTTGCCGCCGCTGAGCTGGCGCTGCCCGGCGCGCGCGAACGGGCGGTGTCGCTGGTGCTAGCCGGGGGTTTGCTGGGCGCCATCGTCGGGCCCAACCTGGCGGCGCGCTCGCGCAGTTTGCTCGACGTGCCTTTTGCCGGGGCCTACCTGGCGCTGGCAGTGGTGGCGCTTTTGTCCATGGTGCTGATGGCCTCTATTACTTTTGCGCCCGAGCCGCCTAAGCCCGCGGTGGGCAGCACCGTGCGCGCGGGCCGCAGCGCGCTGCAGATGCTGCGCGAGCCGGTGTTCATGGTCGCCTGCATGGCCGGCGCCCTGGGTTATGGCGTCATGAACCTGCTGATGGCCGCCACGCCGCTGGCCATGCAGCAGTGTGGACTGAGCTTTGAGAGCATCGCCGTGGTGCTGGAATGGCACGTAATCGGCATGTTTGCGCCGGGCTTTTTTACCGGCAACCTGATTCGCCGCTTCGGCGCCTTGCCGGTGATGGGCGTGGGCGTGTTGCTCAACGCGCTGTGCATTGGCGTGGCGCTGACCGGGCAAGACTTGCACCAGTTCACGGTGGCGCTGTTTTTACTGGGCGTGGGATGGAACTTTTTGTTCACTGGCAGCACCAGCCTGTCGCTGGCGGCCTACGCGCCCGAAGAAAAAGACCGAGCGCAGGCAGTGATCAATTTTGCGGTGTTCGCGGTGATGGCGCTTACCTCGTTTGCCTCGGGGGCGCTAGTCACCACCCAAGGCTGGGACATGCTGAATGCGGGCTCCATGGTGCCGGTGGTGCTGACCGGGGGCTTGCTTTGGTGGCTGCACCGCCAGCGCCGCACCGCGGTGGCCTGAGCGGCGTCACAGGCGCCCGTAACAGGCGTGGGGCCAAATGGCCCCCCTTACAATGACTGGCTAACCGATATCCACCCGCGCAGGGTGGCCGTGCTGCGCGCCGCGGCACTTTTTACAAACCTTCCGGGAGTTATTACGTGTTTATTTCCTCTGCATTTGCCCAATCCGCCCCAGTCGCCGCCGCCGGGGGTGACCTGCAATCCACGTTGATGAGCATGCTGCCGCTGGTTTTGATGTTTGTGGTGCTGTATTTCGTGATGATCCGCCCGCAAATGAAAAAGCAAAAAGAACACAAGTCCATGATCGACGCACTCGCCAAGGGCGACGAAGTGGTTACCTCAGGTGGCATGCTGGGCAAAGTCAGCAAGATGGGCGATAACCACATCGGCCTAGAAGTGAGTAGCGGTGTGGAGGTGCAGGTGCAACGCAGCGCCGTGGTGCAGGTGCTGCCAAAAGGCTCGCTCAAGTAAGCGGCCCCATTCGCCTTCCATAGCCCCTGCGCCCCGCGCGCATTTCCCTGACTGTCCGAGCCGCCCCCCATGAACCGATATGCCCTGTGGAAGTACGTGATCCTTGCGGTTGCCATTCTTGTTGGCGGCTTGTACGCCTTGCCCAATGTGTTTGGCGAATCCCCGGCGGTGCAGGTGTCTGTGGCCAAGGGCTCCATGACGCTGGACCTGGGCACGGTAGCGCGGGTCGAAGAAGCCATTAAAGCTGCCGGATTGAGCGCCGATGCGGTCAGCCTGGACGGCAATTCCATCAAAGCGCGCTTTGCCAATACCGATGCCCAGCTAAAGGCCAAGGGCGCGATCCAAACGGCCCTGAACCCGGATGCCGCCGATCCCTCTTTTGTGGTCGCGCTCAACCTCTTGTCCCGCTCACCTGCCTGGTTAAGCGCTTTGCATGCCTCGCCCATGTACCTGGGTTTGGACCTGCGCGGCGGCGTGCATTTCATGCTGCAAGTGGACATGCAAGCGGCCTTGAGCAAAAAGGCTGAATCCCTGGCCGGCGATTTGCGCAGTGCCTTTCGTGACAAAACTGTGCGCCACGGCGGCATCAGCCGCAGCGGCCAGACAGTGGAAATCCGCTTTCGCGACGCCGCCATGCTGGAGGCGGGCAAACGCCTGATCCAAGCCGAATTCCCTGACCTGACCACGGTGGAGACCCCAGAGGCCGACGGCTTCAAAATGGTCGCCAGCATCCAGCCCGTGGCCGCGCGCCTGGTGCAAGAGCAGGCGCTCAAGCAAAACATCACCACTTTGCACAACCGCATCAACGAACTTGGCGTGGCCGAGCCGGTGATCCAGCAGCAAGGCCAAGACCGCATCGTGGTGCAGCTGCCCGGCGTGCAAGACACGGCTAAGGCCAAAGACATCTTGGGCCGCACCGCCACCTTGGAAATCCGCATGGTCGACGAAGGTGCCGACGCCCGCGCGGCTGAGGCGGGCAGTGGCCCAGTGCCGTTTGGCTCCGAGCGCTTTTTGGAGCGCAATGGCCAGCCGGTGGTGGTCAAAAAGCAAGTCATCCTGACCGGCGAGAACCTGACCGACGCCCAACCCGGCTTTGACAGCCAAACGCAGGAGGCCGCCGTGCACCTGACGCTGGATGCCAAGGGCGCGCGCATCTTCCGCGACGTCACGCGCGAGAGCGTGGGCAAGCGCATGGCGATTTTGCTGTTTGAAAAAGGCAAGGGCGAGGTGGTCACCGCGCCAGTGATTCGTTCGGAAATCGGTGGCGGC
>Ga0214919_10003051_pt1 | contig 25732 bp, 22 predicted proteins | sample LL1503_MetaG_FD_177994 | JGI IMG/M metagenome (GOLD analysis project Ga0214919, IMG submission 177994) | Freshwater microbial communities from Lake Lanier, Atlanta, Georgia, United States - LL-1503 | ecosystem: Environmental > Aquatic > Freshwater > Lake | place: USA: Georgia | collected... | reverse complement strand
CAGTGCCTCAAATGGCCCCCAGTTTTCATTTGGTACTAACGGCAGGATCACCCCGGTAATCGCGGCAAACTGCAATGCCATCCGCACATCTTCCTTGCTGAATTTCCGGGACATACGATGCACGTACGGTTTCAGGGCCAGCAGGATCACCACCGTCATTGTCAGCACCAAGGCGACCTTCTCTTGGTGCCAAGCCACTAAACCACCGATCAGATAGGTCAGGAGCCCGACAGCACCAGTAGTGTAGCCGTGCCCGTCGTGTTTTTTCTGCTTAAAGAAAAGAAAAAGACTAATCCAAATTCCCATCGCGATAAATCCCGCCAAAAAGAAAAGCGGATGGACAGTTTGCGTGAAATATCCGCAAAGGTTTCCCAGCAAGGCCCAAAAAGTGAAGGTTCTTAACCCAGCCAAAAGATGAGTTTTTGGATGCCAGTTTTCCTCATCCCATTGACGCTCCAGTCCGATCAGTGCCCCTAAGCAAAGGCTGACCAACAAGGATTTAAGTAGTTCAAGACCCAGCACGACTCAATGTAACAACCTCCATCCTTGGGGCCAACTTTATGAATTAAATACGCAGTTCCATTTGCTATGTCCCAAATAGGATGTATTTTAGGAGTGCCATGATTAAGCGTAAAGGTGCCACAAAACATCGATTCGCGAGAAAGAATAAGATCTGCTGTAAGAATGTATTTTTGTCCCCCTGCCATGGGATGATGCCTGAACTCCTCCGCATCTTTTTCCTAAAACATTTCGCATTAAAAGCAAAGGCGCATCCCGCTAAACGTCGCCCCTATCGGCGAGGTGACTTCATTATGCATAACGGCGATTACCCGCTACCAAAACTCATGGGAAAGAACTACTGCCTTGGCATTTACAAGTCAGACTGGAACACGACTAAAATCACTTTTTGGAAGCGAGCTGGGGCAACTAGCTTTTTCGATCTAAGTGATCCCCTTGAGTCCTGGGTCGTTTTATTCAAGGAAATGGTCGGCGGAAAATCACCTTTTGGAACAATTAGTCTAAAGAAAAAGATATAGCCCCCTATACTTAATTTTCGTTTTTTGGTTACCCCCCCCCCCTAGACGACTCTACTTACATTCTCGCCTATTATTACTATGGGCATAGTGTGCATGAACTATGGCTGTGCCTCGTATTTTTCTCTCCCCCAACTGGGGAATTGCAACCGAACTGGTTCGCAATTACCTGCAGTACCACGCCCTTGCTCCGGTTTTTTTCCTAAACAGTTACAAACTCCCACCCCAAAAGAAGGATCTCGTTCTCCACAACGGAAAGTCGGAACTAAATCACGCTCTCGACACCGAAGTCATCCTCATCGTGTACAAAGAAGGATGGCACCTTCTCGAAATGGTTTTCTGGAAAAACCGTGGAGCCTCTGGTTGGGTTGATCTACAGGATGATCCCAAAGATTTTGAGTCGGTCCTAAAGAAGGCGCTCAACGGTCATACGCCGGTTGCGACACGCAGCACCGAACCCTATGTGCCGAAACTGAATGGTTTTCTGGACCGTAAAACCGGCCGTCACCTGACCCGCCGAGAGCTCGATATTGCTACTCGCTTGATCCGTGGCTCCACCGACAAGGAGATTGGCAAACAACTCAAGATCACCTGGGGCACGGTTCATAACCACCGCAAATCGATCTACAGAAAACTCGGGGTTCATTCGGTCCCACAGATGATTCACAAGCTACAGGGCCTAGATAAGAAAGCCTGATTCTTAGAATCTCCAGTTCAGCCCGACCTCAAGGGCGTGATTGAAGGAAGATTCCCCTGCTCCGCTTTCTGCAATGCTTGGAATGGGCGTGCAGAGTAGTTTGTAATCCAGTTCCAGATCCATATCCGGCATGATTTCAAAAGAAACCCCAGCACCCAATTCACACACATAGTTCCAAGTATAACTGTAATAACTCGACCTTCCCACCTGTCGGGCAATCTCATTGCCGACCGTTAAAATATCACAAACCCCACCAAACCCACCTACTGCATGACCCCGGATAGGACCTTCTGTAGGCCACGTCCCTCTCACCGTGCCCATCAAGGGAACCTGATAAAATCCACCCTCCCCGTGCAGGATCAGGCTGTTGTATTGGACGGAATCCAATGAATTATAGAGGAAGGAAGCCTCCCCACCCAACCGCAGCCACGGAAATACGTCATAACCGGGTTCGAGATCCAAACGGATACCCGGATTAAAGACGAACCGCTGATAAATAAGACCCGACCCATTCCGACCACTCAACGCCTGCTGAAAGCACGCCCCAACCCCTGTCCGAAAGACAAATCCATCCTCCCACTGTTGGCCAGGAGTTTCAACCTCCGGGGTCGATACGGTCTTGGATTCCGTGCCAGCAATTTCCTGACTACTTACAGAATAAGTGCCCAGTACGAGAAAAACGCCGAAAATACTTCCCAAAAGAGAAAAGGAAGGAAGATGTAATGACATCAGCTTTGTTTTTTTACAAGCGTGGCTAACTCCTCAAGGGGCATCGCCGTTCCAAATAGATAACCCTGGCCGTATTGGCAGCCGATTTTTCTAAGATAGTCGACTTCCACCTGGTTTTCAATCCCTTCGGCAACAACCGAAAGCTCCAAACTTCTAGCGATGGCGATCACAGAATTTAGGACTGCCTGAAGCCTGGAATCTCCGGATACGATGGCGCCGAGTAACGGCCGGGGTATTTTCAATTCATGGACTGCAAGCTGTGAAAGGCGTAGCAGATTGCTGTAGCCAATTCCAAAATCATCCACTGCGATTTGTACACCCGCTTTTGAAAGCACAGCAATATTTTGCCTTACAGTACCGTTTGTAGGCATAAGTCCTTCCTCAAGGATTTCGAGCTTAAGAAATCTTGGTTTTATCCCTCCCTTCTCAATCCGCTCAAGCAGGCGTTCCGCATAACCCACAATGGCCAGAATTCCCGGCGAAATATTGAATGAAAAACGAAATTCACTAATTTGCAGAAAAGTTTGAATATTTGAACCGCAGGTCAGAAGAAAGTTGCCTATTACCTCCTCATCAATTAGGGGCAAGGAAGCCGTTCGAATGAGGGCGTCCATAAACTCTGCTGCCGCCATAATGTTACCGTTTTTGTTGCGAAACCGAAGCAACCCTTCTGCCCCGACGGTACGACCGGTCTTCAAGCAGACAATTGGCTGAAAATATAAAAAGAGATTATTCTTTCTGACGGCTTCAGAGATGTCCGAGTCCAAAGCGATTTGGCGCTTCAGTTCCACAATAATGCTTTCGTCCACCATAGAGATAACAGTTTCTCCGGATTGTCTGATCTTTCGCATCGCCTCATCGCACTGAGCCAGAATCTCCGCTACAGTCTCATCAGGAGTCTTCAAGACAACCCCCCCAATGGAAGCCTCGACGTGAATACTCAAGTTCCTGACTCGCAAAGGGAGAGCAAAACAATCTTTGATAGATCTGAAAAGACTCTGGATTTCAGATTCAAGCCTTTCGCGCTTAATAAGCAGAAAGAATCTGTCACTTCCTAGACTCCCTACCATATCCTGGCCATGACAAATGGCATTCAGCCTGCGCGCGATCATGACCAGAATCTGATCAGCCACAGTGATCCCATAGGTTATATTGAACTGCTTGAAATTGTTAAGATTAATTGAGAAAAAGACGACATTAGGTGCCGTTGGATCAACGGCTTTTAAATGAGCTTCCAATCTTTCCAATAGTAGGGAACGTGAGGCGGCTCCCGTCAGCGGGTCATGGGTGGCGAGGCGCACCATTTCAGTTTTAACCTGTGCCTGTTCCTCCTCATATAGACGTCGGGCCATACGGTTGGACGACTCATCCAGCGCCCTTAAGACTGCGGGTGCCAATCGCCCTGCGATTCTTTCTTTGAGGACAAAATCGGCAGCCCCCTTCTGTAAGAGCCCCACAGCGGTGTCCTCACTGACTTCACCCGTCACGACAATCGCGGGCACATTTGGACAAAGCTTCTTAGCTAAAACGATTGCTTCCTCTCCATTGATATCAGGCAGATTATAATCCACTAGAATGATATCTGGAGAAAAGCTCAGAAGCGCTTTGTGATATTCATCTCGGGTATTCGCACGATGCCATACAAAGGAAATTCTCGCCTTCCTCAGTTCGCGAATTTCCAGTTCTGCATCAAATTCGGTATCCTCCAAGATGAGGATCCGAATCGTTCGTTCGGTTGACTTCATGAAGTACCTTTGACAATGGGAGGTTTATTTAGAATTAGCCAGTACAGGCCCACTTCACGAATAGATTTAAAAAATTTCTCGTAATCCACAGGCTTCACAATGTAGCTGTTGGCACCAAGTTGATAGGATTCGATCAGGTCTGACTCGACCTGAGAGGAGGTCAGGATGACGATGGGGACTATTTTCGTTTCCTTGTTAGATCGAAGCACCTTAAGCACCTCGAGACCATTCACTTTCGGAAGCTTTAAATCCAAAAGAATCACTTTCGGTAAAAGCCCTTTTCTGGCGCTATAGGTTCCTTGCCGGAAAAGATAATCGATGGCTTCCTGCCCGTCTTTCAGATGCACAATTGCATTAGCTAGGTTGCTGTCTTTCAGACTTCGGATAGCAAGGAGTGCGTCATTCGGATTGTCCTCCACAAGGAGGACATCAGTAGTTTCTTGATTCATGGATTTACCTCGGTTTGTTTGTTTCGTTTATGGGTTGATCTGGAAGGGGTAAGCGTTGCAATTCTGTGTTTTGTTTCTTGGAATCCGGAATTGTGAAATAGAAGGTTGCTCCTTGGCCCACCTTGCCTTCCCCCCAGACTCGACCACCGTGACGCATGATAATGCGTTGAACGAGAGCCAGTCCAACTCCAGTTCCAGGAAACTCCTCGGCGTTATGTAGCCGACTAAAGACGCCAAATAATTTGCTCACAAAACGCATATCAAACCCGGCGCCATTATCTTTAATAAAATAAACCCTCTCCCCTTCTTTGCCCTCAGTCGTACCGATCTCGATTTCGGATTTCTCTTTTTTCCCGGTGAACTTGATGGCATTGGCAATTAAATTTGTCCAAACTTGTCTGATCATCGGCTCCGTTCCGAAAGCTGGTGGAATTTGATGAAGAATCAGGCGAATATCCCGCCCTGCTTCAAGGGCTTTCAACTCATCAAAGACCTGAAGCGCCATTGGTTCCATCTCAATGATCTTGGGCTCAATCTGCTGCCTTCCCAATCGAGAGAAGGCTAACAGATCGTCAATCAGTCGCCCCATCCGCTTGGCTTCCGATCGGATTACCCCGATCAAGCGCTTTCCCTCATTATCGATCTTGGGGGCATAATCCTCCTCCACGATTCGAGAGAATCCGTCGATAGCCCTTAGAGGAGCCCGTAAATCGTGGGAAACAGAATATGTAAAGGCATCAAGTTCATTCACTAAAAACTCTAACTCGGCGGCCCGTTTCGCTAGTTGCTCATTGAGACGACGAACTTCCTCCGCCCTTCCCACTGTTTCCGTGATATCCAGATTAATGCCAACAATGCGACGCGTTTTTCCGTCCGAGCTGGCAATCGCCGCGTCCGATGAACGGATTATCCTGGTAGCTTTGTCTGAACGCCGAATGATGCGGAATTGCCTTTGCTGCGTTCCGACCTTTGCCACCGTCTCGAGTAGCGATGCCTCTTGAATAGGCAGATCATCAGGATGAACGTTGGAGCGCCATTCCGCATAAGAGAGCATTCCATTACTGCTTTCTGGCATACCATAAATGCGAAACATCCAAGAATCCCAACGAATCAAGTTGCTGGTCACATCCCAGTCCCATATTCCGATATGAGCGGCTTCGGCGGCCATTTGAAGACGTTCATTTGCTTCGGTCAGAGCTATTGTTCGCTCCATCACGCGTTTTTGCAAATCAAGGTTCAATTGAAGAATTTCTTTCTCGACGAGCTTTCGACGAGTCATATCCCGTGCGGACGCAAATACGCCTTGAACTTTTCCACAGTCGTCCCGGTAAAGAGCGGCATTATAGAGAACATCGGTAAGATGCCCTGTGGCGTCTCGGATTGTTAACGAAAAGTCCCGAACCTGTCCTTCCGATAAAACGCGCTGATAACCCTCACGCGCCTTTTTCGGCTCCGTAAAGTAAATTGGAAATTCAGTGCCAAGAAGCTTCTCCCGGGGATAACCAGTTACCTGAATCGTGGCCTGATTCACGTCGGTGATCTTGCCATCGGGACTGATGGTGACCAAGGGATCAAGATTTGCCTCAATTAGGCTCCGAGAATAATTACTCATCTCATGAAGAGTTGACTCAGAACGACTCCGTACTTTTTTTGAGCTTATCGCAGAAAACAAGGCAATAACCACCAAGAAGAGGCAAAGGACCGAGCCAATCAGGCTTGCTAGAATTAGGTGGCTTTCATGTAATGGCCCAATCGCGCCTTGCTGCGACGCATGCAAATATCTCCATTGAGACCAGATGACGATTATGTTGAAACTGATCACTGCGGAGAAAAAGACGAGAAGGTTCCGGTGCTCGTTCAGCTTAAGAAAGGACGCTTTCTTTCCACAGGAACTCAGTTCTTTGACGAGAGATTTACTTTTCAGGATTCCCACCTCAATTTCTTTCTACGAAAGAATTTCTTTGACCGCTTATGGTTGCATCGAACTTTGCGCGATGATTGAGTAATATGGGCCCAACGGGGCTTTTTAGTGATAGTACGTTTTGCGTCGGACGCGGTTTCCCAAGCTCATATCCCTGGGCATAGGAGATTCCCAAGGAACGGATCAGTGTGAGATCAGAACGATTGGCAACCCCTTTAGCGACAACTCGGATTTTCATGTCATAAAACAGCTGGATCATCCCTTTGACAAACGATTCGCCAAGAGCGTTCTTCTTGGCGGAGCGCCATAAGGAAGGATCCAGTTTAATCATTGATACAGAAAACTCCAAAACCTCTCTTAAACTTTCTGTGCCTCTGCCATAATTATCTAAGGCAAAAGAGAAGCCCGAGCGATTCAGCTTTTCAGCAAGAAGTCTACCCGCACGCAACTCAGAAAGACCGGCCTCCTCTGATACTTCCAAAATCAATCGGCGCGGATCGATGTTGGCCCGCCGAGCGGTGGAGATGAGATCGCGTGCCAGATTTGTATCCGCAAGCAGTTCCCGCCCGATGTTAGCGCTTAATCTTAATTTTGGATCCCTCGCGAGAAGTTCCAGACAGCGGTGCATTACCATGGAAGACAACTGAATGCGCATACCTAATCTCTCAACGGTTGGCACTACGGAATCGGCCATGACCAACCCGCCAGGAGTCCACAGCCGGAATAGAGCCTCGTGCAAAACTACTTTTCCGGCTTTGAGCTCTCTTACGGGCTGAATCCAAAGTTCAAATTTCCCCGCTTGAAGGGCCTGACTGACACCACGTGTCCACCAAGCCCTTACAGATGGTGAGTCGACTCGTTTATCTTTGACAACTTCGATACGCGATTTGCCGAGGAGCTTTGCTCGTCGTAGGCCTGCTTCGACCGTGCGAAATACCTGCGTTGCTGAGTCTCCTTGGCAAGATTTGACGAGCCCCACACTGAGGGAGAGTTCAAGCGCCGACCCATTCCGGCGGCGTCGGCGGGCCAGAGAAGCAACAAGTTTTCGTGCACTTTGATAGGCACGCTTCATCTGGCCCCCTTTTAGGAAAACCGCAAATTCATCTCCTCCTAACCGCGCCATTAAGGCTTGAGATCCGAAATGCTCGCGAAGATGTCGGGCAATCTGGCAAAGCATGGCATCACCTTCGTCATGCCCACGGGTGTCGTTAAAGATTTTAAAGTCATCAAGATCGATCATCAAAAGAACTCCATCACCCGTTTTGCTTTGTTTCTCGACTTGTCGACGCAATTCCCAACGATTCAGAAGACCCGTCAGGGCGTCGTGGGTCAGCGCGTATTCCAACTGCCCACCCAGATCTTTTCGCTCACTTTCATCTGCCAAATAAACACGGAGCGCCCTTGGCTGGGGATGAATCCAGATATCCCAGAAAGTCCAACGACAATCGGGCAACCGAACGAGACAATCCGAGATTCCCCGGCCCTTGTACGACATTACCTCCCGAAGCCACAACCGAATCAGTTGTTGCCTTCCTTTCTCGATCCATGAGAGCCAATTTCTTCCGATAAAGTCGGATGGAACACCCCCGAGACGGGCGGCAGAGGATCGTGTCAGCCTCAGGACCTTACCGTTTCGGCTGGACTCCAACACGATCGGCTTGGTTCCCATGGGGGGTGGGTCCTTCTCGAAAAGGCGATGTGTGAAGGAGGCGATTCGTCGCGCCAAGGTGAAGGTGTCGGCCGTCCAGCTTCCGTACCAAACTAGATCCTTTCCCATAGATTCCAACTGGGATCGGCTCAGGCTAGAATGGGGTTCAGAGATGAGAATGAGAGGAATCCCCTGTTTGACCTGACGATCCGGCAGAGATCCCGTGCCTAATCTCAACACAAAAAGATCCGACTTTTTCCCCAACGGATTTCTGCCTGGCCAGTACGGGGTTAAACCCAGCTTCTCTAGGTGACTAGAAAGAGTGCCCTGCTCCTCTTCCGGAAATCCTAAAAGCTCAGCGACCGGGCCCACTTTCTTCCTTCTGAGATTTTTTATGGATGAGGAATTCATGGCGATATTCTTAGTCCCGCTTCATAAACCAGTCAGGAAAAAGACCGACCAAAGTAGGCTTGGAAACTGCAAAGATCGCCCAAGCACACCAAAAAACGTGGATCCACAGATAGGTGGGGCGTGACCTGTACTCCAAGAAGCCGTAGACAATCGCAGCCATGGAAAGGGCGATCAGAATTAGATTCGGCATCAGAGCGAGTGCACGGGCGAAGAAATTGATATCCCGCACCACCTTGGTGTTTACCCGATATTTCGGACGGGCCTGGGGATGGACGAGTGCCGTAAAAATAGCCACCAGATAGACGAACCACAACCCTGCCTGTACTTGAAAGGAATGTATGTCCTGCTTCTGATTCGTCATGGACGAGTTCATCCAGCGCATGAGCCCCAAATAGGGCATCCGGTAGAGCAAAAAGAGCCAAAGCGGAGCCGATAGAACAAACTGACCGGTAAAGAGCACCCAGATCGGCATGAAAAAGAAAATCGGGTAACCAATCCCGAACATAATGTAGTGGTAGCCAAAGTGAAAATAGGAGACCTTCTGATGCCAACTAAGCCCCTTCCGGCAAAAAGGATTGTCCCAAAATAAGATTCGGACCGAATCCGTCGCCCACTGACGTCTCTGCTGCTGCTGGGCAAAGATGTCGCTTGGAGCTGCTCCTTCTGTCAAGGCAAAGGGGTAGTAGACAGAGTGCCATCCCTTATCTTCAAGTAGCATGGAGCTGTGTAGGTCTTCCACCAGACTCCACTCGCAAAAGCCTCCAATCTCCTCGACAGCTTTTCTCCGATAGATCACCCCACTTCCACAGGAGATGGAAGCGTTATGTGCATTTTTACTGATCTGCATTGCTTCATAAAATACGGTGTCTCGATTACCCCATGGATCATGGGGCGGAACGCGAAAGGACTGGCGACTACCGACAAAGCCGATCTTCGGAATCTGAAAGTATCCAATCATCCGATGGATCACTTCCGGCTTTGGGATCTGGTCTGCATCCAAGGTCATCACATAGGGGGATTTAGTAATCCTCATGCCGTGATTCAGGTTCCCCCCTTTGGCGGCGATTCTCTCTTTTCGGGCGCTGTAACTAAACTTAAGTTTCTGCGCGAGTTCCTTCACCTCTTTGGAATGACCATCGTCCAGAACCATGACGTGGAGATGGGGGTAATCGATTTTGGCCACAGCCTCAAACGTCGGGCGCACGACCTCCATCGGCTCAAAGCAGACGGTGATGAGCAAATCCACGTCGGGCAGCTTCCCCTTCCACTCCATTCCTTGACGGGGATGCAAACGCTCTTCGGAAAGCATGTCGGCCCAAACCAGGATACAGAGAAAACAGATCAACTCAGCGATGACGAACATGCTGGCGACCACCGGGTGTCCCCAGTCGAGTACACGGAATAACCACTGGAGGTAAACGATCCCCGCAAGAATCGTCAGGGTATAAAGAATACGATTCTTTTCTCTTAATGGCCTAAGGATCGAATCCTTGTACCTACGGGCACGACCGGAATTAGAATCGGTGCTCATACGAAAGCAGAATGTTGATCGCGTTAAAGGATCCACCGGCAATGTTGAAACGATTGAAACCGCGGTTTTGGCTGAAATAGCGCCCATCCAACCTCAGGGTGTCGTCTTCACTACCGAGGTTGAGCTTCACCCAGGCAAATCCGCTTTGCCCGAAACCCCCATTATCCATCGTATTGTATAAGTGCCCCTCCCCACCGATCTCCACCCCGTCAAAGGGCTTGCCTGAGATTTCGAGGTTGAATGCGTTTACATTTAAGGCGGTGGGATCGTAGTAGGCACCCGTAGTTGCCCCACCTGAAACCGGTGTATACAGCGAAGCGGGCTGAAAGAGCGACATGTAGTAGTAGCTGTAGCCCGCGCGAATACGCACATCCTGAACAGGCACTTCGTAGCTCAGTTCGGCCAGATTGTCCCGGAAGGTGTTGCCGTCGGATAAAGATGCGATACGAGTGCGGGCGTAGACTGCCCAACCTGCATAGGGACGCACCCGAGCTAAAAGCGTTCCCTGCGTGGACGTGATCTGGTTTCCCACTCCTCCGATCGAGGTGACCAGATCGTAAATACCCACGCCAAAAGGGGGCTCGAAATCGATCAAGTCGAAGAACTCACCTCCCACTCCGATATCCATCCAATGGACCGGGTAAAAGGTCAGAGCCCCTCCCCCATTAGGACTGAGCCACTGATTGGTATATCCATTCAGTCCCACCCGACCGTTAAAACCAACCACATCATCCGGTCGGGCATCGAGAGCAATGAATCCCCCCTGCCGATCGATATTGCTGAAGCCAGTCTGTTGGAAAAGAGAGTTAGCCAAGGTAGGCCGAATGATGACCGCTGGATCGGGCTTGAAAGCCCCTTCCAACCCCCAATCCAGTTCGAGATAGTTTAGTGAATTGGAGTAACTCGCAAATTGAGCCTTCATTCGTGGATCGGTCATTTCTTCGTAAAGCCCGGTTCGAGGATCCCAGTCCAAGGCTTTTTCCCTATCATCCCATGAATCAAGTAGTTCGAACGCACCCGAAATATAACCTCTACGCATTCTGCATTCCGAAAGACCGTGCGCAGCTTCTTCAGAAAAAGGCGCATCGGCCAAGACCAGTTCGTAGTTCTCACCCGCTGGGCCCATTTGACCGTTGTAATGATCTGCCCTCGCCCGAGCCAAACGAGCTTGGGTGGTTTCCTGTTCTGATTTCGGCAGACGATCTACAGCCTCCAAAGCTTCCGATCGGTGGGACAAGAGAGCTTCAATCCGGGAACGTTCCAGCAGGATTCTTGGTTCGCCCGGAGCCAGCTTCTCCGCTGAGGCCAACATCTGAACACTACGCTCCAGATTCCCTTGCGAAGCGGAGACTTGAGCCCGTTCAAACAACAAGGCGGGATTATTCGGCTGTTTTGCCAAAAGTTCTGCGTATGCAGTGTCCGCCTCCTGCAACATCCCGGCCCAGTAGTAACCCCGGGCCAATCGCAACGCTAATGGACGGTCCTCTGAATTTGCCTCTTTGGCCTTTTGTAAAAGCGGGAGCCCTTCTTGATACTGGCCAGCATCCACCAGCGCTCCCCCCAGTTGGGCATCGGAACCGGAGTTTCGGGCGGTGGCAATCTGCCTCTCATTAAAAGCCTTGGCCTCCGCCTTTTCTGTGTCTGTAGCAGGTCCTGCAAGTCCAAGTTCTCGCTCCACCTGCCTGGCCGCACGTTGCATTGCGTCGGGAAACTGACCTTTGGGGCCAGCTGCATGCATAAGGCGAAGACAATTACGATCGTGAAAGCCGTTTAGAAAAAGAAACCAGGCCACATGCTCTTCAGCACCTGGAACTCCTGGGTCATTTTGCAGAGCTCCGAGGAAATGGGCCTTCGCCTGAAAGATCTCGATTTGGCTTTCGGCAGCCAGTCCCTCCTCATACTCCTTGGCGGACGAAGAAGTCTCAGCCGACGCCTCTTGAACCCAGGCACCAACCAAGCACAGCATAAGTGCCCAGAGAGGCATGGGTCGCATTTTTATCTGGAGCGGGCTCGGTAGGAGACGGATGCGCGTTTGTTGCGAGCAAAAGCGCGAGCTGCCTTGCCCTCTTTGCGTAACTTACTGTTCTTAGTTTTCCCGTGGCTTAGACTCCGCTCCGTTCGCGATGTGTGAACCCTTGGCTTGCTGCCAAGTTGTTTTTTGTGTTTTCCTTTAGCCATAAGATTAACCGTTCTAGCCTATTTTCTTTTCCGAGTTTTACCGAGAGGTCGGGTCGAGACAGAAAGACGTGGTTTTGCCGGTTGTTTCATAGTAATGGAGGAAGCCTTTTTTGTTCCAAGGCTGTGCACGAGCTCCTTGTAGATGGAAGCGGAGAGTTCTCCTAGTTCGTGCTGATGGGATTCTTCTTTTGTCACGTCTTTCTCTATGGAGATATAACCCGTCAGGTGACCACGACTATCCACAATCGGTTCAAGATGAATATCCACCCAGTACGGTTTCCCATCTTTGGAGTAGTTCACGAGACGTGTTTGAACGGAGTGACGGTTTCGAATGGCTTCATTCAGGACTTCCCGGCTTTGTTTTTCAGTAAATGGTCCCGACAGAATATGCCCAGGTCGGCGACCAAGAAGCTCCTCTGAATTATATCCACACATTCTAGTAAAGGCGGGATTGACCCATACAATAAAACCGCCTGCGTCAGAGACTACAACCGACAAGTCGGTGAATGCCGCCCAACGTTCAAGAATTAACCCCAAAGAGTGTGATGACTGCTCACTCATTTAATATAGACCCATAGCTTTATACATTTTATTCTCTGTTTTATTTTTAATTGCCTAATTAATTTTAACACGGTTTTCACATATCGGTATCGATAAAAGCTGTTTTACTCCTTTTTTCATAGAAATAGTTCAATTCTATATCCCAATTGGGATATATTTTCCGTGCAAATACCGGTTTTCGTGAGCCATAACGACAGGAGATTGGAATCTTGTATATTTAGTAAATTATTGAGTTCGTTTCATTAAGTCCCTTTGCTTGCCGACACGACCGATCAATATTCCTTAGCGAACTTGCAAAGGGTCAATATTCAAGATCTCTTTTCCAGAACTAACACGCTCCGAATCCTGGTAAACACGAACATAATCAACAAGCATCCTCTGCGGTAGAATCGTATCATCAATCGGACCTCCCCAGCTGCCTCCCAAAGCCAAACTGATCATAAGAAAGAAGGGATGATGAAATGGATTCAAGTTCCCCTCCCCTGCATGAATAACCTGAAAAGTGCCGTACTTTCTTCCGTCGCAAAAGAATTCAATCCGATCCGGTCCCCATTCCGCAACATAAACATGAAAGTCTTTATATGTTTTGGTCTCGGTAAACAAAAATGCCTCCTTACGATGCTTTCCCTCGTCTTGAAAGTGAACAGTGCCATATATGTTTTCCGGTTCTTTCCCCACATGTTCGGCAATATCAATTTCCCCGCATGCCGGCCAAGGCGAGCCTTTTGAATCGGATGCCCCCATAAGCCAGAGGGAAGCCCAAACTCCGTTTCCTTGCGGCATTTTGGCTCGGACTTCAAATTTTCCATATTGCCAATCCTGATGAGCCTGGGTGGTGATACTTACCGAGCTGTAAAGAGCGTTACCCGCATCAGGGATCTTAAAGTTATCCTTACGACATTCGAGGATAAGGCTTCCATTCTCGATTCGCACATTTTCCGTTCGGTTCCCTGTGTAATATTGCTTCTCCTGATTCCTCAAGTAACCGACCTCTGTTGTCCACTTACTCGCGTCAGGAAGTCCCTCGCCAGAGAATTCATCTGACCACACCAATTCCCAAGCCTGACAAGATGCCCCAGCCAGATATAACCAAGCAAGTGCAAGGCACTTACCTTGACACCTAATCTTCATAATTAAAGTATTTACATACAAAGGCACTTAATCAAGCTTAGTCCGTTCTTGTTTTAGAGGCGCCCATTAGTTGCACATAAAGATATCTTTGAGTATCTTCTTTCATATCCGTATAATTATCTTCAAAGTGTCCCAAGGGTATGGCTATCTATAAAGACAGGCGGGCTGCTGGTCATGTACTAGCGAAAGCCCTCGGAGATTATCATGGCATCCGTAATGGGCTCGTATTAGCCCTGCCCCGCGGAGGCGTGGCTGTTGCGGAGGAGATTGCCCGTGCCCTGAAGCTTCCACTCGACGTGATTCTCGTTCGGAAGCTACCTTTCCCGGACAACCCTGAATTTGCCATCGGAGCTATCTCCGAAGACGGATCTCTTTTCATGAATCCCGAATTTAGATCCTCAAGCGCTCAATATCCGGAATGGCTCCAAAAGATCATCCAGGAGCAGATGAGCATCATTCAGCAAAGGGCTAGAATATATCGGCCCCATCGTCGACAGCATTCCATAAAAAACAAGATCGTCATTCTTGTGGATGACGGGGTTGCTACAGGCGCCACAATGCGGATCGCGATTCAGGCAGTACAGAAAGCCGGCGCCGCTAAAACCATTGTGTCTGTTCCTATCGCCTCTCCGTCAACCATGCTGGAATTAGAGGCCGAAGCTGATCAAATAGTTGTATTAGAAGCGCCGTTGGATTTTCAGGCGGTGGGCCAGGCCTACGAATCTTTTGCCCAGGTTTCAGATGAAGAAGTCTGCGAGATCTTGGATCGAAACTCGTAATGCGGCACTAGGGTGGGGCAGTTAGCCGAACCCTTCTTACGATACAAAAAACCATTTCATCTCAGCGCAAATGAACGTGATTTGGATCACTTCCTGAAAAGCACTAACCCTGCCACTAGAAAAATGTTGATGAATGCCGCTGGAATAAAGAACTTCCAGCCCAGACTCATCAACTGATCATACTTAAAGCGCGGGATTGTCCACCGAATCACAATAAAGAAACCGATAAAAACCAGGATTTTCGCCAAAAAGACTCCGACCGATACAAACCCGAACCACCAAGGCATGGGTTGCCCCGCGAGCCAAGAAGGTAACGCCAAACCAAATATCACCTCCGGCATGGGTAGTGAATTGAACCAAGGAAGAGGCAGGCTCCACCCCCCTAAGAACAGGGTCACCATAATCGCCGAGGCTGAAATCATGGCCGCGTACTCGCCTAAGAAAAAGAGAGCGAACCTCATCCCCGAGTACTCTGTATGATAACCGCCAACCAGCTCCGTCTCAGCTTCAGGCAGGTCGAACGGAAGTCGATTGGTCTCGGCAAATGCCGCAATCAGAAAAACAAGAAAGGAGAACGCCAAACAAATACTAGTGAAAACACCCAAGATGCCTTCTCCAAAACTTGGAACAGCCAGCCAGCCGTGTCGGACTTGATACTCCACAATCTTACCAAGGTTTAACTGTTGGGTAACCAGGAAGACGGGAACGACCGAAGCCCCCATCGCGATTTCATAGGAAATAATTTGAGCAGAGGAGCGAATTCCCCCGAGAAACGGATATTTCGAATTCGATGCCCATCCGGCCAGAATAATCCCGTAAACGCTGAGAGAGATAACCGCAAAAACAAAAAGAAGTCCTACATCCAGATTGGCGACGACCCCACTGATCTGAAATGCCTGTACGGTTGCCTCCTCCCAATGCATGGGAGTGGCAAGCCAGCTCGCAATAGGCCGCAAATCAAATCCAGGAGCAAAAGGAATGACCGCCACAGTGACGAGGGCCGGAACCATGGCAAGAATAGGAGCTAAATTGAAATACATCTTATTTACGGAAGCGGGTACGAACTGCTCTTTGAGAAGAAATTTCATGGCATCTGCTAGCCCCTGCCCCAGACCAAAGAGCCGAATATTGGTGAAAGGTATCCCCACTCGGTTAGGTCCAAGCCGATCCTGAATCCAGGCAGATAACCTTCTCTCCGCTGTGACGCTTCCTGGCACCATCACAAGGACAACACCAGCCACTGCCACCGCTTTCACGAGCGCAAAGACTAAGAAGACAAGATCAGGACCTTCCAAAAACATGAGTAATTCTACCTCACTATGGCTTTAGGCCAAGACACCTTTCTTCGGCTTCTCGATCATCAACGTCAACCCTGCACCAAGTCCAAGCAAAGCAGCTCCAAGAAGAAAGGATGACCCAAAGTCCCCACTCGATGCCTTGAGCATCTGCTGAACACGGCTTAAGACAAACCCTCCTACTCCCCAAGCCGTAAAGAGAATCCCATAGTTCATTCCAAAGTTCTTCAAGCCGTACAAATCTTTTGCAAAGGCAGGAAAAAGACAAAGGTTGGCCCCATAGTTGAATCCAATCGCGGTCGCGAGAAGGACAATGAGAAAAGTAGAGTCCCCCGCCTGAGTCACAGGGATAGCCAGAATCATGCATCCTGTTTGCAGAAGGGTCACAGCCAGCAGGGTCGACTTCCGACCAATCCTGTCTGACACAACCCCCGCGATGACCCGACCTGCAGCGTTTCCAATGGCAAGGACAACAACAGCGAGAAAAGCGAGCTCCCCCATACTCTTTTTAGCCATTCCATTGATACTACTGATCACCATCAACCCAGCCCCTGAAGCCACAAAGTAGATCATCCAAAGAAGATAGAAGTCTTTTCGAAAGAAAAGAGCAGATGGACTTACGGAATCCAGATCCCCCGTCCGTGGTTTTGGGCCGTCCGCAATCGAGGTCTCAGGATTACGTAAAAAGGTAGCGAGTCCACAAACTGCGAATAAAAAGAAAGCCGCATAAAATGCGGTTGTGAAGGTGACTCCACCTTTTCGCATCAAGAAGTCCGTTAAGGGCGCAATGTAAAGAGGGGCTAACCCAAATCCGGCCACGACTACCCCGGCCACCTTCCCCGTTTGAAAAGGTGGAAACCACTTCAAGGCGGGTGGCGTTGCCGAAGAATAGCCAAACCCAATTCCTAGTCCTCCTAGGACTCCAAAACCTAGTACCCAAGCCATGTAATTCGTGCTGAGAGACGCGATTCCGAGTCCTAGAGCCACAAATACCCCTCCCAGCGTCGCCGTAATTCTAGGGCCAAAGCGATCCTGACAACGCCCGCCCAGAATCATAACGAAGGAGAAGATTAAGCAGCACACTGCATACGGGTCGTTCAGTTTGTCTGTTCTCCAACCAAAATCTTTTTCTATTGCAGTCTTAAAGAGACTCCATGCGTATAAGATTCCTAGTGCTAGATTGATTCCCGTGCCTGCTGCAACAACCTTCCAGCCTGGATTTATCACGCTAGCCAGTTGTTCTTAATCCAGCTGCAATTGCGGCAATCGTTTGCCTTAATTCCGATAAAAGGGGCTCAGCCTCCTCCAGACCCTTCTCCTCAAGACCTCTCCACTCCCCCAAGAGCTTCACTTGCCACTCGTGAAGTGCCCGTAGGGGCTTCACCCTGCGCTCAACCGTAAAGCGAAATCGGGGTCGACGCCGTGCCAACGAATCAGGAAAGAGCGAACTCAGCCCCTCTTTCACTAATACAAACTCCGACTCAATGATCCCAAAGATGCGCTTACGCAAGGGAGCAGCCTGAACAAGGTCAGCATACAGATGCCCTATCTCAAGGTCTGCACTTGCGAGCCCACTCTCTAGATTATTAAATACGTAACGCGCGAACGGCCACTCTCTCACCTTCTCTTTGAGTAACTTAAATAGCTTGGGATGCTCTTTCGCTAACTCTTTCAGTGCGCTACCTGCCCCATACCAAGCAGGAAGAAAGAATCGGGATTGCGACCAACTGAAAACCCACGGAATCGCCCGTAGATCGGCCCAACTCGCGGCCCCTGTTCGCCGGGCAGGGCGCGATCCAATCGTGCTGCGCTCCACAACATCGATCGGAGTGGCTTGGCGAAAAAACTCTACAAAACCAGCCTCATGGACGAGGCCTCGGTACGACTTCATGCTTATTTGCGAAAGGAGTTCAAATACCTCGGTAAGCCCCGCCTCCTTCTCTCTGCTGCTACGTACGGAAAGAGAGCTCCATGCCGTTCCAGCCAAAAGTAGTTCTAAATTATACGTGGCCGTGGCCACGGTTCCGTACTTTTGTCCAATCACCTCCCCCTGCTCCGTTACCCGAAGATCACCCGCTAAGGTTCCTTGCGGTAAGGCCTCAAGGAAGCGGTGGGTAGGCCCCGCCCCACGACTGACGGTTCCACCCCGCCCATGAAAGAACCGAGCCGATACACCCTTCTCCCTCGCTGCATCTTGGATTGCCCTCTGACCACGATGAAGTGCCCACTGACTCGCTAAGATACCCGCGTCTTTATTGCTGTCACTATAGCCGATCATAACCCTTAAAATAGGCGGGGGTTGAACTGGCAGGACTACCGCACCTTCTCCCGGGTCCACCAACGCTACTCTTTTTCGTAAGACCACTTGCGCCTCTTGGGCCGCTAAAACCTTGATCGTTTTCTGTGTTACTGGGTGAGAGAGAAACTCGCTCACAACACGGGGGGCAGCCTCTAAATCATTCAGAGTTTCAAAAAGGGGCGTGATGGGCAAGGGACACACCTCCGATCCGTCTTCCCCAGGACGCGTCAATCCCGCGACCCGACAAAAGACATGAATCACAAGAAGATCCGATACATCTCTTGTCATACTGATAATCGAAAGCCCTAAGCCGTCGATTCCATGCAATTTGGCATGCTCAGCCAAAGCCACATACGTACCGATCACCTCCGCGGCTGCAGGCCCTGCACCCATGGCCTCCTCCACGCTCCATGGAATCTTTTTCAACCAATCCTCAATCAGCGTTCGGCGCTCTTTTTCAGGGCGACTCCGATACGGCACCTTTCCTGTTCCCCCACGTAAAGCCTCCAACTCCTCAACCGCTTCATCATGGCGAGCGCTGTTTTGACGAATGTCCAGTGCTGCCAAATGAAAACCAAATACTTCGACAAGCCGAATCATCGGATCCACTTCTGCTGCAGCCAGCCGACTGGCCCCTACCGCAATCAAGGAGCGCCGGATTACGCCCAAATCCAAAATAAGATCCTCGGGTTGGAGGTAACCGTATTTTCCCTCTCTTGGTCTGGGCAAATAGTGCCGCATCAGAAGTACCGCCTCCCGCCACGGCTCCTCCTGATAAACACCCACCACCTTCTGCTTTTCAGGAGCCACTCTCTTTCTCCAGTCCCCCAACCACTTCTCTAACTCAGGTGGAATCCCGTGGTATTTACGGCTGAGCGTCAAGTGTCCTGCCAACTTTTCCAGCGAGGAGGAGAGCAATCGGAGAGATGCATCGCGATACTCACACAAGCTCAGCCTGGTTGTATCAGGGGTAACTAAAGGATGCCCATCCCGATCGCCACCGACCCACGTTCCGAAGCAGAGTGTCGGTCGTACCGCCGGATGGACGGGCCCACCTTTTCCCAAACCTGCAAGAACCCAAGCGTCCTGCAATCGCCGATCTGTTAAAGCAATCGACTCCGCCATCGATCCCGCCAAACAGTGAATCACCCCCTCCCGCTCCATATCCACTGTAGGTCGCTGCGTTCTCACCTCTTCCGTTCGCCACCATCTCTCCAACACAACTTTCAGCTTACTTCTTCGGTCTTGTTCGCCCGGATGCTTCTCGCCGTGCCCCGACCTCTCCATCAGAATCCCGTAAATCTCCTGCATGCACGCCAAGACAGAGCGCCGTCGGGCTTCTGTGGGATGAGCCGTTAAAACTGGTTCTATCCGTAATGTGGGCAACTCTGCAACCACCAGATCTGGATCGGCATTCTCAGTCTTCAATAGATGCAGGGCCTGCGCCCATGAGCCCGGCTCATGAGCCGGTCCGTTCATCGCTTCATTCATACTGCGCATCGAAGCGGCCGAGGCCTCTTCCGCAACATTCAGCAGACCAAAAGCAATCGAGTAAGCCCGAGTGACTTTTCCCTTCTCAATCTTCGCAAGTCTCTCTGTGTGGTCTCCCTGAAAAGGAAGTGCCTTCTCAATATTCTCCTCCCCTATATCGTGCAGCATTTCGCAGAACGACCCCATCAACCAATCCAGATCCCCGTGCACTTTCGCAAAACCAAGCTTCAATCGTTTCGCATAAGAAAGCTTCACTTTCCCTAGGTGAACCTTCTTTTTGGGTGTCGTACCTTTGCGATGTTTCATGAATGAACTGCCTTAAGTACTAAAACTATCCCCACAAGAGCAGGTGGCTCGTGCATTTGGATTCGTGACGCGAAATCCACCCTTGAGAAGGTCGGTGCTAAAATCGACCTCCGATCCACTAATAAAAACTGCACTTTTTGGATCGACCGAAATCCTGACCCCTCGGCTCTCCACAAGAATATCTTTAGGGCCCGCTCCTGGCACTAACTCCATCTGGTACTGCAAGCCACTACACCCACCCCCCACAACCGAAACCTTGAGGGCCCCCTCTGAATACTCCTTCTTTTTCAATAAACCATGAAGATGAGACGCCGCGGCCTCGGAAAGCTTTACTAGCTTTTCTGAACCTATCTTGGGTCCGCTAGACTCAATTCCCGTGGGGTGACTCATATTCTGTAAGATAACTCCAATCGTCCGTCCCAACCAGCTTCTCTTACTTGTCTTGAATAATTGCACTCACGCTCGGTGCTAGGCTTCTCTCAACCAGACGAATCAAAGGTCTTGGTTGAAGCCCCAACAGAAGCTGGAGAAGTCCCGCTACCAGCAAAATCCAAACAAGAAACCTTGGAAAGCGACAAATAGGAACCGAATCAGCTTCCCGCTCCCAGTACATCGCCCGTATGGGGACAAGATAGAATCCCAGCCCCACCACAGCCATAATCACGCCCACAACTAAACCGGGTATTTCTCCAGCATTCCAGAGGGTCGAGAGAACAGACAATTTAGCGGAAAAACCTAGTAACGGAGGTAACCCAGCCATCGATAAAAAGCAGAGCGTCAACCCTAAGGCTGTTCCAGGGTCTTTTTGCGCCAACCCATCCAGATGACGAACATCTGCGTTTCCATAAATCCTCTCAACCTCTTGGATAGCGATGAAAACAGGAAGGCTCGCAAGAAGATACGCCCAAAGGTAGCCCACCACAGTTCCCATCCCAGCTTCTCCAAGAGTCCCCAACGCCAGAAGCATAATACCTGCATGGGCAATTCCTGAATAAGCCAGCAATCTTTTAAGATTTCGCTGAGGCAGTGCAGCAAGGGTCCCCAACGTCACAGTGGCGATTCCGAGAGTCAGAAGAACAGGCCGAAACACGAGAGCCACCGAATCCAAAGCAAACGCACCAAATCCAAAGATTCGCACCAACAAGACAAAACCAGCCGCCTTGGAGGCAACCGCCAAAAAAGCAGTGATGGAAGTCGGTGCCCCTTCATAAACATCCGGTGCCCATGCATGGAAAGGAACCGCTGCAATTTTGAAAGCTAATCCCGTTACAATGAGCCCCACTGCAAGCAGGAAAGCAAGACTTGCGGGTCGGCCCGCCTGCTCGAGAAGAATTCGAGTAAACTCCGTTGTGCCGGCGGCTGCATAGAGCCATGCGATCCCCATCACAAGAAATCCGGTAGATAATCCACCCATCACCAGAAGCTTCATGCCTGCCTCCAAGCTTCGTACTTGGGTTCGTTGAAAAGCCACCAAGAGATAGAGAGAGATCGCAACAAGTTCGAGAGCCACAAAGATCGCCAAAAAGTCATGGGCACTAGCCAGCAAACACAATCCAGCAGTTGAAAAGAATGGGAGCGCTAGGAATTCAGACCGAACCGCTTCTTCCCTGCCCATTGGTGTTCGCACGGAAATCAGTGTCACACCTACAAGGCAAAGAACAAAAAAAGGTTTAAAGACAGACGATAACCCGTCCGTCACAAAAAGATTTCCCCACGAGGACGGCATCGGTTGACCTGATTGCCAAATTGTTCCTGCCAACAAGACGCAACTCGTCACCAAGGCGATCCCAGGCAAAACACTTCGCTTTCCCGGAGGAAGCAGTGCGTCGGTGAGAATCAAGCCCACTCCAGCCAAAACCAGAAGTACCTCGGGACAAATCCAAGGACTCATGGCTGGATCAACCTTTCAAGGACAGGCCTAGCAGGGCCTAAAACGAGGTTGGGAATGAATCCAACCGCAAAAAGGAGGATTGTGAGCAATGCATAAGGCCAAACTTCCCTAGCACCCTGTAAGTCTGAAGTCTGTTGTGCGGTCATGGCAGCGGAAACAGGACCCGAAGAAATACTTCGTATCGCACGGAGCATTGCCACAGAGGAAAGAACTACGCCCCATGCTGCGATCCCAACGAGGATCGGATGGGTCGACCAAGCCCCAAAAAAGATCATGATCTCACCCGCAAAATTGGCCATCCCAGGCAGACCAATCGAAGCCATTCCAGCAATCATGAGATAGAACCACAACTTGGGAGCTTTCTTTGCCAAACCTCCCAAATCCTGCATCCAGGTCGTTCCTGTTCGGTGCCCAATTTCACCTGCTACAGCGAACCCAAGAGCCGCACTCAACCCATGCCCCACCATGAGCACCAGAGCACCACCCAAACCTAAAACCGTGCCCCCAATCAAACCTAAGAACAGTGTCCCCATATGCATGGCACTTGAGAACCCAAGGAGCCAACGAAAATCCCGCTGCGCAAGGGAGGCCATTCCGAGATAAAGAATGTTGCCCGCAAGCATGAGTCCCACAACCCAACTGATCTCTTTCCACCCAAGAGGCGTCATGGACAACGCCAAACGCAAAAGCCCATACAACCCAAATTTCTTTAGAACCCCCGCGTGCAACATGGCGGCAGGCGCAGGAGCTGACGCGTACCCCCCGGGAGCCCAACTATGGAATGGAACCAATGAAACAAGGGTTCCAAATCCAATCAGAAGAAGAGCCGCCAAAATCGTCTGATGCTTAACTCCTAGGGGCTGTGCTCTCAACGTTTCAGTCAGCACTCGCCAATCCAAAGTTCTTGAAATTTCAGGAACAGCAAAGACCAGGCCCAACAAACCCAGTAAGAGCAGAAGACTCCCTAACATAAGATAGATGGTCATCCTCCATGCCGCCCCCGTTCGATCCCCCTGCCCCCATATTCCAATGAGAAGGAAACTCGGAATCAAAGCCACCTCGTGAAAAGAGAAAAAGTAGAACAGATCGACCGAAAGAAATGCTCCCAACCCACCTAAGCCCACAAGAAGAAGGCAGATAAAGTACTCCTTCGACCTCTTCACCTCTGCTCGAGAGACCCCCATAGCCGCCAAAGTCACAACGAGTGTTAACCAAACAAGCGGCAGACTTAGACCATCACACCCAAGTCGAAACTGAATAGGAAATACTTCACGCAGGGTCGAAACCTCGGGTCCAAAGATAATTTCTCCCTCCCTCAAAACAACTCCGGAAACAAGGAAAGCAGGAATGAAATTCAGCAAAGATACTCCTAGCGCCGTTTTTCTTGGATCTGACCCCAGGGCAATCGCTACCACACCTAAAGCGGGTAAAAGCAAAAGCAGAGGTAGCGCCCAGGTAAGCGTCATCGCAATGCCCCTTGCTTCCATAACCAGCCTAGTAGGACCAGGACACCGAGAATGAAAACAGTCGCATAAACTTGAACCTGCCCGCACTGCACAAGGCGAAGCCCCTGCCCCGACGCCCTTGCCATCACGCCCGATCCCCTCACCAAAAAGCCCCGCACCACCCACCCCTCAAAAGCATCCGCAAGCCTTCCGAAGGAATCCTGTGTCGACACGAAAACCCTTTGATAAAACTCATCCACGTAAAACTTGTTGCGTAAGACCACAAAATTCAAAGGGTCTTGGGTCGCGCGACGGTAAAAGAAGTAAGCAGGGACAAACCCAGCTACTGCCAGCACAAGCGATAGCCAAAGTGTCCATGAGGCGTGTTCCGACGCATGGCTATAACCCAAATACTTTTCGACAGGAAGAAGCCCTCCAACTACGGAAAGCAAAGCAAGAACAGCCATCGGCGCGATCATGAAAAATGAGCCCTCATGAGCATGGCGTGCTGCGTCACTTTTTGGCTCCCCACAAAAGGCGACCAAGATCATCCGCAACATAAAGAAGGAGGTGAAAAACCCTGCCGCCATAGAAACTGCAGCCAAACCGGGAGAGTGAGCCATTGCAGCAAAGATTGCGTCCTTACTCCAAAAACCCGACACAGGCGGAATTCCGCACAGAGCAATGGTTCCCAGCAATAGAACAAAAGCCGTGAAAGGCATCCTTTTCGCGAGACCCCCCATTTTCCAGATATCCTGCTCTTCGTGACATCCATGAATGACCGATCCAGCTGCCAAAAATAGAAGGCACTTAAAAAAAGCATGGGTCACAAGATGATACATCGCTGGCCCAGTCACTCCCAACCCTACGGCCATCACCATATAGGCGATTTCCGAGAGAGTGGAGTAAGCCAGAATCCTCTTAATGTCGTTCTGCTGACATGCAATCAGGGCTGGCAAGAGAGTCATAACACCACCAACCCATGCAATTGTCGTCATTGTCACTTGGCTCAACTCCAAAATTGGGAAAACTCGAATCAACATATAAACTCCGGCCACGACCATCGTCGCCGCGTGAAGGAGGGAGGAAACTGGCGTAGGCCCCTCCATCGAGTCGGGTAGCCAAACGTGAAGTGGGAATTGAGCAGACTTTCCTAAGCAACCACAAAACAGACCCAAGCCGACAGCAGTTACAGCCCAGCCTGGCGCCACCCCCGCAACACGAGACGGCAAATCAGCAAAACCCACCGTTCCAAAGAGAGCCCATGCCCCCAAGATTCCAAGAATAAATCCAAAGTCACCCACACGGTTCACCAGGAAGGCTTTATTTGCCGCTGCCCCCGCAGCAGGTCTTTCAACCCAGAATCCGATAAGCAGATAAGAGCTTAGCCCCACAAGCTCCCAGAAAATGAACATCGAAACCAAATTGTCCGCCAAAACAATCCCCAGCATCGAAAACAAGAAGAGCGACAACTCCGCAAAAAAACGACTTCGGCTTGGATCCTTTTCCAGATATCCGATCGAGTAGATGTGGACAAGGAAAGCGACACCAGAAACGAGCACAGCCATTCCCCGTGCCAAGGGATCCCCCATGAGGCCAAAGTTCGCCTTGAAACCCGCCCACTCAATCCACGGAAGCACAGGCGCGACAACTTCCCCAGATACCGAGCCGCTGAAAAGCATTCCTAAAGACCCCACAAAACTGCCCAAACAAGCGAAGGTGGATACGGCAACAGAGATTCGGGGAAACGGATGAAGAAAGACCCGAATGGAAACTGCCGCAAGAAGCGGTAGAAGCAGAATGAGATAAGGAAGGTAGGCGATCATTAGAAGCGGAGGGTGGCCAACTGATCGGCAGCCGTTGTTTTTTTGATTCTAAAAATTGCCACCAAGATAGCCAAACCCAGTGCAACCTCGGCCGCAGCTACGGTGATCACAAAAAAGACTGCGACTTGCGGATCGGGCAGTCCTTGAAATCTCCCTACAGCGACTAAGGCCAGATTGGCCGCGTTCAGCAGAAGCTCGAGCGACATCATGATGATGAGCAAACTCCGACGCAAGATCACCCCTGCGAGTCCAATCAGGAAAAGCAAAGAACTGAGGGCCAGGTAGTGGCCCAAGGTAATCTCACCGAAAATCATGATTCGGGATCCTTACGACAAAGAACCACAACTCCCACGGTCGCCACCAAG